>ERZ779888.56-NODE-56-length-154071-cov-18.802923_pt1 | contig 154071 bp, 138 predicted proteins | sample MGYA00511245_ERZ779888 | MGnify/ENA primary metagenome ERZ779888 (study PRJEB29588, sample SAMEA2155255) | human gut metagenome | biome: human gut; feature: human-associated habitat; material: faeces | place: Denmark | collected 2008/2010 ...
TATAACTATACGCGCGGGTTTGCGGGTTAGCTGACGCAGGTGCATGGATAGCATAGAGAGAAAATCCTTTCGTTTGTTTACTGTTCACTTGCAGGCCGAACATGGCCAAGTCCTAAAAGTTAACGCTTCAATGGTTTTAAGGATTCCAACGGGTTACTTATACACGGCATCCGCGTAAGCTTACTATAACATGAATATGCCGGCATGTAAAGGAAGAAGCGGGCATCACGCCCGGCCGTCTTGCTTTCCGCCCTTTAACGGTGGTATAATTAAATCAACAGAACATACAGCAACGCCGTGGCTTCGGGCGAAACCCGAAGATCAACAAGGGAAGTCGGGTGAAAATCCCGCGCTTGCATTGGATTTTTTGCAAGCTGTAAGCGTTGAGCGGATGCGTACAAAAGGGGCTTTTTGCCCGGTCATTGGGAAACCGAGAAGGCTTACGCAGCCGCGCAGGCACGGGCGGATTTCGCCGCGCCGTATTCGCAAGCCAGAAGACCTACGAACGTTTTATTCTCCGCGCAAAATGCGCGCGCAGAATATTATTTTAATGTGCATTATACGCGGCAGTTTTGAAACTTTTGCAGAACTGCCGCTTCACTTTTTATAAAGGTGCGTTGCGGAAAGGAATAATATGGAACACGGGGCGAAGGTGCGCGCGCGGTACTTTGCGGCGCTGCATCCGTCCGTATGCATGGCGTATTTCGTGGCGGCGATAGGGCTTACGCTGGCCTGCTCGCATCCGGCAGCGGCGGCGCTTTCGCTGGCGGGCGGCACGGCGTTCAGCACACTGCTTCGCGGCGGGAAGGAAACGGCAAACACATATAAATTCGTGCTGCCGATGTTTTTGCTGATAGCAATAGGCAATCCGCTGTTCAATCACCGCGGCGCAACTATGCTTTTTATGCTGTTCGATCAATGGATAACGCTTGAAGCAATATGCTACGGGCTTGTGTCCGCATGCACGCTCAGCGCGATAATAGTTTGGTTCGCGTGCTATCAGCAGGTTATGACGAGCGATAAGTTTTTGTATCTGTTCGGCAACATCGCGCCCAATACGGCCCTGCTCATAACAATGACGCTCAGGTTCATACCAAAGCTTAAAAAAGATGCGGCGGACATAGCCGCGGCGGAAACAATGCTAAACGGCAAGCCGCAGCGCCTTACGCAAAAGCTTGGCGCGGTGATGCGCAGACTTTCCGTGCTGCTTACAATGAGCATGGAGGCGGCGGTTGAAACGGCGGATTCCATGCGTGCGCGCGGCTATGGAGAGGCGCGGCGCACAACGTTCCATCTGTTCCGCTTCGATACGCGAAGTGCGGTCATAATGGCGGCGGTGCTGTCGCTTGCGGCGGTGTGTACGGCGGGCAGGATATACGGCTACGGCTGCATGGAATTTTACCCGCGCATATATGCGCTTGATACGGACGCGGGCGGAATTGCAATGCTTGCGGCGTATGCGGCGGTTATGTTCATGGGGGCGATTTTGGAGATGAAGGAGGCAGCGGTATGGCGCTCGTGCGGATTGACGGAGTAAGCTTTACATATGCGGGCGCAAAGGGACCCGCGCTTATCGATGCATCGCTTGAAATAAACGAAGGCGAATACGTGCTGCTGACCGGTGCGTCCGGCTGCGGCAAAACAACGCTTATACGCCAAATAAAGCCGGAGCTTACCCCCGCGGGTACGCGGGAGGGCAGCATAACATACGATGGAGTGGCGATAGAGAGCCTCAACACAAGGCGCTCTGCGGCGGAGATAGGCTTTGTTCAGCAGAATCCGGATAACCAGATAGTTACGGACTATGTGTGGCACGAACTTGCGTTCGGCCTTGAATGCATGGGGCTGAGCGTTGGGGTTATACGGCGGCGCGTGGCGGAAATGGCGGCGTTTTTCGGCATGGAAAGCTGGTTCCGGAACAAAACATATGCCCTTTCAGGCGGGCAGAAGCAGCTTTTGAACCTTGCGGGCGCGCTTGCGATGGACCCGCGGCTGCTTATATTGGATGAACCCACCGCCATGCTCGATCCGCTTGCCGCGCGGGAGCTGCTGGACGCGGTAAGCAGAATAAACAAGGAACTGGGCGTTGCGGTGCTTATAACCGAGCACAGGCTGGAGCAGGTGCTGCCTGCGGCGGACAAGGTTGCCGTTATGGAGCGCGGGCGGATAATAAGCCAAGGCAGGCCGGAGGAGACGGTGCGCAACCTTTGCCGGAGCGGGGAGGGGGACAGACTGTTTTTCGGCATGAGTGCGCCGGTAAGGATATTCGCCGCGCTTGGGCAGGAGGAGCTGCCGCTTACCGTGCGGGACGCACGGCTGGGCCTGAAACGAATATTGGGCGATAAAAAAGCGCAGCCGCTGAGTATAGACGCGCTGAAAATCAGCGCGGAGCCCATACTGAGTGCGAAGGAGCTTTGGTTCCGCTATGATGCAAAGGGCGCGGATGTGCTGCGCGGGGCGGATATATCGCTTTGCGAAGGGGAACTTATGTGCCTGCTGGGCGGCAACGGCGCGGGCAAAAGCACGCTGCTTTCGGTGCTGTGCGGGCTAAACAAAGCCTATCGCGGCAAGGTGAAACTGGATAAGGGCAAAAAGCTATGCATGCTGCCGCAGAACGCGCGCACGCTGTTCACGGCGGATACTGTGCTGGGGGAGCTTATGGATGCTTCCGACGGGGACGAGGCGCGTGCAAAGGCAATGGCGGAGCGGCTTGAGCTGAGCGGGCTTTATGATTCGCACCCGTATGACCTTTCCGGCGGGGAGACGCAGCGCCTTGCCATAGGCAAGCTGCTGCTTAGGGACGCGAACGTGCTGCTGCTGGACGAGCCTACAAAGGGGCTTGACGCATATGCAAAGCTTCAGCTTGCAAATATGCTCAAAGGCCTTTGCAAGGAGGGCGCAGCTATATTGGCCGTTACGCACGACGTGGACTTTGCTGCGCAGTATGCGGACGAGTGCGCAATGATGTTCGACGGGGGCATAATATCGCGCGGGGAGCCGCATGAGTTCTTCGGCGGGAACAGATTTTATACAACCGACGCCAACCGCATAGCGGGGGACGTTGCGCCGGGCTGCATAACAAGCGGGGAGGTTGCTTCGCAATGCAAAAAACTGCTGCAATGAAGCGCGCCGGTGCTGTGATGGGCGTTACGATAGCGGTGCTGTGCGTGCTGCTTGTCGCGTTTTCGTATTATCATGCCACGAGGGCCACGATAAGCCCTTACGGGGAGCTGAGCCTTTGGGACACGATAGTAATGAATTCGGACATAATAATGGGGCTGGTGTTCCTTGCTGCGTGCAGCGTGCCGTTCTTTCTTAAATTTGAGCGCAGGAAGCCGCGAGCGCGGGAAATGGTGCCGCTGGCGGTCATGGCGGCGCTTGGCGTTGTGGGGCGGACGGTGTTCCAGCTTATACCGCTGCCCAATTTCAAGCCCGTGTCGGCAATTGTTATAATCACGGCCGTTGCGTTCGGGCCGGAGGCGGGCTTTATGACGGGCGCACTCACGGCGTTCGTTTCCAATTTTATATTTGGGCAGGGGCCGTGGACGCCATGGCAGATGTTCTGCTGGGGCATGATAGGCTTTGTTGCTGGGCGGCTGCAAAAATCGGGCTTTTTTGGGCGCGAAAAGCCGCGGCGGCACTTTGCTTCGCCTGTGTGGGACAGGATATGCCCCGCGAACACATCGCGCGGGGACATGCTGCACTATGCGCGCGGCATAAGCGACCGCGCATCGTTCCGCCTGTGCATGTTCGGGCTGCTTTCGGGCTTCGGCTACGGGTGGGTTATGAACCTTTATTACATAATAGGCTACATAAACCCAATAACCTGGCAAAGCGTTGCCGCGGCGTATGTTTCAAGCTTTTTCTTCGACCTGAGCCACGGCGTATGCACGTTCCTTGTGCTTTGGGCGCTCGGCACGCCATGGATAAAAAAGCTGAACCGCGTAAAGGTAAAATTTGGGCTGGAGGTTACGGCATAGGCGCCCGCAGCTCGCGGCCGGTGTTTATTATAACTATTGCAGCGGCCGCGAACGTTATTATGATGCACTCCTGTCAACTGATGGCATTACATATTCACACAAATAATATATAATATATAAACCGAATAAAACGATAATAAGTAGACACGATTCAAAATATAAATTGGTCAATTATTGTCGCTTATTTTATAATGTTTTCTGTCAGGACATAATGATTTTACTGTTTTGACATGAACTATTATTTTTTATAGGGAGATATCACGAAAATGAAAAAGGTAAACTGGATCGTGGTCATAGCCGGTGCGCTGGTAGGCCTTGCCGCCGTGCTGCTCACCGCGCTCGGCAACCCCGCCAACATGGGCTTCTGCATAGCCTGCTTCCTCAGGGACATAGCCGGAGCATGCAGCCTGCACGGCGCGGCGAAGGTGCAGTATGTGCGCCCCGAAATAATCGGCCTTGTGCTGGGTTCCTTCATAATGGCGCTCATTAAGGGCGAGTTCCGCGCAAAGGGCGGCAGCTCCCCGGCTACCCGCTTCGTGCTGGGTGCGTTCGTAATGATAGGAGCCCTTGCCTTCCTCGGCTGCCCGCTGCGTATGGTCATTCGCCTTGGCGGCGGCGATCTTAACGCGCTTGTGGCCCTTATCGGCTTCACCATCGGCATATTCATCGGCGTACAGTTCATGAAGCGCGGCTTCTCGCTCAGGCGTAATTACACCCTTGGCGTTACCGAAGGCACCATCCTCCCCGCGCTCATGCTCGGCCTGCTTATTCTTGTTGTCGCCGTGCCTTCGCTGTTCAAGTTCAGCGAAGCCGGCCCCGGTTCCAAATTTGCGCCGTTCTTTGCAGCGCTTGGCATAGCGCTTGTAGTCGGTGCGCTGGCGCAGAGGAGCCGCCTTTGCATGGTTGGCGGCATCCGCGACGGCATGATGTTCGGCGATTTCAAGCTGCTCTATGGCTTTGTGGCCATATTCGTGGTTGTGCTTGCGGGCAACCTTATAACCGACAATTTCAAGCTTGGCTTTGCCGGTCAGCCCGTTGCCCATAGCGATCATGTTTGGAACCTCCTTGGCATGCTTCTTGTCGGTTGGGGCAGCGTCCTGCTCGGCGGCTGCCCGCTCAGGCAGCTCATACTTGCCGGCGAAGGCAACAGCGACAGCACCGTTACCGTATTCGGCATGATAACCGGCGCGGCGTTTGCGCATAACTTCGGCCTTGCCGGCGTTGCCGCGAGTGCCGATGCTGTGGGCGGCGTACCCACCGCGGGCAGGATAGCGGTAGTGATAGGCATAGTGTTCGTGCTTGCCGTATCGCTGCTGAATATGCCCAAGAAGGCGGACGCGTAATTTTGTTTTTGACATCAGCAAAGGAGTAAAGTTATGATAGACGCAAGAGGACTTGTTTGCCCCATGCCCGTTGCAATGGTGCAGAAGGAGGTCAAGGCCAACGCTCCCAAGGAGGTTGAGGTAATGGTGGACGATAAGTGCGCGGTTGAAAACATAACCCGCTACGCCACCAACGCAGGCTATGCCGTGAGCGTGGATAAGGAAGGAACGGATTACCGTTTGACGCTTAAAAAGTGAACGATTATATAGCCACATTCCATACCCATCTTGCCGCCATAATGGCGCACCGCGCGCTTAGCGCGCTGAATATAAGCGCAAGGATGATGCCCGTGCCGCGTGCGCTGAGCTCTTCCTGCGGAACGTGCGTGCGGTACAGCGCGGAGGATGCAAATACCCAAGCCATGGGCGAAGACTGCGAAAGCGTTTTCATGGTGCATCAGGGCAAGAAGGAGGAATACGAGCTTATCTATTCGCAGGAGTAATGCCCGCGGCACTTCCATACTCGGCAAAAAGCTGATATAATGATATCAGCTAAAGCTGAAAGGAAACTGAGCGGCATGAACAAAAGCTTATTGAGAGACATACCTAAGGTGGACGATCTTTTAAGGTCGCCCACCTTAGCGCATTTATTCGCCGATGCGCCCCGCGTGAGCGTTACCGAAGCGCTGCGCGAGGAGCTGGATAATATAAGGAAGAATATACTTGACGGCGCGCTTGACGCGCTGCCCTGCACAGAGGATATACTTTCATCCGCGGCGGAGCGCGCGCGGCTGAAGTCCCGCCCCAGCCTTAGGGGAGTTATAAACGGCACGGGCGTTGTGCTGCATACCAATCTTGGCCGCGCCTGCCTTGCAAGGGAAGCCGTGGATGCGGTAATAAACGCGGCTACGGGGTATTCAACCCTTGAGTACGACGTGGCCTCCGGCTCCCGCGGGGAAAGGTATTCCCATGTGGAGCGGCTGCTAAGCCGCCTTACGGGCGCGGAAAGCGCAATGGTGGTGAACAACAACGCTGCGGCGGTGCTGCTTATACTTTCGGCGCTTGCCAAGGGGGGCGAGGTCATAGTCAGCCGCGGGGAGCTGGTTGAAATAGGCGGCAGCTTCCGCGTGCCGGAAATAATGGAAAGCTGCGGGGCGAGGCTTAGGGAAGTTGGCACCACCAACAAAACCCACCTTGCCGATTACGAGCGCGCCATTGGCGAAGATACCTGCGCCATAATGAAGGTGCATACCAGCAATTACCGCATTGTGGGCTTTACCGAAACCGTGACGCGGGAAGAAATGGGCGAACTTGCGCATAAGCATAATTTGCCGTTTATAGAGGACCTTGGCAGCGGCTGCCTTTTTGATTTGAACAGGCTTGGCATACGCGATGAGCCAACCGTGCAGGAATGCGTGCGCGCGGGGGTGGACGTGCTGTCCTTCTCTGGCGATAAGCTTCTCGGCGGGCCGCAGGGCGGCATAATAGTTGGCAAAAAGGAATATATAGACATGCTTAAAAAGCATCCGCTCACAAGGGCTATGCGCGTGGATAAGATGACGCTTGCCGCCCTTGAGGCCACGCTCAGGTGCTATGATGAGCAGCGCGAGTTTGACGCCATACCAACGCTCAATATGCTCGGCGCGGACGCGGATGCGCTCAGGGCGAAGGGTGAAAAGCTCTGCCAAAGGCTCAATGCCATAGGCGCGCATGCCAAGTGCGTTCCCGTGCGGGATCAGGTGGGCGGCGGCAGCGTGCCCATGCAGCTGCTTGACGCATACGCCGTGGCAATAGAGCTTGACGGCATATCGACCGAAAAGCTTGAAAAGCACATGCGCCTTGGCGAGCCGCCCATAATAGGCCGCATTGACCACGCAAGGTATCTTTTGCATATGCGCACGATAGCGGAAAGCGAATTCGATACTATAGAGAAGGCGATAGCGGAGGCTATGGCATGAAGCACGTTATAATAGGCACCGCGGGCCATGTTGACCACGGCAAAACCGCGCTTATAAAGGCGCTCACCGGCATAGAAACCGACCGCCTGGCAGAGGAGAAAAAGCGCGGCATAACAATAGAGCTCGGCTTTGCGCACATTGAATGGCCGGACGGCACGCAGGCGGGCATAGTGGACGTGCCGGGGCACGAAAAGTTCATAAAGAACATGCTTGCGGGCGCGGGCGGAATAGATCTTGCAATGCTTGTGGTTGCGGCGGACGAAGGCTTCATGCCGCAGACGGTGGAGCATCTTAACATACTTACGCTGCTGGGCATAAAGGACGGCCTTATAGTCATAACCAAGAAGGACATTGTGGACGAAGAATGGCTGGACATGATAAAGCAGGACGTGAAGGAGCGCGCGAAGGGCACCTTCCTTGAAGGCAAGCCCATAATGTGCGTTTCGGCATACACGGGCGAAGGCATCGCGGAGCTGAAGGAAGAGCTTTATAAGCTGGTCAGCAAGGCAGGCGAAAAGAACATGCGCGCTGCGTTCAGGCTGCCTATAGACCGCGTTTTCTCCGTGGATGGCTTCGGCACGGTTGTCACCGGAACGCTTATAGAGGGCAGCATGAATGAAGGCGATGCGGCGGAGCTGGTGCCGAGCGGTGCGGAAACGCGAATAAGGAACCTTCAGGTCCATGGTAATACGGTAAAAACGGCGTATGCGGGCCAGCGCGTTGCCGTGAACCTTGCAGGGCTTAAAAAGACGGACGTGCAGCGCGGGGACTGTGTTGCCAAGCCTAATACCGTGCGCGTATCAAGAATGCTGGACGTTAAGCTGATGAACCTTAAAAACTCCGGCCGCGTTATAACAAACGATATGCAGGTTCATCTTTACCACGGCTCTGCCGTAATGCTGGCCAAGGTGGTGCTGCTTGAGCGGGACGCGCTGGAGCCTGGCGAAAGCGGCTATGCGCAGCTGAGGATGACGGAGCCGATAGCATCGAAAAACGGCGACAGGTTTGTTATCCGCTTCTATTCGCCGCTGGAAACGATAGGCGGCGGCGTGATACTGGACGATGCGCCTATGAAGCATAAGCGCAACGTGCCTTCCATTATAGAAGCGCTGAAGATAAAGGAAGGCGGCAGCGCGGCGGACAGGGTGCTGCAGCTTATTGACGAGGCGGGCATGGCCCTGCCCACGGCGGCAAAGCTGAACGCCAAGCTGAATATAGACGCGGAGGAGCTTTCCGCGGAACTGAGCGAACTTACGGACTCCGGCCGTGCTGTGGAGCCGATAGAGGGGCGCTACATATCCTCCCGCGCGCTCGATGCGGCGGCGGACGGCGCGAAGGCCGCGCTTAACGCATACCATAAGCAGAACCCGCTGCACGCCGGCATGAAGGCGGCGGAGCTTAGGCAGAAGGCGTTCAAAAATACGGAACAGGCCGCGGCGGATGCCATAATAGCCGAACTGTGCCGCGAGGGCGCGATAAAGCGCGCGGGCGAACGCTATGCGGACGCGGATTTTGAAATACACTATACAAAGAAGCAGACCGCCATACGCAAGAAGCTGCTGGATTATTATCAATCCGCGGGCATAGAGCCGGCCACGGTGGACGAGGTGATGGCCACGTTCCAAATGAACGAGCGCAACGATTTCAAGCAGGTGCTCGACAGCGTTGTCAGCGGGGGAGACATAGTTATGCTCACGCCGCAGATATGCTATTCGCGCGAATCATACAAAAAAGCGTGCGATGCGGCGAAGGCGCACTTTGCCGAGCACGATACAATTACCCTTGCCGAATTCCGCGATGCCATGTCAACTTCAAGGAAGTATGCGCTGGCTGTGCTTGAATACTTTGATAAGAACGGCATAACCCGCAAGGATGGCGATTTTCGCAAGCTTAACAGGGGCTTTGGCGAATAAGCGCACAATTAGTGCTTGCTAAAGCGAATATGTGCATGCTATAATAGCCGAACGTATGGGAGTAGATGGGTGCTGGTGTGCCCCGCGGTCTTCAAAACCGTTGCAGGTGGTGAGGAGCTGCCCAGGTGGGTTCGATTCCCACATACTCTCGCCAACGGGAACCGGAGCGGCAGCGCTGCTCCGGTTTTTGTGCATTTCAACCCCTCAGTCAAACCTTCGGTTTGCCAGCTCCCCGGCCGGGGAGCCTTTTGGCATTGTGCAAGCACCACCCAAAAGCTGTCCCCGTTTACGGGGAAAGTGTCGCGGCGCAAGCCGTGACAAAAGGGGAACGGCTCGGAGATGCCAAGCTGTTTTAGCATTCCCCCTCAGTCTCACTTCGTTCGACAGCTCCCCCGCAGGCGGTGGCGCCTTTTGGTGCAGTATAAACTCAAAGCCAAAAGCCTCCCTGTCGAGGGAGGTGGATTTTGCGAAGCAAAAGACGGAGGGAGTTTGCCTGCCCTGAAAGGGGAGGTGGATGCGAGTGAAACGAGCAGCCGGAGGGGTTGCATCGAGGTTGCTCTTGTTTACGCCAACCCCTCAGTCAATCCGCCTTGCGGCGTATTGCCAGCTCCCCGTAAAGGGGAGCCTTTTGGGTACCGTCCCCCCCCCCCGAATGCGCGCGCCCGATATCCCGCAAATTATCGCTTATATGCTTAAACTAACTTCAATATCATGTTTTTCAATAGTAATGCCGATTTATATTGACAATTTAATGATAATAGGCTATCTTATAACCATACGGAGGGGACTCTGTATGAAGGAAATAAATAGTTTCGGATGACGATTGCAGGAGATGCGCCCAAGGCCGTGTGGCAGAAGGGCGAGCCGAAGGAATAAGCGCAGTGTAAGGCCGAATCTGCGCGAATATCTCAGGCAAAGGGACTGTAATCTGACGAACTCTGGAAAGCGAACAGCACCGAAGGCGCAACCCGCCGCGAGACGGGGAATCTCTCAGGTTGGATACAGAGTCTGGCACGGGTATTAAGTATGCCGTATGCCGACTCTATTTTTATCGGTCTGATTGACAAGATATAATCAATCAGACCGGGAGCCGGAACGGGGAAAGGCGGGCAGTCAAGCATGAAGAGCGGACGGGATTTTATGATAGTGACCAACAATCCCTTGGTCGAAAAAGTGCTCAGCAAGTACTATGAAGTCCGTTACCTGCCCGAGGAGAATTATCGCGCTATACTGATAACGGTGCGGGATCTGGTGTATGCGGGGCATAAGCTCTATACGCATCCGCTTTCCGGCAGCGTAAAGCCGAACGAAACTCCTTATAAGTCCGTTGTGGTCTCAAAGGTTCCGCATAAGATGAACGCGGACGAGGCCGCAATAATATCCAACTGCGTTGAGGCGTATGATAAATTCACCCCGCGCAACAGGATGCTGAGCGATAAGGTGCTCGGGGACTTTCAACTAATCGACTATACCCTGCTGTGCGGCGCCGTGGATTACGACGCGGCGGCGGGTCTTAGTAAACTGGATAACCAAATATAACCATGCAAAAAAAGAAGGAGGAGGTGTTCGATTTGAAATTGGAATTGGGCTTTATAGAGATCAAGGACATTCAATTTTCAAACGAATCCAAGGTTGAAAACGGAACGCTTTTCGTAAACGCCGATGACGTCAAGGCCTTTGTTTATGAGGATGACGACGTAAAGGCTTGCGTAAAATCCGTGTGCTTTGACATTGCAAAGCCCGGCGAGAGCGTTCGCATTACCCCTGTTAAGGACGTTATCGAGCCCCGCGTAAAGGTAGAGGGCCCCGGCGGCGAGTTCCCCGGCGTTATAGCCAAGGTGGACACCGTTGGTTCCGGCAAGACCCATGTCCTGCGCGGCATGGCGGTCGTCACTGCCGGCCCCATCGTTGGCTTCCAGGAGGGCATCATCGATATGACCGGCCCCGGTGCGGAGTACACTCCGTTCTCCAAGCTCCTTAACCTCGTAATGGTCTGCACCCAGGTTGAGGGTGTGCATCAGCACGAGTATGAGCATGCCGTGCGTATCGCCGGCCTGCGTGCCGCCACCTTTATCGGTGAGCTCGGCCGCAACGTGACCCCCGATGAGACCAAGGAGTTTGAAACCCTCGGTATCCGCGAAGGTCTTGAAAAGTACCCCAATCTGCCCCGCGTTGGCTATGTCCACATGCTGCAGAGCCAGGGCCTGCTGCACGACACCTATGTTTACGGCGTAGATGCCAAGCGCACCCTGACCACCATCATTTACCCCACTGAGACGATGGACGGCGCTATCATAAGCGGTAACTGCGTTTCCGCCTGCGATAAGAACACCACCTATCATCATCAGAATAACCCCGTCGTTGCCGATCTGTTCGAGCAGCACGGCAAGACCCTGAATTATGTTTGCAACATAATCACCAACGAAAACGTCTACCTGGCCGACAAGCAGCGTTCCTCCGACTGGAGCGCCAAGCTGTGCCGTCTGCTGGACCTTGACGGCGTTATCGTGAGCCAGGAAGGCTTCGGCAACCCCGATACCGACCTGATCATGAACACCAAGAAGATCGAGCAGGTTGGCGTAAAGACCACCATCATAACCGACGAATACGCCGGTCAGGATGGCAAGAGCCAGTCCCTGGCCGATGCCGATCCTCTGGCTGACGCGGTCGTCACCGGTGGTAACGCCAACATGGTTATCGAGCTGCCCAAGCTGGACAAGGTTATAGGCACCCTCGATTACGTTGACAAGATTGCTGGCGGTCACGCTGGTTCCCTCAGGCCCGATGGCAGCATCGAGGCGGAGCTGCAGGTAATCACCGGCGCCACCAACGAAATGGGCTTTAACTGCCTCAGCGCCAGGTAAGGCTCAGAAAGGAGAAACAGAACATGAGTTATCGTGTAGTACACTATATTAACCAGTTCTTCGCCCAGATCGGCGGCGAGGAAATGGCTCATATCGCTCCCGAGCTCAGGGAAGGCGCCGTTGGCCCCGGTACTGCGTTTGACGCAGCATGGAACGGTGAAGCCAAGATAGTCAACACTATCATCTGCGGCGACTCTCACTTTGCCGAGCATGAGAAGGAATCCAAGGCCCAGATCCTTGCTTGGGTCAAGGAAATCAATCCCGATCTGTTCATCGCTGGTCCCGCGTTCAACGCCGGCCGTTACGGCTATGCCTGCGCCAACATCGCGCTGGCCGTAAAGGAAGAGCTGGGCATCCCCGTGCTCACCGGTATGTACGAGGAGAACCCCGGTGCCGACCTGAAGGACAAGGTCCTCATCGTCGCCACCACTAACAACGCCGCCGGTATGCGTAAGGCTGCCCCCACCATGGCCAAGCTTGCCATGAAGCTGATGAAGGGCGAAAAGCTGGGCGCTTCCTGCGAAGACGGTTACATGAACAACGGCATCCGCGTCAACTTCTTCGAGAAGGAGCGTGGTTCCAGGCGCGCTGTGAAGATGCTGCTCAACAAGCTTGCTGACAAGCCCTTCACTACCGAGTATCCCATGCCTTCGTTCGACCGCGTTGCCCCCAATCCCGCCGTTAAGGATCTGAGCCATGCCGTTGTCGCGCTGTGCACCAGCGGCGGTATCGTCCCCAAGGGCAATCCCGATCATATAGAGTCCTCCTCCGCTTCCCACTATGGCGAATACTGCATAGCGGGTGTTGAGAACCTGACTCCCGATAAGTACGAGACCGCTCACGGCGGATACGATCCCGTATACGCCAACGAGGATCCCGACCGCGTACTGCCCGTCGACGTCATGCGCGAATTCGAGCGCGAAGGCAAGATCGGCAAGCTGCATGATTACTTCTACACCACCGTCGGTAACGGTACTGCCGTTGCCAACGCCAAGAAATTCGCTGCTGAGTATGCTCAGAAGCTGAAGCAGGCCGGTGTTAACGCTGTAATCATGACCTCGACCTGAGGCACCTGCACGCGTTGCGGTGCAACGATGGTTAAGGAAATCGAAAGGGCCGGTATCCCCGTGGTTCACGTGTGTACCGTTACCCCCATCTCCATGACGGTCGGCGCGAACAGGATAGTTCCCGCTATCGCCATACCTCACCCCCTGGGCAACCCCGCCCTCACTCCGGAGGAAGAATACAACCTCCGCAAGAAGATAGTCAACCGCGCCCTCGAAGCGCTGACTACCGAAGTTCAGGATCAGACCATTTTCGAGGTTTGATCGTAAACTGAAACGGGGCACTTAAACCGAACTCACGTCTCGCGGCCCGTAACAGGGCCGCGGGCGGAGAAATAAATGATTCGGAGCGAAGAATATGAGCAAGATCTATGACGTGATAGTCCTTGGCGCGGGTCCTGCGGGATTGACTGCCGGTCTGTATGCCGGCCGCGCACGCCTCAGCACACTTATTATCGAAAAAGGCCAGGATGGCGGCCAGATTGCCATCACCAATGAAATTGAAAATTACCCCGGCGCACAGCTTGAGGGCGAATCAGGCCCCAGCCTTATCGCCCGCATGACGAAGCAGGCCGAAAAGTTCGGCGCAGAGCGTGCGCGCGATTCTATAAAGAGCGTTGAGCTCACGGGCGATGTTAAAAAGCTCGTCGGCACCAAGGGCGAGTATTATGCCAAAACCGTTATACTGGCCACCGGTGCTTTCCCCCGCCCCATAGGCTGCAAGAACGAAGGCAAGTTCGTTGGCAAGGGCATTTCCTTCTGCGCCACTTGCGACGCCGCTTTCTTTGAAGGCATGGAAGTTTACGTTGTCGGCGGCGGCGATGCGGCCGTTGAAGAGGCAATGTACCTGACAAAGTTTGCCCGCAAGGTTACCATTATCCATAGGCGCAACGAGCTGCGCGCTGCTAAGTCCATACAGGAGAAGGCCTTCAAGAACGAGAAGCTGCACTTCATGTGGGACACCGTGGTTGATGAAGTAGATGGCGACGAGATACTGACCAAGATGGTAGTTAAGAACGTCAAGACCGGCGAACTGACCACCATAGAGGCTGACGAGGACGACGGAATGTTCGGCCTGTTCGGCTTCATAGGCCTGCTGCCCAACACCGCCCTGTACGAGGGTCAGGTGAATATGGAAAACGGTTACATTTCTACCGACGACAATATGCATACAAACCTTGACGGCGTATACGCTGCGGGCGACCTCCGCGTGAAGAGCCTGCGCCAGGTTGTGACTGCCGCTGCCGATGGCGCAATCGCTGCCATGCAGGCCGAAAAATACATTGCGGACCACAAGGAATAAGACTACTATATAAGCAAATAATCCAAGGAGGATATAACGATGCTGGAAGTTGATAAAAACACATTTGAAGCGGAAGTGCTTCAGGCCCCCGGTAAGGTGCTGGTAGATTTCTATGGCGACGGTTGCGTACCCTGCGCCGCCCTTATGCCCTATGTGCACGGTTATGCCGAGACCTATGGCGATAAGCTGAAGTTCTGCGCCCTTAACACCACCAAGGCCCGCCGCCTTGCTATCTCTCAGAAGGTTCTCGGCCTGCCCGTTATAGCTATCTACGAAAACGGCGAGATGATAGACTCCCTTGTTAAGGACGACGCTACTCCCGAAAACGTGGAGAACATGATAAAGAAGCATATCGGCTGATAAGTTATTTTAGCCTGTATGCCTTTTCCGCCGGTAAAACGGCACAAAATTTTTAGATAGAATGCCGAAAGGCTTCTATAAAATAATGGAAAAGGAGGATGTGGCATGAGCATTTTAGCTGGCAAGAAGGTCATCATAATCGGTGACCGTGACGGCGTTCCCGGACAAGCTATCGAACTGTGCGCCAAGAGCGCAGGTGCAGATGTTGTCTTCTCCTCTACGGAGTGCTTTGTCTGAACGTCCGCCGGTGCAATGGACCTTGAGAATCAGAGGCGCGTAAAGTCCTTGGCCGAGCAGTATGGCCCCGAGAACATTGTTGTTCTTCTGGGTGCTGCTGAGGGCGAGGCTGCCGGTCTCGCTGCCGAGACCGTCACCAATGGTGACCCCACTTTCGCAGGTCCGTTGACAGGAGTCCAGTTGGGACTCAGGGTGTATCATGTGTGCGAGCCTGAAGTAAAGGCGGAATTCGATCCTGACGTATATAGCGAGCAGGTAGAGATGATGGAGATGGTTTTGGATGTTGACGATATAGTCAACGAAATGACCTCCGTCCGCGAACAGTACTGCAAGTATTAAGGCATTCACACGCGGGGCGCAGGCGTAAGCCCGCGCCCCGACCTTCCTATTTTGGGAAAAAGCAAATTGAGCGCGGTATGCGTTTTTTTGAAAAAAGAAATATTATGTTGAAAGGATAGATGCAACATGAAGAGCGTAATCAAGGGTGCGGGTTACATACTCGTACATACCCCCGATATGGTCATCCATAACGGCACCACACAGACAACCGAGCGCATAGTTAATCCTGAGAGCGAGTACCTCAAGGAGCTGCCCAGTCATCTCCGCAGCTTTGAACAGGTACTTTCTTATTATCCCAACCAGGTTTACATTGGCAACGCCACTCCCGATGAGCTTGCCGAGATTCCCCAGCCCTGGCACGACAAGGAATGCCCCTGCCACGAGCGTTACGGCCAGTTCGGCCAGATGATGCCCCAGGAGGAGTTCCTGCTGCTGCTGCAGGCCTGCGACGTATTCGAGCTTGTTCAGCTGGACAAGAACTTCGTTGCCAAGCATCGCGATCAGCTTGCCGCCAACCCCATAATCGACGAAAGCATCATGGCTCGCGTTAACGAGGGCGTTGACATTGCCGAGATAGAGCGCCTTGTTGCCGAAGAGCATTCCGAAGGACTGTATGATAACAACGTGCTGGTCGGCTGTGTAAATCGCGCACACGACATAGACGTCAACCTTTCCGCGCACACCATGCTTGAAAACCTTGTTAGCAAGGCTTCCTGCGTAGTTGCCATACTCAGCGGCATAAAGAATGCCGGCATCAACAAGGAAGACGTTGAATACGTTATAGACTGCTGCGAAGAAGCTTGCGGCGATATGAACCAGCGCGGCGGCGGCAACTTTGCCAAGTCCGTTGCGGAAATAGCCGGCCTTAACGCCGCCACCGGTTCCGATACCCGTGGTTTCTGCGCAGGCCCCGCCCATGCCATGGTAGAGGCCGCTTCCCTGGTCGCTTCCGGCGCATACAAGACCGTTGTCGTCACCGCCGGCGGCTGCACCGCAAAGCTGGGCATGAACGGCAAAGACCATGTCAAGAAGGGTCTGCCCATTCTTGAGGACATGCTGGGCGGTTTCGCCGTAGTGCTGACCCAGGACGACGGCGTAAGCCCCGTTGTGGATCTTAGCATACTCGGCCGCCACACTGTAGGCACCGGCTCCGCGCCGCAGGCCGTTATAGGCAGCCTGGTCACCGATCCTCTGGAGAGGGCCGGTCTGAAGGTTACCGATGTTGATAAGTTCTCCCCCGAAATGCAGAACCCCGACATCACCAAGCCCGCCGGCGCAGGCGACGTGCCGCTGGCTAACTACAAGATGATAGCTGCTCTGGCCGTAAAGCGCGGCGATATTCAGAAGAGCGAGCTTGCTTCCTTCACCAAGGAGCATGGCCTTACCGGTTGGGCGCCCACCCAGGGTCATATCCCCTCCGGCGTGCCTTACATCGGATTCGCCCGCAACGATATCATGGCCGGCAAGATCAACCGCGTTATGATAATCGGCAAGGGTTCGCTGTTCCTTGGCCGCATGACCAACCTGTTTGACGGCGTATCCTTCGTTATTGAGGCGAACAAGGGCGAGAAAGCCGAAGCCGGCGTGAGCGAAGACGAAGTCAAGAAGATGATAGCCAAGGCCATGCGCGAATTTGCCGCCTCCCTCATGGGGCAGGATGAATAAGGCAGGTGCGCAACATGGGCAGCATTGAAAAGATAATCGCGCAGTCATTCCTGAAGATGGCGGAAGGGCTTGAAACCGGCGCGTTCATGGACCGCCCGAAGATCGCCCTTACCGGCATGGGCAGCGAGCATGGCGAAGAGAACGCCATGGCTGCCGCCAAAATGGCTGCTAAGCGCGGCGTAGACGTGTACTATATAGGCACGCTCACCGCCGAAGGCGTAACCACCATCCCCGTGGCCAACGATGAAGAGGGCCACAAGAAGATGGAGGAGATGCTGAATAATCACGAGGTGGACGGCGCAGTTACCATGCACTATCCGTTCCCCATCGGCGTTTCCACCGTAGGTCGCGCCATAACACCCGCCAAGGGCCGCGAAATGTTCATAGCCAACACCACCGGCACTTCCAGCTCGGACCGCATAGAGGGCATGATAAAGAACGCCGTTTCCGGCATTATCACCGCCAAGGCCTGCGGCGTGGAGAACCCCACGGTAGGCATACTGAACGTTGACGGCGCAAGGCAGACCGAGATGGCGCTCAACCAGCTCAAGGCCAACGGCTACGAGTTCACTTGGGCCGAGTCCGCCCGTGCGGACGGCGGCGCGGTGATGCGCGGTAACGACGTGCTGGAAGGCACGCCGGACGTGCTGGTGACCGACTCGCTTACCGGTAACGTGCTTGTTAAGATGCTTGCTGCGTTTACCACCGGCGGCAGCTTTGAATCCACCGGCTTTGGCTATGGCCCCGGCATCGGCAAGGGTTACGACAAGCTTATCCTTATAATCAGCCGCGCTTCCGGCGCCCCGCTCATAGCGAACGCGCTGGAGTATGCAGCCGAGCTTGTTAAGGGCAAGGTATTCGAAAAGGCGAGCGCTGAATTCGCCAAGGCTGAAAAGGCCGGTCTGAACCAGATACTTGAAGCGCGCAAGGCAGCCGCCAAGCCCGCCGCCGCGGAAGAAAAGGTGGTCAAGCCCGCGGCAGAGCCCTGCACCGCTTCCATAGCCGGCATAGAGGTAATGGATCTTGAGGATGCCGCGCAGGCCCTGTGGAAAGAGGGCATCTATGCCGAAACCGGCATGGGCTGCACCGGTCCGCTGGTAATGATGAGCGAAGCTAACCACGCCCGCGCCCTTGAGATACTCAAGAAGGCCGGATACGTCGGTTAAGCTTTAAGGAGCAAAACAATGAAGGTAAACGATCTTATTCAGAAGTGCGAACGCGACCTGACCACCGCAGAAATAACCGACATGGTGGCCAAGGATAACCGTCAGGTGGATCTTATATTCGCCGAAAAGCGCACCGACGACGCGGGCTACCTCACATGGGACGCCGAAAACTGGACCAGCGTGGACGGCAAGCGTTTCATAGTGACTTACTCGCTGGATGGCCGCGTGCTCAACGAATACGGCACATACAATAAGTATGACATGCGCGGTGTATTCAATCCCGAGCAGGCGAAGGAAATAAGGCTGAACTAAAGGTCAATACGCAAGGGACATGGGGTAAAACCCGTGTCCCTTTTATCTTGCAAAAAAATATCAAGTTAAGGCAATTATACCGTTGTGCCGATAAAAATATATGATATAATAAATAAAAATCAAAGCGAAAGTGGGTATGAACATGGGTAAATTTGTAGTAAAGCAGACAAAAACCGGCTTTAAGTTCGATCTGAAGGCCAACAACGGCGAAGCCATAGCAACGTCAGAGGTGTATACTACCGAAGCCGCCTGCATGAACGGGCTTGAGAGCGTGCGCAAGAACGCGGAAATAGCCCAGCTTGAGGATCAGACCGTTGAAAATTACGAGACCAAGACCCATCCCAAGTTTGAAATGTATTCCGATAAGGCGGGCGAATACCGCTTCCGTCTCAAGGCGCGCAACGGCGAAATAATTGCCGTGTCGGAAGGCTACAAGGCCAAGGCAAGCTGTTCGGCTAAAAATATTGAAAACGCGGGCGGAGGGGCGAAGGCGGGTGGTCATAAGACGGTTTCATTCCCGGCAGTAATGTCTGCCCGGAATGTTATTGCATATATTAAAGCCATATGATAGCTTTAAACAAAGCAATAAGTCGAAATGATAAGATAGGTAGGGTCTAACGTGCCAACAATTCAGTTAAAGGCGATGACGCGAGAACTATGTCACGAGCTGTACAAGCATTGGACGAATGATGCGTCTATCTATATGGATATGCACCTGTTTCAGCCCTATGTTTATGACGAAGCTGCGGTAAATCGATATTTTGATATGAAAGGGCAGGACGCTTCACGCAGACTGTTTGCGATCATACTTGGTGATAAGGTGATTGGGGAATTGCAATTGAAGCAGATCGACCATGATAAAAAAGAATGTTCCCTGAGTATCCATATGCAAAACGACGCGGTGAAAGGAAAGGGATACGGAACGCAGGCAGAACGTTTGGCGGTAAAAACCGCCTTTGACGAGTTGGGAATGGCTGCGGTAAACGCAGATACCATCAGGAAAAATACTCGGAGTCAGCATGTGCTGGAAAAGGTAGGCTTTCGCTTTGTCGGAGAAGATGAAGCATTCAAATACTACCGTATCGAGCAGTAAACTCCAATTTGCCTAACTGATAAAGGGCGCACTTCTATACACCGTTCGGTGTACCGTGCGAGCATACCTTGCCTCTCCCTTTGGGAGAGGTGGTCGAGCGCAGCGAGTGCCTGAAGGGGAGAAGTACCCGGGAAAACATCTTGCCTCTCCCCTTGGGAGAGGTGGCCGAGCGCAGCGAGGACGGAGAGGGTAACCAATGACCATACCAAGTGGACTTTTATTGCGCTTCGGCCAGACTGGTCATTGAATTGGATGGCTCTCAACATTACGAACCTCAGGGGCTTGCTTATGATGCTGAACGTTCTCAATTCCTGATGTCTCTTGGGTTGGAGATTTTGCGATTCTCCAACGGTGACAGCTCTCCCAAAGGGAGAGCCAAGGGGCTGCACCCCTTTACATAGTATGTTGGCATGAGACTGTATCGATACGCTCCATTGACTGTTTTATAAACACCCATCTAAGGCTCCTCCGCTTTTTCGTACCGCGCAAAAATCCGTGCGGCGAAGCCGCGCTTCATGGAGCGAAGCTATGCTTCATTTTTCATGCACCGTAAGGTGCGCTTAATTTGAAAAAAGCACTTCGAATGAAGTGCTTTTTTCATGGCGCGCCCAGCAGGATTTGAACCTGCGACCTACCGGTTCGTAGCCGGGCACTCTATCCGCTGAGCTATGGGCGCATTGCCGTTCCTTGAACGTGCTTATGTATTGTAGCGCAAAGTTCGATGCTTGTCAACAATTATAACCGATTTTGATGCCAAAAAAATTTTCGGCCTTGTGGACGAGAATGCGCTGTGCTATACTTTGACTACAAAATCGGTTGCGGATTTTTCCGGCGCTTGCCGCTTTTCGCCGCACAGCCTGCTGAATATGCCCGGCATATCGGCGGTTGTGGGGCTTTTTTTATGGGCCGGAGGAAACGGGCGGAGGTATTTATGAAAAGACGAACGTTCTATACGGAATTGGCATATATATTGGGGCTTATTGTGCTCGCGTTCAGCGCGGCGCTTATGGAAGCGAGCGACCTTGGGGTATCGATGATAGTTGCGCCGGCGTATTTATTGCATCTCAAGCTGAGCCAAGAATTCGCGTTCTTCACGTTCGGCATGGCGGAATATACGCTTCAGGCGGCGCTGCTGATAGTGATGGTAATGGTGCTCGGGCGGTTCAGGCTATATTATCTTTTCTCGTTCATAACGGCGGTGCTGTACGGCCTTTTGCTCGATGGCTCTATGGCGATAGTGGCGCTGCTGGGCGTGAGCGGCATGGCGGGGCGCATAACGTGCTTCACAGCGGGGGTAATATGCTGCGCGGTGGGCGTATCACTACTGTTCCATACATATATCGCGCCGGAGGTATACGAGCTGTTTGTGAAGGAGATTGCGGCCAAATACGGGCGGAACATAAACCACGTAAAGACCGCGTATGACTGCATAAGCTGCCTTATAGCCGTGGGCATGTCGTTCGCTTTTTTCGGCTTAGGCCATTTTGAAGGGGTAAAGATAGGCACGGTGCTTTGCGCATTGGTCAACGGCGCGCTGATAGGCTTCTTCTCCGGTGCGTTTGAGGGGAAGTTTGAATTTAAGGATGCAACAAAGCTGAGAAAATATTTTGAGTAACTAAAAAGCGGGGTATAGGCCCCGCTTTTGTATGCTTAAATCAGTATTCAACAGGCTCGCTCAGGGGAAGCTCCAGCAGCTCCGGATTTTCCAGCAGCTTTTTGAACAGGCGAACTGTTTTGGCGTAATAATATCCGTCCGCAATTCGCTCGTCTATCGTAAGGCCGAGATCCACGCTGTCGCGCATTTCAAACGTGCCGTCCTGATTGAAGAAGGGATTGTTCTTCCTTTCGCCCACCACGCAGAATATGGAGCAGGTGCCCCAGTTGGTCAGGTGGTGATAACCGCTCTTCAGCTTTATGGAGCCAAGGTTGGTGAGCAGCGCGGAAGAATAATACGGATCTGAACCGATAAGAAATTCCGGACACCAGCCGTGCTTGTCCAGCTTGGTTATAAGATACACTAAGAATTTGGACAGGAAGCGCGGCATTTTGTTCAAAATATCCATGCTGTCGCTCGAACGGTCAAGCGCATCGCTGCGGCAGGAGGATATCTGCTTATAAAGCTTGGCGCGCAGGGAATCGATATTATCCGTGGGGTCCGAATAAACTATGGCAAGGGCCTCTGCCCCGTTGTCGCTGAACAGCTTTTTCACTACAAATGCCGCGGATATCGCGTGGCGCTGATACACGTTCTTATTGGCTATGAAGCGGTTCATCTTCGGGCGGAGCGTGATGGTCTTGAGCAGCGCTACCACGATTATGTGGAACATGGTGAAGGGAAAGTCCGTCTCCGTTGCGTTGCGCCTGGCAAGGTATGCGTTTATGTTGGTCAGATCAATGCGCTCTGAAATATACGCCTCGTTATCGCAGCGGTTGGGATAGATAAGCGGCACTATGAAGTGCATCGGGTCAAGCTCGCGTATGAGACGGCCATCCTTACGGTCGCCCCAGCGGCGTTTGGGTTTTTCCATGGTATGAGTCCTCCGGAAATAGAATAAAGAGTATAAAACCTTAACTATAATACCACCTATTTGCAATATTCGCACGGCTTTTTTGAAAAAAGACGAAAATATGGGCATTTTGTCCGCCGCGGCGCGTGTTTGGCTGCCCCTTTTCTTCTTATATTTATTTTACGCTATTGATGAAAACGGGGTGAATATGATAAAATAAGGTATGCTTATTGAGCGGCTGAAACTGAATGACTTTCGCAACTATGAATCGCTTCTGCTCCGCCCGGACAGCGGCCTGAACGTTATCGTCGGCGAGAACGCGCAGGGCAAGACCAACGCGGTGGAAGCTATTTTTTTGTGTGCCTTCGGGCGTTCGCACAGAACGGCGAAGGACGCGGAGCTGATACGCGCGGGCTTTGCAGGCGGATACGTGGGCATGGACATTCGGACGAAAAGCGGCAGCCGCACGATAGAGATAAAGCTTAAAAGCGGCGAACGCAAGCAGATATTCATAGATAAGCTTATGGCAAAGCGCACGGGAGAGCTTATGGGCGCGCTGAACGCGGTAATGTTCTCGCCGGAGGATTTGGAGCTGGTAAAGGGCGCGCCTGCCGAGCGGCGGCGGTTTATGGACATGGAGCTGAGCCAGCTCAGGCCCGCTTATTATTACACATTGCAGCGCTATAACGCCGCACTCAGGCAGCGCAACGCCCTGCTGAAGCCGGACGCCAAGGCGGACATGAACGCCGTCAGGCAGCAGCTTTATATTTGGGATGAGCAGCTCAGCAAAACGGGCGCGGAAATAATGCGCATGCGGGCGGAATTTGTGCAAAGGCTGGGGCTTATAGCAAGCCGGCTGCACAGGCAGATTTCGGGCGAAAGGGAAGCGCTGCTGGTGCGCTATGCCCCGGACGTGGACATAGAGCGCATGGGCGGCGGGGATGCGGAGGCCGCGCTGAGCGAGGCGCTGTATAACGGCGCTCTGGACGATATTCGCCGCGGATACACCGGTTCAGGCCCGCACAGGGACGAGCTGGAGCTTAACCTGAACGGCACGAACGTGAGGGTATTCGGAAGCCAAGGCCAGCAGAGAACGGCCGCGCTGAGCCTGAAGCTGAGCGAGCTGGAGCTTATCAAGGGCGAAACGGGGGAAAGCCCCGTGCTGCTGCTGGACGATGTTTTGAGCGAATTGGACGAGCCGCGGCAGCGGGCGCTGCTTGAGGCGATGAGCGACTGCCAAACTTTTTTGACCTGCACCACGCTTGAAGGATTAAAGCGCGCGGGGCTGAAGGGCATAAACGCATGGCGCTGCGCGGCGGGTACGCTTACACGCGAATAGATGTAAAACTGAAAATGAAGGATCCGGCCGGATGGCCGATATGATTTTTTGAAACAAGGAGAAAACGGAAAATGAGCAACCACACCGATTACGATGCCTCTCAAATTCAGGTGCTTGAGGGGTTGGAGGCGGTAAAGCGCCGCCCGGGCATGTATATAGGCTCAACGGATTTCCACGGGCTGCACCATTTGGTGAAGGAGCTGGTGGATAACGCCATTGACGAGGCTATGGGCGGATACTGCAACCACATTGAAGTTACAGTCCATGGCGACAATTCCGTTACCGTTACCGATAACGGCCGCGGCATACCCGTTGACATGCATGAAAAGATGCATAAGAGCGCGCTGGAGGTTGCGCTTACGGTGCTGCACGCTGGCGGCAAATTCGGCGGCAGCGGCTATAAGGTCTCCGGCGGCCTGCACGGCGTGGGCCTGAGCGTTGTCAACGCGCTGTCCACATGGCTTATAGCCGAAGTAAAGCGCGACGGCAAGCTTTATTATCAGGAATATTCCTATGGCGAGCCTAAGGCCCCCGTTAAGGCCATAAAGGACATTCCCGAAGGCGAAAGCGGCACCAGCATAACATTCCTTGCCAACGATAAGATATTTGATGAGGTGAACTATAATTTCGATATTCTGGCGGATAGAATGCGCGAGCTTGCTTTCCTTAACGCGGGCGTAAGAATAACCGTGAGCGACGAGCGTGCCGAATCGCCCGACGTTCGCTCCTTCTGCTACGAGGGCGGCATAGTCAACTTCGTTAAGCATCTTAACCGCAAAAAGACCGTTCTGCACGAGGAGCCCGTGTACATAACAGCAAGCCGCAACGAACCCGAAAAGCAGGAAGTGGCAACGGTTGAAGTCGCGCTGCAATACAACGACGATTATAACGAAAACGTGTTCACCTTTGCCAACAATATAAACACCGGCGAAGGCGGCAGCCATCTGGTGGGCTTCAGGAGCGCGCTGACCCGCGTTTTGAACGACTATGCGCGCAAATATAAAATACTCAAGGATAACGACGACGCCCTCAAGGGCGAGGATATACGCGAAGGACTGAGCGCGATAGTGAGCGTTAAGCTCGTTGAGCCGCAGTTTGAGGGCCAGACTAAGACAAAGCTTGGCAATGCATACATTCGCGGCCTTGTGGACAGCGCGGTGAGCGAGGGCATGAGCGTTTACCTTGAAGAGCATCCCACCGAGGCGCGCGCGATAGTGGACAAGTGCCTTACCGCCGCCCGCGCAAGGGACGCCGCGCGAAAGGCAAGGGAGCTTACCCGCAGAAAGACCGCGCTCGATTCAACGAGCCTGCCTGGCAAGCTGACCGACTGCACGGAGAAGGATCCAGAAAAGTGCGAAATATTCATAGTTGAGGGCGACAGCGCAGGCGGCAGCGCAAAGATGGGGCGCGATCCCGCACATCAGGCGATATTGCCCCTTCGCGGCAAGATACTAAACGTTGAAAAAACGCGCATGGACAAAATACTTGCCAATAACGAAATACGCGCCATGATAACGGCGTTCGGCGCGGGCATAGACGATGAGTTCGATACCAGCAAGCTCAGGTATCATAAAATAGTCTGCATGACCGATGCCGACGTTGACGGTAGCCACATAAGGATACTTATGCTCACGTTCTTCTTCCGTCATATGCGCCCGCTGATAGAGCAGGGCTATGTATACGTTGCGCAGCCCCCGCTTTACAGAATAACAAAGGGCAAGAACATATACTATGCCTATGACGACGAGGAGCTAAACAGCATACTTGAGCGCATAGGCCGCGACCCCAAGCCCCTTATAAACCGCTATAAAGGCCTTGGCGAGATGAATCCGGAGCAGCTTTGGGAAACCACGATGGACCCCGAGCGCAGGGTCATGCTGCAGGTGCATCTTGAGGACGCGATGAAGGCGGACGAGATATTCTCCGTGCTGATGGGCGATAAGGTTGAGCCGCGGCGCGAATTTATAGAAAACAACAGCAAGCTTGTTGTGGATCTGGACGTTTAACAGGGGAGGAGATAAGCGATGAACGAAAACGAGATAAGCCGCATAAGGCCGCTTGATCTGGAAAGCGAAATGAAGAAATCCTTCATTTCCTACGCCATGGCCGTTATTATAAACCGCGCCCTGCCCGACGTTAGGGACGGACTGAAGCCCGTACACAGGCGCATACTCTATTCAATGGACGAGCAGGGCTTCACGGCCGATAAGCCGTTCCATAAAAGCGCGCGCATAGTGGGCGACGTGCTCGGTAAATACCATCCGCACGGCGATTCCAGCGTTTACGATGCAATGGTAAGGCTTGCGCAGGATTTCAACAGCCGCTATATGCTCATTGAAGGCCAGGGCAACTTTGGCAGCGTGGATGGCGACGGCGCGGCCGCAATGAGGTATACCGAAGCCCGAATGTCCAAGCTGGCGGACGAAATGATGGCCGACATAGGCAAAAACACGGTCGATTTCATGCCGAACTTCGACGAAACGCTCATGCAGCCCAAGGTGCTGCCCAGCCGCTATCCAAATCTTCTTGTGAACGGCTCCGGCGGCATAGCCGTAGGCATGGCCACGAACATCCCGCCGCATAATCTGGGCGAAACAATAGATGCATATGTCGCTATGCTCGATAATCCCGAAATAACGGTTGAAGAGCTTATGGGCTACCTGCCCGGGCCGGACTTCCCCACCGGCGGCATAATAATGGGCAACGCCGGCATACGCCAGGCATATCGCACGGGCCGCGGCCGCATACTGGTGCGCGCACGCGCGGAAATAGAGGAAGCGGGCAACGGCAAAAGCCGCATAGTTGTAACGGAAATACCGTATCAGGTGAACAAGGCAAGGCTGGTTGAAAAAATAGCCGAGCTTGTGCATGAAAAACGCATAGAGGGCATAAGCGATCTGCGCGACGCGAGCGACCGCAAGGGCCTTAGGATAATAATCGATCTCAAGCGCGACGTTAACGCAAACGTTGTGCTGAATCAGCTTTATAAGCATACCCAGATGCAGGATACGTTCGGGGTGATAATGCTTTGCCTTGTGGACGGCGAACCCAAGGTGCTTAACCTTAGGGAAATGCTGTATCATTATATGCGCTTCCAGGAGGACGTGGTAACACGCCGCACGCAGTACGACCTTGATAAGGCAAGGGAAAGGCTGCACATATTGGAAGGCTTGATGATAGCGCTGGACAATATAGACGAGATCGTTGAGCTTATCAAGCGCAGCGCGAACTCGGCGGAGGCCAAGACGGCATTGTGCGAACGCTTCGGGCTGAGCGAAAAGCAGGCGCAGGCGATACTGGATATGCGCCTTGCAAGGCTGACCGGACTTGAGCGGGACAAGATAAACGACGAGCATGCGGAGCTGACCAAGACCGCCGCCTATTATGAAAGCATACTGGCCGACGAAAACAAGCTGCGCGGCATAATACGCGACGAAATACTGGAAGTAAGGCGCCGCTATGCCGACCCCAGGCGCACGGAGATTGCCCCCGCGTCGGACGACATTGACCTGGACGACATTATTCAGGAAGAGGACATGGCCGTTACCATGACGCACCTTGGCTACGTTAAGCGCATAGCTGCCGATTCGTACAAGGCGCAGAACCGCGGCGGCAAGGGCATAATGGCGCAGGCCACGAGGGACGAGGACTTTGTGGAGCACCTGTTCGTGACGAGCACGCATAATTACATAATGTTCTTCACCAACACGGGCAGGGCGTATAAGATAAAGTGCTACAACATCCCCGAAGCTTCGCGCACGGCCAAGGGCACGGCGATAGTGAACCTGCTGCAGCTTGCCGGCGGGGAGAAGATAACCGCCGTATTCCCCGTGGATAAGGATACGGAAGGCGAATACCTTGTGCTTGCCACGAAGGACGGCGTTATAAAGAAAACGCCCATGAGCGACTTTGACAACATCCGCAAGGGCGGCATAATTGCCCAGAACCTTAGAGATGGGGACGAGCTGATAAGCGTACTGCTTTCAAAGGGTGATGACGATCTGCTCATAGGCACGCGGGAAGGCAAGTGCCTGCGCTTCAACGAAAGCGACGTAAGGCCCATGGGCAGGACGGCTACCGGCGTAAGGGCCATAACACTTGAGGACGGGGACGAGGTAATTGACGTGAACCTCATAGCGCCGGGCATGACAGTATTGTCCATAACCGAAAAGGGCATGGGCAAGCGCACGGATGAAGAAGAATACCCGCTGCGCCACCGCGGCGGCAAGGGCGTTATAGCCAACGCAATAACCGAAAAGACGGGCAAGCTTGCCTGCATGAAGGTTTGCACGGGGGATGAGGACATAATGATGATCCGCGACGATGGCACCGTTATCCGCACGCCGGTTGACAAGATAAGCGTGTTCTCCCGCAATACGCAGGGCGTAAGGCTGATGAGGGTTGACGAAGGCACGAAGGTTGCAAGCGTTGCGCTCGCCCCGCACGACAAGGGCGAGGAGACGGAGGAAGAATGAGCCTTTTTCTCACGATAGCGTTCCTGTTCTTTATTGGCAGCATGGCCGGATGGGGGATAGAGGTGGTGTTCCGCCGCTTCTTCTCCTCCGCCAATCCTGAGCGCAAATGGATAAATCCGGGGTTCCTTTCGGGACCCTATTTGCCTTTGTACGGGTTCAGCTTGTGCGTACTGTTCCTGCTTTCGCTGCTGGAACAATATATACCAATCGAGAATACAGCGCTCAGGAAGGCGGCGCTGTTCGCCGTGATGGCGGCGGCGGTAACGCTGGTTGAATATATTGCCGGGCTTATTTCAATAAAGCTTCTGCATGTTAAGCTTTGGGATTATTCCAAGCAATGGGGCAATATACAGGGCATAATCTGCCCCAAGTTCACGCTGGGCTGGGCTATATTGAGCGCGGTATATTATTTCCTTATTCATCCGCGCATTGAAAACGCGCTCGTTTGGCTTTCCAACAACCTTGCGTTCTCGTTCATAATAGGGTTTTTCTACGGTGTGTTCGTTATAGATTTGGTGAATGCCACGGCGCTGCTGGTCAAGATAAAGCGCTTCGCGGACGAAAAGCAGATAGTGGTAAAATACGAGCAGCTGCGCGAGCATATCCGCGTGAACCGCGAAAAGCGGCTTGAGAAGGCCAAGTTCCTTATGAGCATGGGCCCGCAGAGCGCAATGGCAGAGCAGCTGAAGCAATATTACGATAAGTTCCGCGACGAATTGGAGCGCAGCAAAAAGGACGCGCGGAAGACCGACAGGGGAGATGAAAAATAAATGGCCGGCTATGATGTAGTGGTGCTTGGCGCGGGCCATGCCGGGTGCGAGGCCGCGCTTGCGTGCGCGCGAATGGGGCTGAACACGGCGGCGATAACGCTGAACCTTGATTCAATAGCCATGATGGCATGCAATCCCGCCATAGGCGGCACGTCCAAAGGCCAACTCGTGCGGGAGATAGACGCCCTTGGCGGGGAAATGGGGCTTGCGGCAGACGATGAATTTATTCAGATGCGCATGCTCAATACCGGCAAAGGCCCCGCGGTCTATTCCCCACGCGCGCAGATGGACAAGCGCCGCTATCACGAGCGGATGAAACGCGCGCTGGAGGCGGAGCGAAAGCTTACCCTTATTCAGGGAGAGTGCGCCGCGATAGAGACCGAGCACGGCCGCATAAGCGCAATAAGGCTCTCCGGCGGGGTGAAAAGCGAAGGCGAGCGCATAGAGTGCCGCGCGGTTGTGGTTGCAACGGGCGTGTATCTTAAAAGCCGCATCCTGATAGGCGATCGCGTGTGGGAGCAGGGGCCGAGCGGCCTTGCCCGCGCGGAGGGCCTGTCGGCGTCGCTTAGGGAGCTGGGCTTTGAACTGAGGCGGTTCAAAACCGGCACGCCGCCGCGCGTGCTTGGGCGGACGCTTGACTTTGACGAAATGGAAATACAGAATGGGGACAGTCCCGCAAGGCCGTTTTCGTTCCTGCACGATATGGACAGCCGCGCGCAGCGGCCGTGCTACCTTACCTACACCAACGCTGCAACGCATAGGGTGATACTTGACAATATAAACCGCAGCGCCATGTATTCCGGCCTTATCCATGCCACCGGAACACGCTATTGCCCCAGCATAGAGGATAAGCTGGTGCGCTTTGCGGATAAGGACAGGCATCAGCTTTTCATTGAGCCGGAAGGCTTATCCACGGACGAAATGTACGTTCAGGGCATGAGCACAAGCCTGCCTGCGGACGTGCAGCGGGATATGCTCAGGACAATACCCGGCATGAGAAACTGCCACATAACCCGCTACGGCTACGCCATAGAGTACGACTGCATAGACCCGCTTTCCCTGAGCAACGCGCTTATGAGCCGCGATGTTGCGGGGCTGTTCTTCGCGGGGCAGATGAACGGCAGCTCCGGCTACGAGGAAGCCGCGGCGCAGGGGCTTTACGCCGGAATTAACGCCGCGCTTTGGATAAAGGGCGAAGAGCCGCTCATACTTTCCCGCGCCGATGCCTACATAGGCGTGCTGTGCGACGACCTTACCGGAAAGGGCACGAACGAGCCATACCGCATGATGACCTCCCGCGCCGAATACAGGCTGCTTTTGCGGCAGGACAATGCGGACGAGCGGCTGACGGAGCTTGGCAGGCGGACGGGGCTTATATCGGACGAACGCTACGCGCGGCTGATGAAAAAACAGCAGGAGATAGCAAGCGCGCGAATAAAGCTTGAAAAATCCGTTCCGCCGGAGGAAAAGCTTATAAAGCTTATGGAAAGCCGCGGCGAGACGCCGCCCAAAACAGGCATAAAGCTGAGCGAACTGCTAAGAAGGCGCAGCATAGGATACAGCGACCTTGTTATGCTTTATCCCGAAAAGGTGGACGATATAAGCGCGGAAGCGGCGGAGCAGGTTGAACTCAACGAGCGGTATGCAGGCTATATTGAAAAGGAGCGGCTGCACGTTGAAAAATTCAGCGAGATGGAAAGCGCGCTCCTGCCGCGGGGCACGGATTACGGCGATATAGCGGGGCTTAGGATAGAAGCGCGGCAGAAGCTAAACAAAATGCAGCCGGAGAGCCTGGGCCGCGCAAGCAGAATAAGCGGCGTATCGCCCGCGGACATAGCGGTGCTCATGATTTGGCTCAAGCGCCGCAGGGAGGCCGAATGACAAAGGAACTTATACTTTCCCTTATACCCGGGGCGAGTGAGGAGCAGGCGGACAAGTTCATAAAATACTATGAACTGCTGATAGAATGGAACGAAAAGATGAACCTGACCGCCATAACGGAGGAGCGGGAGGTTGCTGAAAAGCACTTTGCCGATTCGCTGCTGCCTATGGAACTGATACCCCAAAACGCCAGGTGCATAGACGTTGGCACGGGCGCTGGGTTCCCGGGCATACCGCTTATGATAATGCGGCCGGACATAACTGTTACGCTGCTGGACAGCCTTAATAAGCGCCTTATATTTTTGAATGAAGTAATACGCGCATTGGGGCTTGAGGGCAGGGCGAAAACGCTGCATATGCGCAGCGAGGACGCGGGCCGCGCGGCCGCGCACAGGGATGCATACGACGTTGCGCTGAGCCGCGCCGTGGCCAATGCAAGGGTGCTTGCGGAATGGACGGCGCCGTTCGTAAAAAGGGGCGGGGTCAGCATAATGTACAAGGGCGCGGCGGCGAAGGAAGAGCTGGACGCGGCGCAAAACGCCATGAATAAGCTTTGCCTTGGCGCGCGGCTTATAGAATACCCGTGCGCATGGGGCGAAAGATATGTTATTGCGGCCAAAAAGCTTGCCCCCACGCCGAAGGCATATCCGCGCAAGGCGGGCACGGCGGGCAAATTGCCGCTGTGATAGTATTGTATTGACGGAAGCACTCGCTTTTTGCTACAATAGCGCGTGCAGTAAAATGGGCTTTTTTGCGGAAGGCAAAGGAAATTAAGGAGGGCTAAAAGCTATGCCTGTGTTCGACTTTATAAGAAACAGCGACGGTGCAAAGGGATCAAAACGGCTTGTGGAGGTGAACGTAGCTTCCATACACCCGAACCCCTATCAGCCACGCGCCACGTTTGACGAGGAGAGCATTGCCGAACTTGCCCAGTCCATCCAGCAGGTGGGCTTATTGCAGCCGCTGCTTGTGAGGAAGGTGGACGACGGATACGAGCTTGTTGCCGGAGAGCGCAGGCTAAGGGCCGTAACCAGCCTTGGCATGGAAAAGGTGGCCTGCATAGTGCAGCAGGATATTGAGGACGAATCGAGCGCGATGATGGCGCTTATAGAAAACCTGCAAAGGGAAGACCTGCATTACCTTGAAGAAGCGCAATGCTACCAAAAGCTGCTTGAAACATACGGTCTTACGCAGGAAGAACTGGCCAACCGCCTTGGCAAAAGCCAAAGCTCCATAGCGAACAAGCTGAGGCTATTAAAGCTTTCCGATGAAGTGAAGGCCGCCATGACCGAAAAGCGGCTCAGCGAACGCCACGCAAGGGCGCTATTAAAGCTGACGGACGATAAGCAGCGGCTTGACGCGGTGGAAAGGATTGCCGAAAAGGGGCTGAGCGTTAAGGAGACCGAGCAGATGGTTGAAAAAACGCTTAACAAGGCATATGATGAAAGGCAGGACGGCGCAAAGCCGCGGCCCAAGCTGATGCGGATAGTGCGCGATTACAGGCTGTTCATGAACACCATAAATCAGGCCGTGAACCAGCTTAGGGAATCGGGCATGACGGTTGAGGTTGAGCAGAGCGACAGGGCCGACGGAGTGGATATTAAAATAAGCGTAACGAGGAAATAACCGAGGAAATAATACCGATGGAGAAGAAAGGCGCCCTTGGGCGAATAAAAAGCACATTTATAGGGGACAGGGCTTTTTACCAAAGCGTTGTTAAGCTGCTGATCCCGATAGTTATACAGCAGGGCATAACCAGCTTCGTAAACCTTTTGGACAACGTTATGGTGGGCGCGCTTTCAACCGCGGCCATATCCGGCGTTGCCATAGTTAATCAGCTTATATTCGTATTCAATCTGAGCATATTCGGCTCGCTTTCCGGCCCCAGCATATATTCCGCGCAGTATGCCGGCGTTGGGGACGATGAAGGCGTTAAGCATTGCTTCAGGTTCAAAATGATAATAGGCACGCTTATTTCCGTTGCGGCTGTACTTGTATTTGCCCTGTTCGGGGAAAACCTTATTTGGCTTTACCTGAATGAAGAGGTGAACACGGCGGAAACGCTGGCGGCTACGCTTGAACAGGCGAAGGATTATATGTATGTTATGCTGTGGGGGCTGCCGCCGTTTATGCTGAGCCAGGCTTACGGCACAACGCTCAGGGAAACGGGCGAAACGGTAGTGCCCATGCAGGCGAGCATAATTTCGATAGTTACCAACTGCGTGCTGAACTATGCGCTCATATACGGCAAATTCGGCGCGCCGGCAATGGGCGTTAAGGGCGCGGCAATAGCCACGGTGGTTGCAAGGTATCTTGAAATTGCGTATATTCTGATACACACTTACAGAAGGCTCAATAAATATCATTACTTCCGCGGCGCGCTGAGGAATTTGAAAATACCTAAGGAGCTTGTGAAGAAAATTGCCGTAACGGGCGCGCCGCTGCTGGCGAACGAATTCCTTTGGAGCACGGCAATGGCCGTTAAGAACCAGTGCTTCTCCTATCGCGGGCTGGACGTTGTTGCGGCAACGAACATAACAAGCACCGTTTGGCAGGTTTTTGCAATAATAATGTTCGCAATGGGTTCGGCAATAGCCATAATGGTGGGGCAGCAGCTCGGCACGGGGGATATAGAGGAGGCGCGGCGCACGGACGCGCGGCTCATATTCGTATCCTTCGTGGTACATGTGCTGATAGGCATATTGGTAGTTGCGCTGAGCGACGTTATACCATTGATATACAATGTTGAGCAGAATGTCAGGGAAATGACGGGCGGTATGCTCGTTGCCGCGGGCTGTACATTATGGATACATGCGCTTGCGCACGCATCCTACTTCACAATAAGGAGCGGCGGCAGAACGCTTATAACGCTGCTGCTGGACAGCGTTTTTACGCTGGCGGTGGTTGTGCCTATTGCGTATGTGCTGTGCTATTGGACGGATATGGACGTAAGCTGGGTATACGCCTGCGTTGAAGCGGCCGATATAATAAAGTTCCTTATAGCATTGCCTATACTTATATCCGGCTCGTGGGCGAGGAACGTTATAAATACGGGCAAATGAGCCGTCATGCGTAAGGGGGGGGGAGCGGCATGAAGAGCAAACGGCAAAATTACGACAGCGTACAGAGCCTTATAATAGCCACGGCGGCGCGGCTTTTTACCGAGCGCGGGGCAGACGGCGCAAGCCTGAACGATATTGCCAAGGCCGCGGACATAGCCAAGGGCACGCTGTATTATTACTATCCGGCAAAGGACGAACTGATTGCGGACACGGCGCGCACCCATGGCGACTGGATGGGCGATACGCTGCTTGCCTGGGCGGAAACGCTGCAGCGCGATACGGATGCGCACAAGGCCATGAAAAGCCTGCTGCACGAACTGTTATGGGACGAGATGCACGCCAAGCTGCACGTTGTGCTGGTGTCCCATGCGGCGATAGCGGGTGGCGAGCTGAGCGCGCTTATGGACGCTATGCGCAAAAAATGGGCGCTGATGCTGGAGGTTGGCTCACTCAAGCTGCAATCAAACGACGCGCGCACCATACGCGCACGCTCCGGCGCGTTCTTCTCCATGCTTATAGGCTACATGGCCAAGGCGGAGATTACGGACGCGGATATAGACGAATTTATAGAAATATTCCTTTCGCGCTGAAAAAAGGCAAAATATATCTGGTTAAATCATCAAACGGGCGGTTGCAAAGCCGCCTTTTTGCGTGGTAAAATAATAAACGGCGCGTGGCGCCAAATATAAAGAAAGGACAGTGTATTTGACCATGGACGCAGGGCCATATCCCAGTAGCGTAACTAAAACAGAATATGCAGGCGGCCTGTTCATGGCGATGGATGCACCTGTTCATTCGGCTGTGCGCTGATACGCGCGCACTCTTTGGGCATATCCTACGCATGGCATGCCGCCTGAAAGAAGGAGGTTTGCCATGATAAACAACGAATTGATTGAAAAGCTGCTTTCCCTTTTGCAGAGCAAGCAATATGGCGCGGTAAAAACGCTGGTTCAGGACATGAACGAGGTTGACGTTGCCGAGGCAATAGAGGAGATATTTGAAGAAAACGAAGAGCCGGAAACGCTGCTTCGCCTGTTCCGCCTGCTTCCGAAGGAGACGGCGGCGGAAACGTTTGCGTATATGCACAGCGACGTGCAGCAGAAGCTTGTTGAAATGCTCAGCGATACGGAGCTTGGGTATATACTGGACGACATGTATCTGGACGACTATGTCGATCTGGTGGAGGAAATGCCGGCGAACGTAGTGAAAAAGCTGATGCAGGTTTCAAGCCCGGAAAACAGGAAGCTTATAAACGAATATTTAAGGTATCCGGAGGATTCGGCCGGAAGCCTGATGACGAATGAATATGTGTACCTGAAGCCGCGGCTCACCGTCAGCCAGGCGTTTGACGTGATACGCAACACGGGCATAGATAAGGAAACGATATACACATGCTATGTGATATCGGGCGAAAAGCAGCTTGAAGGCGTGGTGACCATAAGGGAGCTGCTGCTTGCCGACCCGAACGCCAAGGTTGGGGATATAATGAACACAAATGTTATCCACGCGCACACGCTGGACGACAGGGAGGAAGTTGCCAAGCTGTTCTCAAAATACGACATGATATCGCTCCCCGTGGTGGATAACGAAGAAAGGCTTGTGGGCATAATCACCGTTGACGACGCGGTGGACGTTTTGCAGGAAGAGAATACAGAGGACTTTGAAAAGATGGCAGGTATGGCCCCGAGCGAGGAGGAATACCTGAAAACGCCCATATGGAAGCTTGCCAAGAACAGGATAGTATGGCTGGTGATACTTATGCTTTCAAGCATGGTAACGGGCGCAATGCTGGAGCATTTTGAAGCGGCAATAGCCGCCATACCGCTGCTTGTAAGCTTTATTCCCATGCTTATGGATACGGGCGGGAACAGCGGCACGCAGGCTTCTACTATGGTTATACGCGGCCTTGCGCTGGACGAAATTGAGCCGCGGGACGCAGCCAGGGTTTGGTTCAAGGAGATCCGCGTTGCGCTGCTGGTCAGCGCGGGCCTTGCGCTTATCAATTTTGCGCGCATCGCAATACAGTATCATGATGTTGCCGTGGCGGCAATAGTATCGCTCACGCTCATTGCAACGGTATGCATTGCAAAGTCGCTCGGCTGCCTTTTGCCAATGCTTGCCAAGAAGCTGAAGCTTGACCCCGCGCTTATGGCAACGCCCATACTTACAACCGTTACGGATGCGGCGAGCATTTTGGTTTATTTTACGCTTACAATGAACATTTTGGGCGACAGGCTGTGATTATTTAGACAAATAAAATGGGTGCAATACGGTTGCGCTATGCGCCCGCGGGGTGATAAAATATAATATATGAAACGGGCGGATGTCTATTTGGCCGTAGGCGCAATCATAATAGCGGCAATACTGATAATACTATCGCGCGGCGCGCGTTACGGCGGGGAGGCCGTTATATACTTAAACGGCGAGGAATATGCCCGCATGCCGCTTGACAGGGCGGATACGCTGAAAATAGAGCAGGACGGCGAAAAGATAAACCTGATAGAGAGCGATGGGCGCGGCAATGTGCGCATGCACAGCTCCACCTGCAAAAATCAGCTTTGCGTTGAGCAGGGCTGGCTGGGGGCGGATGCGCAAAGCGACAACGGGCACTGGATAGTATGCCTGCCCAACGGCGTGAGCATTACCGTAAGCGGGGATGAAAATGAAAACGAATAAGCTTACGCGCAGCGCGCTGCTTGCTTCGCTGATGCTTGCGCTGGGGTATGTTGAATCGCTTCTGCCTGCGTTTTCGGCAATACCGGGCATAAAGCTTGGCCTTGCGAACACGGTGCTGCTGTATGCGGTTTATATTTGCGGCGTAAAGAGCGCGGTTGCGCTGGCGGTTATAAAGGTGCTGCTGAGCGGCTTCCTTTTCGGCAGCCCCGCGGCAATGCTTTACAGCGCGTCGGGCGCGGCACTCAGCCTTTGCGCGATGCTTTTGCTCAAGCGGACGGGCAAATTTTCACCCGTGGGCGTGAGCGTTGCGGGGGCCATAGCGCACAATTTGGGGCAATGCATTGCGGCGGCATGCGTGATAGGCATAAGCCCCGTGCTTGCGTATTTCCCCATGCTGCTTTTGAGCGGGGCCGTAACCGGCCTTGTTACGGGCACGGCGGCGGCGCTTGTTATAAAGCATATGCGTCCCCCGAAGAACAAAACAGAAGTTTAATAGGCGTAAAAGCTAAAAAAGTTAAACGAAGTGAAAGGAACCAAGAACATGAAAAAGATACCTGCATGGCTGCTTCTGTGCATCATTTCCCTTGTTGCCGGGCTTGCGCTGGGCTTTACCAACGCGCTGACCAAGGACGAAATAGCGCGGCAGGACGAGGCCAGCAACGAACTGGCAAGGAAAACCGTTATGAGCGAAGCGGATGAATTCGTTCAGCTTGACGTTGCGGCGGACAGCGGAGTGGATTACTGCTACGAGGCTAAGAAGGGCGGCGAGACCATAGGCTACGTTGCCAAGGCCACCGCGGACGGCTACGGCGGAAAGATAGAAGTTACCGTGGGTATTGACAATAACGGCATGATAACGGGCATAAGCTGCGGCGGTTCGGGCTTTTCCGAAACTCCGGGTCTTGGCGCAAAGGTCAAGGAAGCTAAGTTCTCCAATCAGTTCGCCGGTATGAGCGCGCCCGTAAGCATAGTTAAGGACGGCGGCACGGTGGATTCCGTAACGGCCGCATCCAGAAGCTCCCGCGCCGTGTGCAAGGCCGTAAACGCCGCCTGCGATTACGTTGCGGCAATGGGTAACTGATTACTGAATAAGTAAGTAAAGCGGAACGCCTTTGCGTTCCGCTTTTTGATATACATTTAACCACATTTTTACCGCTTTTTAGAACTGACTTTACACATTTTTTATTGGTATTTGGAACGGTTTTTGCACGCTTTTCCCTATTTGCCGTAGCGCACACGGGCGAGCACGGGGTAGGGATTGATATAAACGTACTCCGGCGCGATTATGGAAAGGTGCAGGTGCGGCGCGTCGCTGTTTCCGGTGTTGCCAACGTGGCCTATAAGCTGGCCCTGCTCCACGCGGTCGCCTTCGCTGAGGAAGGTGGTAAGCTGCACCATATGGCAATATGAATAATAGAAGCCGTAATCATCTTTTACGGTAACGTAATTGCCCGCAATGTCGTTATACGCTATGCGAACAATTTCCCCCGCCGTGCAGGAGGGTATATCCTGCCATTCGCGCGCGCGGATATCCGTGCCCATGTGGCGGCGGGTGGATTTGGAACGGTCGCCGTACCAGCCGTCCTTTATATGCCGCTTGGGCAGGGGATCGATTATTGTGGCAATGTATTCGTCGCTCAGCTCATAGCTGCCGTCGTTATCCAGTATTTGAGCGTTGTTGTCATAGGTAGTGTTAAGGTAGCAATACAGTGACATTGCGCCGTAATGCACGTCGCTTGCAAGGGGGGCGAAAAGCGCGTCAAAATCGGGCAGGGCAACGCATACGTTAAGCGTTGTGCCCTCTATCGTTACGGATACGTCCGTATGCGCGGCAATGGCCTTGTCCGGCTCATCAAGCATTGTGCATGCCGCCGCTATAAGCCGCCAGTCAAGCTTTCCTGTTACGGTAACGCTTGTGCGGTCAATAAGGCTGCTCATTGCTTTTACATCCTGCGCGGCGGTCTGGGCGCACATTTGGGCAAGGGTATGCGTGTCCGCCGCAAGTTCGGCATAAAGCGGCTGCTTTTCTATAAGGCCGAGCATGTCCAGCATGCCGAGGGAGGTATAATCATGCCCCGAATAGTCCGGCGCGAATGCGGCAAAAAAACCGTCCCTGCACATGGTGCAGAGGGCGTCTGCATCCGGCTCCGGCGTTGGGGCGGGCGTAGGCGCGGCCTCAGACTCCTGCGCGGGGGAGGGGGCGGCAGGCTCCGTTGGGAGCGACGCTTCTATTGCGCAGGCCGAAAAAAGGGCGCATACGAGCGCGAGCATGAGCACGAGAATAAACCTTCTATTAAAAACCATATTCGATACCTTCCTTTACATACCCAACAATATTGCCACAGATTGATTGAATAAGCAAGCAACTATTTTGTTAATATTTGCGCGCGGCTTTGACTATCTTCTCGTTTTGGCGTATTATATTGGGAGAAACGGGCAACCATATGCCCCAAAACAGAAAACGGAGATGCATCATGAGCGAGAATTGTACCCACGATTGTTCCTCCTGCGGCGAAAACTGCCCCAGCCGCAGCCAGAACCCGGCGGACTTTATTGAAAAGCTGAACCCAAAGAGCAGGGTAAACAAGACCATTGGCATAGTAAGCGGCAAGGGCGGCGTTGGCAAGTCGCTTGTTACCAGCCTGCTTGCGGTAACGGCGCGGCGCGCGGGGCTTGATACCGCGGTGCTGGACGCGGACGTTACGGGCCCATCGATACCCAAGGTATTCGGCTTGAGCGGAATGGCCGAAAGCACGGAGGAAGCCGTGCTGCCCATGAAAACCGCAACGGGCATAGACGTTATGAGCATAAATCTGCTGCTGGACGACGTTACCGCGCCGGTGGTTTGGCGCGGGCCTGTTATTGCGAGCGTTGTTAAGCAGTTCTGGCAGGACGTTATATGGAGCCATGAGGACATTATGTTCATAGACATGCCCCCGGGAACGGGAGACGTACCGCTGACCGTGTTCCAGTCCATACCGCTGGACGGCATAGTTGTTGTAACAAGCCCGCAGGAGCTTGTGGGCATGATAGTTGAAAAGGCCGTGAACATGGCGCGGATGATGAATATTCCGGTGCTTGGCATAGTTGAGAACATGAGCTACGTCACCTGCCCCGACTGCGGCAGGAAGATATACCCCTTCGGCGAAAGCCACGTTAAGGAGCTTGCTGCGAAGCATGGCATAGGCGTATGCGCATCGCTGCCGATAGACCCCATAGTCGCCATGCTGAGCGACGAGGGCAAGATAGAGGCCGTGCAGATGGACGGGCTTGAGGAGATATTTGCCGCCATAAAGGCGCTGCCCGATAATTACAAAAAATAAGGCGAAAGGGCGCAACCCTTTACGGGACTAAGGCGTTATATATTATGATGAAAACAGAGCGGCGGTATTTAAGATCGCCGCCCTTTGCTTGTTCACATATTGTTCAATTGCAATATGGTGAAAGGTGATATAAACTTACTGTATATGCTATATATGGAAAACGTTTTGTAACGCAGAAGGGAGCGTGATAGGATTTGGAGGCAGTTAAAAACGCGGCGGCGGCGCAGCCGATCATCCAGACCCGCAACGTGAAAAAAACATACCGCGTGGGCAGCGTTGATATTCAGGCGCTGCGCGGCGTGGATTTAAGCATTATGCCGGGGGAGATGGTTTCTATAATTGGCCCCAGCGGCAGCGGCAAGTCCACATTGCTCAATGTTCTTGCGGGGCTTGAGCATGTTACGAGCGGCGAAATAGTCATTGCGGGCAAGCGGCTGGACAAAATGAACCAAAGCGAGCTTATAGTGTTCCGCCAGAAGCACGTTGGCTTTATATTCCAGTCCTTCAACCTTATGCCGTATTACACGGCGGTGGAGAACGTTGCGTTCCCGCTTTCCTTCCGCGGGATGCCGAGGAAAAGGCGCAAGGCGCTGGCGGTTGAGGCGCTGAAGGTGATGGGCCTGAGCAAGCACTTAAAGCACAAGCCTTCGCAGATGAGCGGCGGCCAGCAGCAGCGCGTGGGCATAGCGAGGGCGCTCGTTACCAATCCGGACATTGTGTTTGCAGACGAGCCAACGGGCAACCTGGACTCCAATACGTCGGACGATGTTATGCGCACCATATGCGAGGTTATGCGCAGCCGCAACAAAACGCTTGTTATGGTTACGCACGACCCGAACATGGCCATGTATGCGGACAAGATAATAAAAATACTGGACGGCAAGGTGGTGGACATACAGCTAAACGAGCACCCGACCTACCTTACCCCGCGGCCCAAGCGCGCCATAGGCGACGAGCTTGAGGAGCAGTCCGAACAGGCTGAAAATAAAAAAGACAATAAACAGGGAGATACACAAAGATGAAGCGTAGAATAATCGCACTTTTAACGGCGGCCATGCTGCTCATGGCCATATGCCCCGCCGCGCTGGCGGATCCGGCAACGACAACGCCGCCGGCAACGACTACACCGCCTACGCCGGTAACGGAGGCCAAGAACGTTTCCGTTTCCGTAGGCTCGCCCATAGTGGGTACGGGCACGGTGTTCATTCCCGTTACCATTACAAACGGCGGCGGGGTTGAAATAAAGCTTGATCCTACCGTTACCACCAAGGGAGCGGTTCTGCCCAAGAGCATTGCTGCGGACGCTGTTACCATACCTGCCGGAGCAAGCGTGGATATACTGCTTAACCCCGCGTTCAGCGCAAATAACAGCGGCACGTTTGCCGACCTTTTAACGTTCACGTTTGACGGCGGAAAAATAACCAAAACGGCGAATATAACCATTACGATAGACCCGGCAGCGCCATCTCCTTCCCCCGACCCGTCCAAGCCCGCGGCGGCATTCAGGCTGTCCAGCTATGACCCCAACGGCCTTGTCGTTACCACCGCATCCGGCAAAAACGGCGGCAAGGTGCTTGTAAGGCTGCCGCTGATGTGCGTAAGCGGGCCGGTAATGAACATAAAGGTCGCGCCCAAGCTTTCAACAAGCCTTGACGAATTTCCCTTCGCAATAGAGCGGGTGGACTACACCGTTGGCTATAACGGCTTCATAAACGCCAACCAGATAATAGAGTTCCAGTTTGACATGCGCTTTGCCGATAAGGTTACGGCGGGCGTGAAGAAGGTTGACTTCACCGTTACCTATGAGCGCGGCTGGGGCAGCGCGGAGGGCTCCTCCACCGAAAGCTGCGACGTGAGCCTGTATGTAAACGTTACAAAGGGCTATGAGGCCGCAGGCGAAACCCCGGGCGGCGAAACCACGCAGACATTGCCCAAGCTTGTTGTGGACAGCTACAGCTTCTCCGAAGAAAAGATATACGCCGGCGAAACGTTCACGCTTACCTTCACCGTGCGCAACACCTCAAACGAGGAGGATACCAAGAGCATACTCCTGACCATGACCAACAACGCCGAAACGGGCAAGCTGACCCCGGCGGAGGGCTCCAACACGCTGTATATCGATAAGCTTGCTAAGGGCGAAAGCAAAACGCTGAGCATGAGCCTTGCCACCGCCCCCGATACCGAGGCCAAGGCATATGAGCTGAAGCTCGATTTTGATTACGAGGGCACAAAGACCCGCCCCGCAACGCTTGCCAAGGGCGCATCAAGCGCATCTATACCCGTTACGGTTTTGCAGAAGATACGCCTGAAGATAGACACACCCACCGTTGACGGCGAGGCCATGGAGGGCGAAAGCGTTCCGGTATACTTCTCGCTTTACAACATGGGCAGAAGCCCCATATATAACTGCATGGTAACCGTTGAGGGCGACGGGCTCTCCCTTGAGGACAGCATCTTCCAGGGTACGGTTGCAGCGGGCAACAGCATGCGCGCCGACCTTTCCGTAATAACGGCCACACCGGGACAGATAGACGGCGAAATAGTGATAAGCTACGAGGACGCCCTTGAGGAGAAGATGGAGGAGAGGCTGCCGCTGAGCATTTATGTCAACGAAGGCTTTAACCCCGATGCGAACGGCGGCATGGACGACCCCGGATTTATTGACCAGCCCACCATAGGCGGTATGGACGATCCTTCCTCCACCGGCACTCCGGTTTGGATATGGATCGCGCTTGGCGCGGTTGTTGCGGCGGCGATAGTGGTTGCCATAATACTGCTTAAAAAGAAGCGCGCCAAGATGCTGGAGGACGTATGAAATTCCCGGATATGCTCCGCACGGCGTTCCTGAACCTGTGGCGGCGCAAGCTGAGGGCGTTTTTAACGGTGCTGGGCATGGTTATAGGCACAAGCAGCATCGTTGTTATGGTGTCGCTGGGCGTGGGCATGCGCCAAAGCATGATAGAAAGCTATGCCAGCATGGGCAGCCTTACGAACATAACGGTGAACAACTACCGCTACGTTGAAACACCGGGCGGCGGAGGCGGCACGTTCAAGGACGTGAAGCTGGATAACAAGGCCGTGGATAAGATACGCAAGCTGCCGGGCGTTGAGGGCGCAATGCCGCAGATAACCGCATGGGGCATGGCGATGAGCGGCAAATATGCCACAGATGTGAGCATAATGGGCATAGATATGGAGCAGGCGGAGCTTTTCGGCATAAAGCTGGAGGACGGCGAGTATCCCGGCAATAAGCTTGCGGGCGGCAAGGTGCAGATGCTTTTGCCGTACGACTTCTATAACAATTTCTATGACCCCAACGCCAACCGCTGGAGCCCTGCCATAGACAAGGACGGCAACCCGAAGATTACATCACGCTCAAGGCTCAAGCTTACGTTTGACTATTCAAACGTATATACCAACCAGCCCGGCGATCCCGGCCAGCAGAAGGGCAAGATATATACCCTTGTGCCAACTGGCAGGCTTGCACAGGGCGGCAACGACTTCAGCTGGTACTGCATAATGGACATAAAGGTGCTGGAAAAGCTGGCAAAGGAGAACCCGAACCGCATATCCCTGAACAAGAAGAACTATAACCAGGTTATAGTCAAGTGCAAGGAGATAGACGACGTTTTGACCATTAAGGCCCAGATAGAGGAAATGGGCTTCGGTGCAAGCTGCATACAGGAATGGTTAAAGCAAAGCGAGGAGCAGATCAAGCAGACGCAGTATCTGCTGGGCGCGATAGGCGGCGTGTCGCTGCTGGTCGCGGCAATAGGCATCATGAACACGATGATGATGAGCATATACGAGCGCACAAAGGAGATAGGCATAATAAAGGTGCTGGGCTGCCGCATGTCCAACATTGCGGGCATGTTCCTTACGGAGGCGGCGTATATAGGCTTCTTCGGCGGGGTGCTCGGCCTTGGGCTCAGCTACGGGCTTAGCCTTGTGCTGAACAACTTCCTTGAATCAAGCGGGTTCAAGAGCGTAATACCGCTCTATCTTGCCGTGGGCGCGTTGGCGTTTTCGGTAGTGGTGGCGCTCATATCCGGCCTGTATCCGGCAATGCGCGCCATGAAGCTTTCGCCCTTGGCGGCAATAAGGAACGAATAAAGAACAAAGAATTGCAGGGGACGCGAAAGCGTCCCTGTTGGTTTGTGCAACCGCCGCCCAAAAGCCTGCCCTGAAAGGGGAGGTGGCAATGAGCGATAGTGAATTGACGGAGGGGTTGCATCGGGGCTGCTCATTTTTCCGTCAACCCCTCAGTCGCCTTGCGGCGACAGCTCCCCGTCCGGGGAGCCTTTTAGTACAGTGCAAGCACATTGTACAGTGCCGTACCCCTCGCGGAGCGCTCGTTTCAATGGGGTTATGGGGGTGCAGGGGGGCCTAAGGTGAGAAATCGAAATCTTCCCTGGCCCCCCTGCAAAAATATTTACTCCGCATTAAGCAAAAGCTGCTCGTAATTCGGGAAGGGCCATGCTTCGTGCGGCGTTATGGTTTCGAGCGCATCGGCGGCATGCCTTACGGCGGCCATCGCCGGCACCACCGCATCGCGGCAGCGGCAGGCGCGCTCATGCGCGCAGTCGGACTCGTCGGCATATTTCAACGCGGCGTTCAGTTTGCCGCAGGCTGCGTCAAGTTCGTTAAGCAATGCCGCGCCTTCGCGCAGTATGCGCATTTCAGGCTCGGTACCTATGCATATACTCTGCTTGTAGGATACCGTTTTTGCCATTTCGCCCTGCGCACGGCTCACGGCGGGAATTATCTCCTTGGCGGCCATCTCGGCCATTGTGCGGCCCTCTATCTCGGCAAGCTTTGCATATGTTTCAAGCGAAACCTCGTAGCGGGAAAGCATCTCCCGCTTTGAGAATATGCCGTATCCGCTGAACAGTGCAACGTTTTCGTCCGCAATGGAACGATCCTGCGCCTCAACGGTGGTTTTCAGGTTATATAGTCCCCTGCGCTCGGCTTCCTTTTCCCATTCTTCGGAATAGCAGTTTCCGCTGTAAACTATGCGCCTATGCTTTTCGTATTCGCTGCGGATAAGCTCCCGCGCGGCCTGCTCCTTGTTTTCCGCATGCTCCAGCACGTCCGCAAAGCGCGCCATGGCTTCCGCCACAACGGTGTTTATAACAATATTTGCATCGGCAATGGACTGCGCGCTGCCGGGCATACGGAATTCAAACTTGTTGCCCGTGAATGCAAACGGCGAAGTGCGGTTCCTGTCCGTATTGTCCGCCTTCACGCGGGGCATGGCCTCAACGCCCATGCTTATGAACTGCTGCTCCGCCCGGCTGTAATCATTGCCGGCGCATATGGTGTCCATTATCTCGCCCAGCTCATCGCCTATAAATACGGATATTATCGCCGGCGGTGCTTCCGTCTGCCCAAGGCGAAGGTCGTTTGAATATGAACATGCGCTGAAACGGATAAGGTCCTGATGATCGTCCACGGCGGCTATAACAGCCGTAAGCAGGAGCAGGAACAGCGTGTTCTCGCTCGGCTCCTTGCCGGGGTTTAGCAGGTTTTCCCCGCTTTCGGTGGACAGGGACCAGTTGTTGTGCTTACCGCTGCCGTTCATTCCGGCAAAGGGCTTTTCATGCAGCAGGCATACCATGCCGTGCTTGGGGGCTATGCGCTTCATCAGCTCCATTATAAGCTGGTTATGGTCAGTTGCGCTGTTTGCCCCGCTGAACACGGGCGCAAGCTCGTGCTGCCCGGGCGCGACCTCTTTATGCTCGGTTTTTGCAAACACGCCCAGCTTCCACAGTTCCCTGTCCAGCTCCGCCATGAACGCCTTCACGCGGGTATCGAGCGTGCCGTAATAATGGTCGTCCAGCTCCTGACTTTTGGCGCTCTTCGCGCCGAAAAGCGTCCTGCCGCAGAGCACAAGGTCCCTGCGCCTGGCCCAAAGCGCCTTATCCACAAGGAAGTATTCCTGCTCCGCGCCTACGCTTGGCGTAACGCGCTCTATATCCTGCCTGCCCATGGCGTGCACAAGGCGCAGCGCTTCTTTATTGATAAGCTGGGCGGAGCGCAGCAGCGGCGTTTTTTTGTCCAGCGCGTCGCCGTCATATGAAAGAAACACCGTGGGTATGCACAGCGTATCCTCCTTTATAAAAGCGTATGCCGTGGGGTCCCATGCGGTGTAGCCGCGTGCCTCGAACGTTGCCCTCAGCCCGCCTGAGGGGAAGCTCGATGCATCCGATTCGCCGACAACAAGCTCCTTGCCGGAAAAGTCCAGTATTGCGCCGCCGTTCGCGCCGGGGGCGATAAAAGCCTCGTGCTTTTCCGCGGTGATTCCGGTAAGCGGCTGGAACCAATGGGTAAAATGTGTGGCGCCCTTTTCTATCGCCCATTCCTTCATTGCCGCGGCAACAGGCGTTGCAATGTGCCTGGCAAGCGGCGCGCCGCGCTTTATTGTGTCCTTCAATGCGGCGTAGGTATCCTCCGCAAGGCGTTCGCGCATCACGGCCTCGTTAAACACCATTGAACCGAAATCAAAATTGTTTGGCATAGCTTTTCCCTTTCCATTAATAATAATTTCAGTATTATAGATTATCTTTATCCACGGCACAAGGGGAGAACCGAAAATAATATATTATCTATTATTTATGCCGCCATAAGTTAAGCTTTTATACATGCCGTTTGATATAATAAAAACCCGATTGAGCAAATCAACCGGGTATGTGATGCAGTATTCAGGCTATTCGTCCTCCTTGGGCATATACCTGAAGAAAGCAAGCGTCATTGGAATTGCCACAAGGAACGTGCATACATCCGCACACGCCTGCGCGCACTGCACGCCGGTAAGCTTGAGTATGGGCGGCAGCACGGTTATGAACACAAGGAAGAATATTCCCTGGCGGCAGGCGGAAAGGAAGCTTGCCTGCGCGGCCTTGCCAACGGACTGGAACGTCATGTTCCCGACTACAACGAAAGGAACAGTCGGCATGGCAATGCACTGTATTCTCAGCGCAAGCGTGCCTATTTCGATTACCTTCGGGTCGTCCCTAAGGAACATGGTAACTATTTCCGGCGCGAATATGAACGCCGCAACACTTGCCGCGCCCATTACGCAAAGTCCCAGTATAAGCGTGAACTTATACGCCGCGCGCACGCGGGCATATTTCTTCGCCCCGTAGTTATATCCGGCAACGGGCTGGTAGCCCTGCCCTATGCCAAGAGATGTTGAGAATATGAGCATGAACACTTTGCTCACTATGCTCATCGCCGCAACGGCGGCATCGCCATACACCATGGCGCTGCGGTTGAGTGCAACGCTTGCAATGCTTGCCAAGCCCTGCCTGAGCAGCGCGGGAAGGCCGGTTTTGAATATGTCAAGCAGCATCTTTCCGCTTATCTCGATTTGGCCTACGCATGGCTGCACCACCGTGAAGCCCTTGCGGAAATACGCCGCAAGCAGTATTACCGTGCTCACAAGCTGGCTTATGCCCGTCGCTATTGCCGCGCCCGCGGTGCCCAGCTGAAACGTGTGTATAAACAGCGGGTCAAGGCCAATGTTCAGCAATCCGCCTATGCTTATACCTATCATGGCATATTTAATCTTTCCCTCCGCGCGCAGAAGATTGTTCATCACGAAGGATATCACCATGAACGGCGCGGCTATCAATATATAATTCGCATACGCCTTTGCATGCGGCAGCATTGTTTCCGTTGCGCCAAGGAGCCGCATGAACGGATCAAGGAATATAAGCCCCGCGCCCAGTATTATAAGCCCGAAGGCAACCGCCAAAAGCAGCGCTGTGCTTGCAATGCGGTTTGCGCGCCCGTAATTCTTTTCACCGAGGCGGCGGGAGATAAGGCTGCTTGCGCCCTGCCCTATGGTGAAGCCCACGGCCTGGATTATGTTCATAAGCGAGAACACAACGCCCACCGCGCCGGATGCGCTGGTGCCAAGCTGGCCCACGAAGTAAGTATCGGCGCTGTTATATATGCTGGTTACCAGCATGCCTATCACCGCGGGTATGCCCATGGACAGCACCACGCGGCTGACGGGCTCAGTGGTCATGCGCTTATACTGCCGCTCCTGCACGTTTGCGGCGTCGTTATCCATGTTTTGTTCGTTTTGCCCTCCGCTGGGCATTTTCTTTTGCATTGGCCTATTCTATCCTTTCAGCAGCACGCTGAGCTTTGCGTCCGTATCCGCCATAAGCTTATTCAGCAGCGCTTCAACCTCTTCATCCGTTTTTGCGTTTGCGCCTATATACAATTTAAGCTTTGGTTCCGTGCCGCTGGGGCGCACGCATATCCATGCCCCGTCGCTGAGCAGGAAGCGCACGGCGTTCATGCCGGTAACCTCGCTCTCCGTCTCTTTTCCCGCGGCGTAGTCCATTGCCTTGCCGGAGCGCATATCCTCAAACCTGTCCACAGCCACGCCCGCAAACTCCCGCGGGGTGTCGCTCCTCAGCGCCGCCATAGCCCCGGCTATGCGCTCTATGCCCTCCTTACCGGAAAGGGTGTAGCTCTTCACGGCTTCGTTATAGCAGCCGCACAGGGCCTCTATCTCGCCCAGAGCGTCGCTGAGCGTTTTGCCCATGCTTCTGTAATATACGCAGGCTTCCGCAGCAAGCATCGCCGCGCACACGGCGTCCTTATCCCGTGCAAAGCCGCCCGCAAGAAAGCCGTAGCTTTCCTCAAAGCCGAATATGAACGTGCCGAAGCCCTGCTCGGTATGGCTCTTTTCAATAAGCTCGGATATAAAGCGGAACCCCGTGGGCGTGCACCTGAGCTTAACGCCGAAGTGTGCGCATATGGCATCCGCAAGGCGGGTGCTCACTATGCTTTTTGCAACGAACCCATCCACGGGAATGGCTCCGCGCTCCTTCATGGCGCTGAGTATATAGTAAAGCAAAAGGGAGCCTATCTTGTTGCCCGTAAGCACGCGGAATTTGCCGTTCTTTTCACGCACGGCAAGACCCATTCTGTCCGAATCCGGGTCGGTGGCAACTATTGCGTCCGCATGGACCTTATCCGCAAGCTCCATCGCAAGCGTAAACGCCTTCGGGTCCTCCGGATTCGGGGCGGTAACGGTCGGGAAGTCCCCGTTCGGCTCGCGCTGCTGCTCCACTATGCTCACGCTTGTTATGCCCGCAAGCTTCAATATGTGCTGCACGGGCAGATTGCCGCTGCCGTGCAGGGGAGTGTATACCATTTTCAGCGTATCGCCCTGCTCCTTAACAAGCTCGGGCCGCTGCATAACTGAAAGCGTGTCGCGGTAATAATCCGCGTCGTCAGCGTCGCTCAACCATGTTAAAAGTCCGCTTGCTTCGGCCTGTTCGATTGTCATATCGGGGCCGGAGAAGTAATCCTGCCGCTTTATTTCGGCGTATATGGCCTCCGCCTGCTTGGGGCCTGCCTGCCCGCCATCCTGCCAATATACCTTATAGCCGTTGTATTCAGGGGGATTATGGCTGGCGGTTATTACAATGCCCGCTATGCATTTGAGCCTTCTTACCATATACGAAAGCATTGGCACGGGGCGCAGCGAATCATATATATAGGCATGTATGCCCTTTGCGCAGAGGGTAAGCGCGGCTTCCAACGCAAATTCGCGGCTCATGCGGCGGGAATCATATGCTATTGCAACGCCGCGCTCGGCCCCGCCAGCGAAGCCCAGTATGTATTCGCTCAGCCCCAGCGTTGCCCGCTTTATAACCTGCGCGTTCATTCGGTTCGTTCCCGCGCCGAGTATTCCCCTTAAACCTGCCGTGCCGAATTCAAGCTCGGTATAGAACCGTTCTTCTATCTCCTTGGGGTTATTGGCTATCGCCTCAAGCTCCGCTTTAAGCTGCGGGGCAAGCTTTTCCGCCTGCCTCCAGCGCAGATATTCTTCCATATAGCCGCTCATGTGCTCTTGTCCTCCGTTCCCTGATTATTGTTGTTTATATCGCTTGGGATGTATACGTTGCGCGCCATGCTGTACGCGCGTTCATCCCCAACTATAATATGGTCATATAATTGAATCCCGATGCCGCTCAGCGCCGAAAATATCATTTTTGTCATGGCTATATCCTCGTTGCTGGGGGCGGGGTTGCCGCTTGGGTGGTTATGGCAAAGCATTGCGTATGCCGCCGCGTGGCGCAGCGCGCATTCGGCAATTATGCGCGGATAAACTGTGCTTTGGTCTATCGTTCCGCTTGAAACCATGTCCTCGTGTATGGGCTTCAGCCCGCTGTCCAGCGACACAAGGTACATAACCTCGTACCTGTGCGGCCTGAGAAGCTGCATGCAGTATTCCGCAGCCCTTTCGGGATTATTGAGCCGCTGCTTTTTGCGCGGCTTTTCGCTTATGTTCCGCATTGCTCCCGCAAGGGCAATCAGCGTTGCCGCATATTCGCCCAAGCCGGCGTTTTTAAGCTCCGCCACATCGGCCTTCAGCACAGCCGCAAGCGACCCATAGCGCTCTATCAGCCTGTGCGCCAATGGGTTCACGTCCCGCCGCGGTATTGCATAGGTAAGCAGCAGTTCAAGCAGCTGATGCTCCGGCATGGCCTTCGCACCGAGAGCAAGAAAGCTTTCCCTAAGCCTTTGTCTGTGCCCGGAATGCTCTTCCAACTTATTTCTCCTCTGCCTTCATGTATTTGCGGCCCGCGAACAGCGCAACCATTCCGCCGAAGAACAGCACTATTATGCTAAGTATTCCAAGGGACGCCCTGCCCGTTGCGGCATAGGTCGCGGCATAGAGCGCGGGGCCTATCACGCAGGAGAATTTGCCGAATATATCAAGGAAGCCGTAGTATTCATTGGAACGCTCCGGCGGGATAAGCTGGCCGAAATAGCTGCGGGAGAGCGCCTGTATGCCGCCCTGCACCGTGCCCACGAGCGTTGCCAGTATCCAGAACAGCGTGCTGCTCAGCTTGAGCGCGGCATCTATATCGCCGCCGGAAAGCTCCGCCTGTTCAATATTGAAGCCCATGAAGAAGCCAAGTATGGTTATAACGAAATATACGCACACGGCTATGGCTATCATCCGCATAGCGCCCACCTTCTTGGCAAGGTTGCCGAACAGTATGCTGAAGGGTACCGCAACTATCTGCGTAACAAGCAGCGCAAGTATCATGCCTATCGCGCCAAGGCCAAGGGTCTCGCCGTAATTGGTCGCCATGGATATTATTGTATCCACGCCGTCGATATAGAAGAAGTAGGCTATTATGAAGAACAGTATCTTTTTATCCTTCAGTATATCCTTAAACGTTTTCCATGCGTTGCGGAAGGCTTCCTTTGCAAGGGCCTGCGGCGCGTCCTCCACGCTGTATTGCTGCTTTACGTTTTTAAGGAAGGGTATGCTGAACACCGCCCACCATACAACAACTATCAATATGGCAATTTTATAGGAAAGCACGCTTTGGTTCATAAGCAGCATTACTGCAATGGATATTATGAAGGGAATGGTGCTGCCGCCGATATAGCCCATTGCATAGCCCCAGGAGGACACCCTGTCCATGCGCTCCGGCGTGGTAACGTCCGTCAGGAAGGAATCATAGAAAAGGCAGCTTCCGGAAAAGCCTATGCGCGAAAGTATGAAGCCCACGAGCATCAGCCGCCAGTCCTCAAACGCCGCCATCACGGCGGTGAACACAAGGCCAAGCACAAGGAATCCGGCGAAAAGCTTCTTTTTCATGCCGGAAAAGTCGCCTATCGCGCCGAGTATTGGCGCAAGCACCGCCACAACGAGCGCCGCCGCGCTGACGGCGAAGCCGTAAAGCTTGTTGCCGGTTTCGTTCGCCTGCATGGCGAAATAGATGGGGAATATGGCCGCCATAATATTGGTGGCATAGATGGAATTGGCCCAATCATACATTATCCATGATTTTTCGGCCTTGGTGAAGCGCTTTTCGCTGCGGTCCGCCTTAGATGACATATTTATCCTCCCATGGCAAAAGAAATGATTACACGCTTAATTATAATGCATTGTGCCAAGATAGTACAGAGGGCAATTTGCCGAGGGGATCGGTTAGAGGGAGTTCACCCCCCTTTCCATCACATTTCCCCATGTTTACATCTTTTTAACAGAAAAAATTGTTATAAGCAGACAATTAGCTTGACATTAGTATACCTTAGATTTATGATAAGCTTGATGCGTGGCGTGAAACCAAATTGCGCGGCACGCATGACGAAAAAAGCATTATTATATTTGGAGGTACTACAATGAACGCGTACATTCAGGAAGTCCTGGAGAAGGTTGAAAAGCGCGACAAGAACGAGCCTGAATTCCTTCAGACCGTTGAAGAGGTCCTCAAGTCCCTTGAGACCGTTATCGATCAGCATCCCGAATACCAGAAGGCCGGTTTGCTTGAGCGCCTTGTTGAGCCCGAGCGTGTGATAGAGTTCCGCGTGCCTTGGGTGGATGACGCCGGTAAGGTCAACGTCAACCGCGGCTTCCGCGTGCAGTTCAACAGCGCCATCGGCCCCTACAAGGGAGGTCTGCGCTTTGCTTCTCACGTAAATCTTTCCGTTATGAAGTTCCTCGGCTTCGAGCAGACCTTTAAGAACAGCCTGACCAGCCTGCCCATGGGCGGCGGCAAGGGCGGCAGCGACTTTGATCCCAACGGCAAGAGCGACGCCGAGATCATGCGTTTCTGCCAGAGCTTCATGACCGAGCTCCAGCGCCACATCGGCCCCAACGTGGACGTTCCCGCCGGTGACATCGGCGTAGGCGGCCGCGAAATCGGTTACCTGTTCGGCCAGTATAAGCGCATCCGCGGCGCCTATGAGAACGGCGTTCTCACCGGCAAGGCTCCCTCCTTCGGCGGCAGCCCCTTCCGTCCGGAAGCTACCGGCTTCGGCGCTGTGTACTATCTGTGCGAAGTTCTCAAGCACGAGAACGACACCATTGAGGGCAAGACCATTGCTATCTCCGGCTTCGGCAACGTGGCTTGGGGCGTCTGCAAGAAGGCTGCTCAGCTGGGCGCCAAGGTCGTCACCCTGGCCGGCCCCGACGGTTACATCTACGATCCCGACGGCGTAGTGACCGAAGAGAAGATCAACTACATGCTCGACATGCGCAACAGCGGCCGCAACAAGGTTCAGGACTATGCCGACAAGTTTGGCGTACAGTTCTTCCCCGGCCAGAAGCCCTGGGGCCAGAAGGTCGATGTTTGCATGCCTTGCGCGTATCAGAACGAAATCGGCATGAAGGAAGCCGAGCAGATGATCGCCAACGGCCTGAAGTACTACATCGAAGTTGCCAACATGCCCACCACCAACGAAGCGCTGTACTTCCTGATGGACAAGGGTCTCATCGTTGCGCCTTCCAAGGCTGTTAACGCGGGCGGCGTTGCCGTTTCCGGCCTTGAAATGAGCCAGAACTCCGAGCGCCTGACCTGGAAGCCCGAAGAAGTGGACGAGAAGCTGCACCATATCATGGTCAACATCCATGCCGCTTCCGAGAAGGCCGCCGCTGAGGCCGGTCTTGGCTACAACCTGGTTGCCGGCGCCAACATCGCGGGCTTCAAGAAGGTTGCCGATGCTATGATGGCTCAGGGTATCGTCTGATAAACCGCCAAATATAAAGCGATAAATAAAGGGAGCTGCCATAGGGCGGCTCTCTTTTTCGTTTGCAAAATATCAATTTGCGCTTGCATGGGTAGCGGCAGGATGGTATAATTGCAAAAATATTCGGTATGGAGGCTTTTTGATATGAATACGGAACTTATAAAACTCAGCGCCGCCTGCGGACGGGATATATACGACATGCTGCAAAGCATACCCGCGGACGAAAACGGGCTGATGAACGATGCGCACGGCCTTTCATACGATGAATACAAAGCGTGGCTTGAAAAGCGCTATGCCGAATCGCTCAAAACCGAAATATACGATGGCTTCAAAGTGCCGCAGACGTTTTTCTTCTTCTATGTTGATTCATGCCCCGTGGGCCTGGTCAAGATAAGGCATTTTTTGACCGATAGGCTCAGGCAGGACGGCGGCAACATGGGCTATGCCATCCGCCCGGAAGCGCGCGGCAAGGGCTACGGCAAGCTGATGCTTTCAGCCGCGCTGAAGGAATGCGCCAAGCTTGGCATAGACAAGGCGCTCGTTACCATACACGAAGGCAATACGGCATCCGTAAAGATGGCGCTTGCCAACGGCGGCATAATGGAAAAGCGCGAAAACGGGAATCTGTTCATATGGATGGACTGCCATAGCAACCGCGGCAATATTTTTTATGACACAAGCGACTTAAGCGACGGCGAGATAATGCTGCGCGTGAGCCGCATGACGGACGCAATACCCGAAAAGAAGTTCGTGCCTGCATATAAATTCGATATATGCCTTATGAACGGCATGGCGATAGGCGTGTGCGATCTGCGCATAGGGCATACAGAGGGGCTGTATATAGGCGGCAACATAGGCTACGGCATAGACGAAAACTTCCGCGGGCGGCATTACGCCGCAAAGGCGTGCAGGCTGCTGTTCAGGCTTGCCAAAAAGCACAACCTTGGCCATGTGTTCATAACCTGCGTGCCGGACAATGCCGCATCCTATAAAACCATGGAGTATGCCGGCTGCCGCTACGTTGGCATGGCAATGATACACGAGGATGACGAAATGTATAAGGAAGGCAAGCGCCTTGTGAAGATATACAGGAAGGATTTGGACTGATGTGGCGCATAGCGGGGGACGATACGCCGCCGGTTTTAACCGCAGAAGGGAATATACAAAGCGGGCACAGCGAAAGGATAACGCTTGAGCTGCCCAAAACCGCCATAGTATTCTTCATGGGCAAGGCCACGGAATATTTGGCGGAAAAATACGGCTGCGCAATGCTTACGGACCGCTTTCCGCGGTTTTTGAAGGTATGCCCCATATATCGCTTTAAGGAGCATGAAATATGCTTTCTTAACGGCGGCAGCGGCGCGCCGCACGGCGTGGACACGCTGGAAACGCTTAACGCGCTTGGCGTGAGGAACGTTATATGCGCGGGCATGTGCGGGGCATTTGCCGAAGGGGTGAACGTTGGGGACGTTATTGTGCCGAATAGGGCATATGTTGAGGAAGGCACATCGCTGCACTATTACGAAAGCATAGACTATGCCGAGCCGGATGCGGAATTGCTGGAAATTATGCTCAAGCTGCCGGATACAAAAATGCTGCCCATAGTTTCAACGGATGGCGTATACCGCCAAACGTATAAAAAGGAGCAGCTTTGGCGCGGGAAGGGCGCGGCCGGCGTGGATATGGAAACCTCGGCAATGCTAAGCGTTGGCAAATATCTTGGCGTAAGGACGGCGGCGCTGCTCACCGCGTCCGATAAGCATCCTATGCACCCGGGCGATCCAAAGTGGAAATGGAGCATGACGCAGGATCTTCGCATAAAAACGGCGGAGCTTGCGCTTGCCGCGGCGGTAAAGGCGGCGGAAACGATATAAAATAAAAAGCTCTTTCAGCGCGAAAGAGCCTTTTTATATGCCTAAAGCTTATTTCCTTGCGTTGCAGCCGTAAAGGTGGACTATGTTCATGTCCTCCTCCATGTCCAGCCCGTGCGCGCCGCAGCCGCCGTCTATTTCGTGGCAGCCATGGTCCGGCATAAAGCCATATAACGTGTTGTGCTGCGCCCAGTGCTGCTTTATTGCGCCCACAAGCTTGCAATAGAACGCAAGGTTTGCCTTCAGCGCGGCAATGGCCTCCGCCGATTCGGTGCCGAATTTGTGCATTGTGCCGTCGTAATTGCCGTTGTAAACTACCATCACGTCGTAGCAGTCCTTTTCCATAAGCTCCATGGCCTTTGCGTTTACCTCGTCCACGGTATCGTAAATATAATAATCTATGTTCCGCTTGAGGAATATCATGGATATGCTGTCGTTGCCGGTGGAAACGAGCGCCACGCGCTTGCCGGCCTTAACAAGGTCGTCAAATATGGTGTTGCACCTCAAAACCGGCTTAACGTATGCTTTTATGCCGTGCTCCGCGGGCATAAGGCCCGTGTACATGGAAGCGAAGCAAACCGGCGTTACGCTGGGCATAACGCTTAAAAGCGGCAGCATTATGCTGCTTGCAAGCTGCGCATCGGTGAACATTTCATTGTATTTTTGGAAAAGCCAAAGGGCCACCGCGTCCGGATTATAAAGCAGCAGCCTGTCCGCCTTTTCGCCGCCGAAGGCCTTTTTGCAAAGCTTATCGAGCGCGGCTATGGGCGCCTGAGTCCCTGCTGCGGGTTCAATGCCAAGCGCGCTCAGCGCGGAAGCATATACGCCGGTTATGGGCGTTGTGTTATACATAATCTGTCTCCTTTTCGGGCGAACAAGGCTCCCGTAAAGGAGCCTTATCATATGCGGTATTTTCAATTTATCAATATTGTTCGTAGATAAGCGCCGCAAGTCCGCCGCCTGCCACCGCTATTATGGTGAATATAACGGTAACGGCAATGCCTATAAGCAGCCAAACAAGCTTTGCGCGGCAATAATTGCGCTTGTTTTCGTTTACGTCGCCGCCAAAGCCCCATACCAGCGTGAGTATGAAGCCCACGAGGGGGATGCCTGTCAAAAAGTCGAGCCAGAAAAATTGGCTGACCTTCAGCGCGGCGGGGTTGTTGTCAGCGGGTGCGGCCTGATAAACGGGCTGCTGGGGCTGATACTGCGGCTCCGGCTGGGGTTCGGTCGCGGGAGCCTGCTGAGCTTCGTCTGCAAGGAGCGCGCCGCAGGTGGGACAGAATTTGGTTGAATCGGGAACATTGCTTCCGCATTTGGGGCAGAACATATACGATACCTCCTGACTGTTGAGTTTATTCCATTTTAACACAATATGAACATTATGAGAAGTAAAAACTATGGACACGGACGAGCGATATGGATTATAATGATACATATAGATGCGTTTATTAACGGATTTAACAACTTTTTGTGTATGAAAGGACAGCGAAGCAATGGATAAAAGGTTCTTGGCCCTTGCGATGGCGCTTATGCTGGTGCTGGCGATAATGGTATCCCCCGTGCCCGGCATTGCCGATGCGGGAAGCTTTTCCGGCGGAAGCGATTACGGCGGAAGCGATTATGGCGGAAGCGACTGGAGCAGCAGCGGAAGCGATTGGAGCAGCAGTGATTGGAGCAGCAGCGACTATTCCTCTTCATCGGGAGGCGGCGGGGAATGGGGCCTTGGCACTACCATTACCGTTGCCGCAATAGTTATAATAATTGTCATAGTATCCGGCAAGAATAAGAAGGGCGGAAGCGGCAGCAGCGGCGGAAGCCGTATTGCGGGCGCGCAGCGCACAGTGCTGCCCATGACCATAGAGGATCTGAAGAAGCAGGATCCCGCCTTCAGCGAAGAAAAGATGAAGGAAAAGATTGGCAACCTGTATGTAAGGATGCAGGAATGCTGGCAGAACAAAACCTGGGAAGAGATGCGCACCGGCATGGACGACGCCATCTTCAACCAGTTCAATGCGCAGCTTAACAGCCTTATAAAGGCGGGCAAGACCAATTACGTGGACGATATTGCGGTGCTTGGCGTTGACCTTACGGGCTTTGGCCAGGATGATAAGCACGACATTGTTACCGCGCTTGTAAGGGTAAGGATAAAGGATTACACCGTGGACGATGCTACCGGCGCAGTGGTGAGCGGCAGCAAGACCGCGGAGAAGTTCATGACATATGAATGGACCATGATCCGCACCAAGGGCGCCAAGAGCTTTGAGCGCACCGAGGACGCGGCAAAGAATTGCCCGAACTGCGGCGCTCCGCTGGATCTGAACGCCACGGCCAAGTGCCAGTATTGCGGCGCGGTTATACAGAGCGCGGATTTCGACTGGGTAATAAAGACCATCAAGGGCATATCCCAGCAGACCTCCGGCAGATAAAACCGAATAGGACAAAGCGCATATTAAGCGGGCGGGAGCGATCCTGCCCGCTTTTTTGCCGTCAGGTTGGGGGTTGTGCGCGCTTGCAAACTAATGGTATAATCATATGTTGGATATGAATGTGCGTTATCCGCACGGGAAAAGAAGGTGAAACGGGCTTGATAGAGATACAGAACGTATCCTACGCATACGAGGACGCGGCGGTAAAGGCGCTGAACAACGTGTCCCTTACCATAAACGACGGCGAGTTCGTGGCGGTGGTTGGGCATAACGGCAGCGGCAAATCCACGCTTGCAAAGCATCTTAACGCGCTGCTTTTGCCCACGGAGGGAAAAGTATTGGTGGACGGCATGGACACGGCGGACGAGGCGGACACGCTCAGCATACGCCAAAGGGTGGGCATGGTGTTCCAGAATCCGGATAATCAGCTTGTTACCACCATTGTTGAAGAGGACGTTGCCTTCGGGCCGGAAAACATAGGCGTGCCGGGGAACGAGATACGCACGCGGGTGGACAGGGCATTGGCCGCCGTGGGCATGGAAAAATACGCGCACAGCGCGCCCAATATGCTTTCCGGCGGGCAGAAGCAAAGGATAGCCATTGCGGGCATGCTTGCCATGCAGCCCAAGGTGCTTGTGCTGGACGAGGCCACGGCCATGCTGGATCCCAAAGGGCGCAGGGACATAATAGACCTTGTGACAAAGCTGCATAAGGAAAACGGCATAACCGTTGTTATGATAACCCAATATATGGAGGAAGTTATAGGCGCGGACCGCGTGGCCGTTATGAGCGGGGGCGAACTGATACTTGAAGGCACACCCAAAGAGGTGTTCAGTCAGGATGAGCTTCTTCATAAGCACAGGCTGGACGTGCCCGTGATGCAGCAGCTTGCAAACAGGCTGAATGCGCGCGGCGCAAACCTGCCGAAAAGTATACTCAGCGTGGAGGAAATGGCGCAAGCAATATGCCTATCGTTGTCGAAAAACTGAATTATGCATACATGCAGGGCAGCGCAATAACAAAGGCCGCCCTTACAGACATAAGCCTTAGGATAGAGGACGGCGAATTCCTTGGGCTCATAGGCCATACCGGCAGCGGCAAGAGCACGTTTGTGCAGCAGCTTAACGGCCTTCTTCAGCCCAACAGCGGCACCGTACACGTCGATGGGTTCGACATGGCGGATAAAAAGCAGCGCATGGAGGGAAGAAAGCTTGTGGGCATGGTATTCCAATACCCCGAATATCAGCTTTTTGAGGAAAGCGTTGAAAAGGACGTCGCCTTCGGCGTTAAGAACATGGGCATAGGGGAAGAGGAAGCGCTTGAGCGCGCGCATGAAGCGATGGCGCTCGTTGGCCTTGCGCCGGAAAAGTTCGCGGCAAAGTCCCCGTTTGAGCTTTCCGGCGGCGAAAAGCGGCGCGCGGCGCTGGCGGGTATAATTGCAATGAAGCCAAAGTATCTGGTGCTTGACGAACCCATGGCAGGGCTTGACCCGCTGGGCAGGAAGGCCATACTGGATACGATAGATAACCTTCGCGCGTCATTAGGCTGCGCGGTGCTTATGGTGTCCCATTCAATGGACGATATGGCGGACAGGGCGGAGCGCGTAGCCGTGATGAACGGCGGCAGGCTTGTAATGGAGGGCAAAACGCGGGATGTGTTTGCGCAGAGCGAACTGCTCACCTCAATCGGCCTTGACGTGCCGCAGGTATCAAAGCTGGGCATGGAACTGAGAAAGCGCGGAATAGACATTCCCGAAAATATATATGAAATAGAGGAGATGGAGCTGGCGCTGCTCAAGCTCCTTTCAAAAGGAGGCCGGGCATGATAAAGGATATTACGCTGGGCCAATATTTCCCGGGCAATTCCGCCATACATCGCCTTGATCCGCGCACGAAGCTGCTGGGCATGATTGCGTATATAGTGATAGTATTCCTTGTTACCAAAACGCCGGTGTTCATAATACCCGCGCTTTTTGCGGCAATATGCATATATCTTGCGCGCGTGCCCTTCGGCTACGTTATACGCTCGTTAAAGCCGATAAGGTTTTTGCTGGTGTTCATGTTCATAGTGAACCTTTTTATGGTGCGCACGGGCAAAACCGTAATCGCATTCTGGATAATAAGCATTACGGACGAGGCCATAAAGCAGAGCGTGTATATAACGCTCAGACTCGTGCTGCTGCTTGTCGGCACAAGCCTTATGACGCTGACCACAACGCCAATCGCGCTTACGGACGGGCTGGAGCGGCTGCTTATGCCGCTGAGCAAAATCCACTTTCCCGCGCATGAGCTTGCCATGATGATGACAATCGCGCTGCGCTTTATACCAACGCTTATAGAGGAAGCGGACAAGATAATGAAGGCGCAGATGGCGCGCGGGGCGGACTTTGAATCCGGCAACCTTATAAAGCGCGCAAGGAACATGATACCCATACTGGTGCCGCTGTTCGTCAGCGCGTTCCGCAGGGCGGATGAGCTTGCAATGGCAATGGAAAGCCGCTGTTACCACGGCGGCGAGGGCAGAACGCGCATGAACGTGCTTAAATTCGGCCGCGGGGACGGGGCGGCAGCCGCAGCGTTTATTGTGCTTACCGCGCTTACCGTTGCCGCGCAGAAGCTTTTACCGTGAAGCGGCATACGCGCACAATGCTCACCCTTATAGCCGTGGGGATAATAATTGCCGCGGCGGTGTGGAGCAGCATAATAAGCAAAAACGATCCGCTTGAGGCCGTTGCAAACGAGCTGAATGCGCACGGTTACTCCATGCGGGGGGACGATCTTTATATACTTGGCGGCAAAGCGGATTCCACAATACGCGAGGTGCTTTCCGGAAGCATAGACGCAGCCGAAGCGGAGCTGATGGTGTCCGCAGCCAAACAGGTGGGCTTTGCGGCGGATATGGACAGGCGGGGAGAGGTGAGCATATTGCTCTATCAATGCGAAAAGGGCGTTATGACAATATATTTGATAGACGGCGAAATTGAGCTTTGCTTTATACAGACACAGAGCGGGGAGGTATACCCGATATGACGCGGCGCGTGCGCATGATAATTCAATACGACGGCACGGCATACGCGGGCTGGCAGCGGCAGCTTACCGGGCTTGGTATACAGCAGGTGATGGAGGAGGAGCTTGCCAAGCTGACCGGACACAAATGCGCGCTCCATGCATCGGGACGGACGGACAGCGGCGTTCACGCCGCGGCGCAGGTAGCCCATTTTGACACGGACTGCCGCATACCGGCGGAAAAGTTCGCGTTCGCGCTGAACACTGGGCTGCCGAAGGATATACGCGTTGTGTATTCGGACGAGGCCGAGCCGCGCTTCCATGCCCGCTTCGATGTGGTGCGCAAGCATTACCGTTACCGCGTGCTGAATACGCCGCACGACTGCCCCTTTACCCGCAACACCGCGCTGCATTACCATTGGCGGCTGGATAAGGATAAGCTGAACGAGGCCGCGGCAATGTTTCTTGGGCGGCATGATTTCAACGCCTTCATGGCGGTCGGCGTTACGCCGGAAACCACTGTAAGGACGATATACGAATCCCGCTGGAGCGAGGAAAACGGCCTGCTTGTTTACGACGTGGCAGGCAGCGGCTTTTTATACAACATGGTGCGCATAATGGTGGGCACAATGCTGCAATACGGCCAGGGCAGGAACATGGACGGCATTGCGCGCGCGCTTGAAACGGGCAGGCGGGATTTTGCAGGCCCCACCGCACCCGCGCACGGGCTTACGCTTGCGCGCGTGGAATACGAAAATTTTGATACTAAGGAGCATGTAAGATGAAAATACTTGTTACCGTGCCTATGGATGATAAGGAACGGGCAATCATAGAAGCCGCCGCACACGGGGCGGAGTTTACATATGCCGCGGCGAATGAAGTTACGGCGGACATGATGGCGGACAAGGAGATAATATTCGGCAACGTCAACGCGGAACTGCTGCAATACGCAAAGGAGCTTAAGCTGATGCAGCTTTTTACCGCGGGGACGGACGGATATATAGGCAAGCTCCCCAAAGGCTGCGCCATAACCAACACCACCGGCGCGTTCGGCCTTGCAATAAGCGAGCATATGCTTGCAATGCTGCTTTGCCTTATGAAGCGCATGCATCAATACAGGGACAACCAGCATAAGCGTGAATGGAAGGACATGGGCAGCGTAAGGAGCATTGCCGGTTCAACGGCGGTGATACTGGGCCTGGGGGATATCGGCGGCGAATTTGCGCGCAAGCTGAAGCCGCTTGGGGCATACACCATAGGCGTGCGCCGCACGGATGCGCACAAGCCGGACTATATAGACGAGCTGGTGCTGAGCGAGAACGTGGACAGCGTACTCCCAAGGGCGGATATTATAGGCATGGCGCTTCCCAACACGCCGCAAACGGTGAACATGCTCAATGCCGAGCGTATAGCAATGCTTAAGGAAGGCTGCATAGTGATAAACGTAGGCCGCGGCAATGCCATTGACGAAGCCGCCCTTGCACAGGCGATTGAAAAACGCGGCATACTTGCGGGGCTTGACGTTACCGCGCATGAGCCGCTGGATAAGGAAAGCCCGCTGTGGGGGCTTGAAAACTGCCTTATAACGCCGCACGTATCGGGCTTTTTCCACCTTGCCGAAACAAAGCGCAGGATGATAGAGATAGCCGCGGAAAACATAAGAAGGCATATTGACGGCAGGCCGTATATGAACGCGATAGATCCGTCCACCGGCTACATTGCCGATAAATACGGCGACAGGCTGCGCTTTTAACGGCGCATCGGGGAGGGGATAAGATATGACAGAGGCGCTGCTTATAGCCGTGCTGATAGTTGGCATAGCTAATCTTGCGCTTGTAATACTGCTTATCAGCGGCCGCAGGGACGCCGCGCGGGAGATAGACCGCCTGAAGCGGGATATGCTGGATGAACAGCGCGCACTGCGCGCGGAGGTGAGCGAAAATACGCGCCGCAGCATAAATGCCGTGGGCGAAACGCTGCTGAACGAATATCAGCGCGATACACTCAATCAGGAACAGCGGTTCAAAACATTCGCCCTTGAAAACGCGCAGCGTATGGAGCAGATACGCCGCAGCGTGGAGCGTCAGCTTGCCGACATACGCGAGGATAACGGCAAAAAGCTGGACGAAATGCGCAGCATAGTGGATGAAAAGCTGCAAAAAACGCTGGAGGATAAGCTTTCGCGCTCCTTTGCGCTGGTGAGCGAGCGGCTGGAGCAGGTTTATAAGGGCCTTGGCGAAATGCAGACGCTTGCGTCCGGCGTGGGGGATCTTTCAAAGGTGCTTTCAAACGTAAAGACCCGCGGCATACTGGGCGAAATTCAGCTTGGGGCGATATTGGGCGAAATGATGGCGCCCGAACAATATGAAGTGAACGCAAAGGTGAAGCAGGCCACCAACGAGCGCGTGGAGTTCGCAATAAAGCTTCCCGCGGACGACGGAACGGTGCTGCTGCCGATAGATTCAAAGTTCCCCGCCGATGCATACACAAATTTGATGGATGCATACGAGCAGGGCAATGCGGACGCAGTGAAGGCAGCGCAGGCCGTGCTGAAGGGCAGAATAAAGGAATTTGCCGCAGACATAGCGAAAAAATACATCAACCCGCCGTATACAACGGAGTTTGCGGTTATGTTCCTGCCTACGGAGGGGCTGTATGCAGAGGTTTTGCGGCTTAACCTGATGGAGCCGATACAGCGGGAATACCGCGTGAGCATAGCCGGGCCAAGCACAATGGCCGCCCTTTTGAACAGCTTGCAGATGGGCTTCAAGTCCGTTGCCATACAAAAGCGCAGCGGGGAGGTTTGGAAGGTGCTGGGCGCGGTAAAGACGGAGTTTGCATCGTTTGAAAAAACGCTTGCCAAAACGCGGGACAGGCTGCGCCTTGCGGACGAGGAGCTGGGCAGGCTGATAGGCGCGCGGACGCATAAGATAAACCGCTCGCTTGAGCGCGTGACCGCGCTGCCCGCGGACGATGAAGTTTCGCAGTTGGTTGATAAATACGCCGGCGCGGACGACGAGGACGAACAATAAATTTATATAAAATAACAATGGGAGGAATAATTACATGAGCAACACACCTACACCGCACATTTCCGCCAAACCGGGCGACTTTGCAAAGACCGTGCTTATGCCGGGCGATCCGCTGAGGGCCAAATTCATTGCGGAAACATTCCTTGAAAACCCCGTGCTTGTGAACAACGTGCGCGGCATACAGGGCTACACCGGCACATATAAGGGCAAGCGCGTAAGCGTTATGGCCAGCGGCATGGGCATGCCCTCCATGGGCATATACTCATATGAGCTTTTCAATTTCTATGGCGTGGAGAACATAATCCGCGTGGGCAGCGCGGGCGCGATAAACGAAAAGGCCAAGCTGAGGAGCATTGTGCTGGGCATGGGCGCCTGCACCAATTCCGGCTACGCCTCGCAATACGGCCTTTGCGGAACCATTGCCCCCGTGGCAAGCTGGGAGCTGCTTCGCGCGGCGACTGCGCAGGCGGACAAGATGGGTCTTGATTACGAGGTCGGCACCGTGCTTTCAAGCGACACTTTCTATAACGATTCCATGAACACCATGGATTGGCAGAAGATGGGCGTGCTGGCAATTGAAATGGAAGCGGCCGCGCTTTATTTAAACGCCGCGCACGCGGGCAAAAACGCCCTTTGCATCTGCACCATATCCGATAGCCTTGTTACGGGCGAGGCGCTTGACGCGGAGCAGCGGCAGAACACCTTCACCGAAATGATGGAGCTTGCGCTGGAAATAGCGTAAAACTATGCATATCAAAAAAGCGGCTTAAAGGGCGGGCATCATAAGACAGCTAACAGGAACAGCATTATGATCTGCTGTTCCTGTTAATGATGGAATTTGTCTAACCGGTTTAAGGCCGCACTTCTATACACCTTTTGGTGTACCGTGCGAGCATCCCTTGCCTCTCCCCTTGGGAGAGATGGCCGAGTGCCTGAAGGGGAGAAGTACCCGGGAAAACATCTTGCCTCTCCCTTTGGGAGAGGTGGCCGAGCGTAGCGAGTGCCTGAAGGGGAGAAGTACCCGGGAAAACATCTTGCCTCTCCCTTTGGGAGAGGTGGCCGAGTGCAGCGAGTGCCCGAAGGGGAAAAGTACCCGGGAAAACATCTTGCCTCTCCCTTTGGGAGAGGTGGCCGAGTGCAGCGAGTGCCCGAAGGGGAAAAGTACCCGGGAAAACATCTTGCCTCTCCTTTTGGGAGAGGTGGCCGAGCGTAGCGAGGACGGAGAGGGTAACCAATGACCATACCAATTATTCAAAAAGACTCCAAAGCCCTCTCAGTCACCTGCGGTGACAGCTCTCCCAAAGGGAGAGCCAAGGGGCTGCATCACGTTACGTAGTATGCCGGCATGATACTGTACCGATACGCTCCATTAACTGTTTTATAACCATTAAACAGCCGCTTTTTTATGTGCCCTTTATATTGCCCGAATAACGCTTGCTTTGCCGAAAAAGCTTTCCATATGCCGCGCGAAGCTAACTTCTGCGCCTATGGGAACAAGCGCCTGCATTGTGCCCGCAAAGCCGCCGCCGTGAACGCGGGCGACGCCGCCAATCGGGTCAAGATACCGCCGCGCGAGCGCTATGCCTATGGCTAAGCTCCTGTCCAGCTGAGCGGGTGTGAATATGTTCTGCAAAAGGGATTCGCTCGAAGCCGCGCTTTGCCGCATTATGCGCGCATACGCCGCCGCATCCGCCGAGCGTATTGCCGCAGCCATATCGCTCACGCGGGCGTTTTCGCCGAAAAAGTGCAGTGCGCGCATCGTCGCGCGGTCGCCAGCAGCCCTGCGTATTTCGCCAAGGCGGCGCATGAATTCAGCCTCATCTGCATGGCCAAGCCTGTCCACGCCAAGAATATCGCTGACGCTTTTCATATCCGCGGTAATTTGGGTATAAGCATCCGTCATGTCAGCATGGCTTGAACCCGTGTTTATGATATATATTGCAAATTCGTTTGTAAATGGCCATTCAAGCGCGCTTACGTTCGGCGCGGCATTATCAAAAAAGTCTATGAGCTGCACCCCGCCAAGCGCGCACGCCGCCTGATCCATCAAGCCGCAGGGCTTGCCGAAGTGCGCATCTTCCGCGTACTGTGCCGCGAGAGCGATGGTCATAGGCTCAACGGAACCGCCGTTATACAGTGCATTGAATATACGGCCTATAAGTACCTCGAACGCTGCTGAAGATGAAACCCCGCTGCCTATGGGTATATCCGATTCTATTACCGCGTTGAAGCCGCCGATGTTCAGCGAATGCGCCGCAAAATACTCGGCAACGCCGCGCACAAGCGCAGCAGATGCGCCCCTTTCGCCTTGGGCGGGCGCAAGGGTGGATAGGCTCACTTCAAACGCGCCAATGTCCGTATGCAGCACGCATTTGCCATCAGCACGCGCGGAAACGGCGGCGGTGATGCTGCGCCTGATAGCCGCGGCTATAACGCGGCCGGATTGATGGTCCGTATGGTTGCCGCAAAGCTCCGTTCTGCCGGGCGCTGAAAGCACGGCCTCGGGAGAACGGCCGAATAAGGCGGTATGCTTTTGCTCTGTGCCGTTTGCCATTGGCTTACTCCACGTCCAATAGACCAGCGCGCTCCACGCCGCCTATTGAAAACAGGGCGGCAATTATTGCGTCTATACCCTCGGTAAGGCCGGTTATGTCCGCGCTTATAATAACGCTTGCGCGCTCGCCTATGGGCGGATTCTGCATGATTGTCAATATGTTTGCGCCCTTATCGGAAAGGCAGTTGAGTACGCGGCCCAGCACGCCGCGTTCGTGACTGAGCAGCATGGAGAATATGGCCTTTTTACAGGCCGTATTCTCGCTGGGGGCGAATATGAAATCCTTATATTTATAATATGTGCTGCGGGATATGCCAACCATGCGCGCCGCTTCGCTCACTTCCCTTACCGCGCCCGTGCGTATAAGCTCCCGCGCGCGAACAACGCGCTCGTAACAGTCCGGCAGGACGGATTTGTGTACTATAAGGTATTCGCTGTTCATAAGTATGCTCCTTTTATAATACGCTGTGTATATATGCGCCCATTTCGGCGGGGTCGATAACGTCCGTATGCAGCACGCTCAGTTCCCTTATGCCGCCAAGCCCTGCGGGGATAGCAAGGCCGGTGAGCGCGGAAAGCTTATCCGCCGCGTCAAAGCCGCTCTCGTTTGCGTATTCGCCAAGCGCCTTAAGCATTGCCGGGGCAAACTTGAATGGGGACGCTGTGCTTAGAACCACCGCAGGCGCGGTGATGAGCCCCTTTGCCTTAAGCTGGGCATACACGCTGTATGCTACGGCCGTATGCGTATCCATAAGATAATGCGAGTTCTGCCACATATCGCGTATTGCGGCAAACGCCGCATCGTCGTCCGCACGGCTGCAGAGGAACTGCGCGCGGATGCGCTCAAGCATGTCGTCAGGCAAGGCATAGCGACCCGTTTCCTTAAGCTGCGCCATAAGGGAGGCCACAAGCGCGGCGTCCGCAGCCTCGCTGCCCCTGTTTGCCATGAAGAAAAGCAGCCGCTCAAGGTTGCTGGATATAAGTATATCCATTGAGGGGGAGGCGGTTTTGATAAGCTGTCTGCTTGCGCGGTCGTATACGCCCTCGCTCAGGAATTGATACAGCACATCGTTTGCATTGGATGCGCAGATAAGCTTGCCTACGGGCAGGCCCATGCGTTTGGCCATGTAACCGGCAAGTATGTTGCCGAAGTTGCCCGTGGGTACAACAAAATCGACCTCCCGGCCGAATTCTATCGTTCCGTTTGCAACCATGTCCCCATACGCGGCGAAATAATACGCGGTCTGCGGGGCAAGGCGGCCAATGTTTATTGAATTGGCGCTGCTTGCAACCAATCCTTCGTGCTTAAAGCCTTCAAGCGCGGCCTTTACGCCGCGCTGCGCATCGTCAAAATTCCCGCGCACGGCGCACACGCGCACGTTCCCGCCGCGCTGGGTGACCATTTGAAGCCTTTGCAGCTCGCTCACGCCGCCATCGGGATAGAACACTATTATCCTTGTATGCGGCGCGTCCGCAAAGCCCGCAAGCGCGGCCTTGCCGGTATCCCCGCTGGTGGCGGTAAGTATAACAAGGTCCTCTTTAAGGCCGTTTTTCGCCCGCGCGGCGTTCATAAGGTGCGGCAGTATGCAAAGCGCCATGTCCTTGAATGCGCAGGTTGGCCCGTGCCAAAGCTCCAGTATATGCGCATCCCCCGCCTTAACAACGGGGCAGAAGGCGGGAGTATCGAATTTTCCGCCGTAGCCCGCGTCCACCGCGGCAAGTATGCGCTCATAGGGGATATCGTCTATCAGCGCGCTTATAACGCGGGCAAAAAGCTCCCGCCGTTCAAGCGAATAAAGCCCCGCCGAAAAGAGCGCGGGCAATTCCTCGGGTACGTACAAACCCCCGTCCGGCGCAAGCCCGATGAGCAGCGCAAGCGAAGGCGAGGTACGTTCCGAGGCGTTCCGTGTGCTGAAATACTGCATTGAAAAAACCTCGTATATATTAAAAATATTTATTGCTTAGTGTTCGTGGCCGCAGTCGCAGTCATCGTCCATGTCCGCGCCGCCAAGATATTCGCGCGCGCCTATGCGGCGTTCCTCGCGCTCGTGCTCAACCATGTCGGAAAGTATATCGCGCACCTGCTTTGGCTTTTTTATGCGCTTTATGTCCATTTCCGGCGCGGAGCGATCCGCCGTGCAGAGATGTATTGTGCCAAGGCCCAGTATCCTTTGGCCAAGGGGCCTGTGCAGCGTTATGTCCATTATTCTGTAAAGGCGTATCTCCTCTTCCTTGCGGCCGAAAAGACCCGTTTCTATTATCAGCTTTTCTTCGGTAAGTTCATAGCGGGTAAAGCTCCATGGAAGGCCAAGGAACGTGCGCTTTCTGTCTTTCCATACCGTGTTTGCCATTATGGTATACCTCCTTAAATGCACAAAACAGACGAATGATGTACCATCAGTTGATAAGAGCACACAAGCCCTAAAGGTTTGCTTTGGGACACTCCTGCGTTCTCGTCGCTTGAATTACCTCCAGTAGTACTGCGCTCCTCGGCCTTGGATTGCCCTCAAAGCAATTCCTTTAGGGTCTTTGAGTTTTAGGAGCCAAAGAGTATGGCAGAGCAAGGAGGACGAATGCAGGAATACTAGAGGTCTTTCAAATGAGGACGACACAGCTATGCCGTGCTATTTGGCCCCTAAAACCTTGTGTGTCCTTGTCAACTGATGGTATCATTATAGCATACACATGTCCGCCATGCTACTACTAATTATTCTTCGTTTCCCCAGCCGAAGCCCGGCGCGGTGCTCCAGCCGCTGCTGCTGCCGTCGTCAGGCGTGGGCAGCACTGGCGAAGGCGTGCGCGGTGGAAGTGAGGGGTTGGGCGTTTGTTCAACGGCGGACTTGACCTCGTCCGCATTATGGAACACAAACTCGTTCAGCTTAACGCTCATCGCGCCCATATCGCAGAAGAACACAAAGTGCTTTTCCCATTTGCCGTTCTGGTAAAGCCCTTCAATGGGAAGCCTGTAATACATAAGCCCGCGCTGGCCGGTGGAAAGCAGCTTCGCCGCGGCGTCTATTATTTCATCGTTGGTCATGCTGGTTTCAACCAGCGGCAGCAGCTTATAAAGCAGCTCGTATTGCTTGGTAACGCTGAACTTGCGGAACTTGGCAAATATCATGTTCAGCACCTTAAACTGCCGTCCTGTGCGCACAAATTCGCTGTCCAGCTTCCTTATGCGGGCGTAGCCCAGCGCCTGCTTGCCGTTGAGGTGCACGGGGCCGGGGTCCGCAAATATGAACCCATCCCAAAGGTATTCAACGCCAAGCTGCTTGTTAAGGCCGGCTATGCAGTCGTTTGCGGCGCTTATCTCCTCCGCCGTCATTTCAACGGTAACGCCGTCTATCGCGTCCACAACGTCAACAAACGAATGAAGATCCACCATAACATAGTCGTTCAGCTTCAAATGGAAGTTATGCTCTATGGTTTGATACAGCAGTTCAACCCCGCCGAGCGCAACGGTGGAATTGAGCTTTCTGTACCCGTGCCCGGGTACGTCCACGAGCATGTCGCGCATGAGGGTGGTGAGCTTTAATCGGTTGTTCACGGTGTCCACCGTGGCTATCATCATTGTGTCCGCATTGTAGCGGCCCTTTGTGGCGCGCCTGTCCGCGCCTATGAGCAAAACGTTCACGTAGCGGTCGTCGTTGTTATCCGCATCGAACTGGGCAAGCTGCTCCGCCGTGAGCGGCGTCTGCTCGTAATATTCGCTCAGCGGGGCGGGAGTTGGCGCGGGAGTGGCCTCCGGCTCCGGCGTGGGGGTAGCTACAGGCGTGCGGGTAGGCGTGGGGGTCATGTGCGGCGCTTCGTCCGTGGGTTCGGGCGTGGGCAGGCTGCTTTCAACAGGCTCCGGCGTAGGGCTGCCGGGGCGGGAGATGCGGTTGAGCAGGTTAAGCCCGAGCGCTGCCACGGTAAGCCCCAGCACGGCTATTGCCCCAAGCAGTATTATCAGCACCTTTACGCCCGGATGTATGCGTTTTTTGTCCTTTTTAGCATCGTTCATATATGTTCACGCTTCTTTCGCAGTTTTTTAACGCAAGAATTGTACCACAAGGCCGTATGGGGCTTCAAGCGGTATTGCCAAGGGAATGGCTTTGTTGTAAAATTGTTCACATATAAGATGGGGAGGGTTTGGCCTTGTATTCTAATTTTGCGCGGGTATATGATTCGCTGATGGAATCGGTTGACCGCAAAGCGTGGCTTGAATACATAATAAGCCTGTTCGGCGATGCAAAGATAGAGCGCGTTGCGGACTGCGCCTGCGGCACGGGCGCGCTGAGCATACCGCTTGCAAAGCGGGGATATAAGGTGACAGGACTTGACGCATCGGAAGAAATGCTGCGCATTGCGGCGGAAAACGCCCGCACGGAGCGGGTGAACGTTCCGTTTGTTTGCCAGGATATGCGCCGCCTTGCGCTGCACAGGCCGGCGGACGCGGTGCTTGCCGTGTGCGACGGGGTGAATTACCTTACGCTAAAGGGCGCGGAAAGCTTTTTTGCCAATGCGTATGCGGCGCTGAGGGAAGGCGGAATGCTGCTGTTTGACATATCGTCGCGCTATAAGCTTTCAACCATTTTGGGCAACAATACCTTTGCAGAGGATGAAAGCGCGGCGGCGTACATATGGAAAAACGCATATGACGAGCAGACCAAGCAGATACAGATGGAGCTGACCCTGTTTGAAAAGCAGGCGGACGGCCGCTATGTGCGCTTCAATGAATCCCAAATACAGCGGGCGCATTCCCAAAGGGAGATGGAAGGCGCGCTGAAGCGGGCAGGATTTGAAAGAATAGAAGCGTTTGACGCATTCACGTTCGATGCGCCGAATGAAAAAAGCGAAAGGATACAGTTCAGGGCGATAAAGCCCAACGACTGATTTTTATATAAAAGGAGAAGAATTATTATGAGCGATAAAATATTAAGGGGAGTAATGTTCGATAAATCGGTAAGGTTCACGGCCATATCCGCAAAGGAAATGGTTGAAGCGGCGCGCAAAACGCATAACCTCAGCCGCGTTTGCACGGCGGCGTTGGGCCGCGCGCTGATAATGACCAGCATGATGGGCACAGACCTTAAAAACGACGATGAAAAGGTGACTACCGTAATAAAAGGCGGCGGCGAGGCGGGCAACATAGTCTGCACGGCGTATCGTTCCGGCAGGGTGAAAGGATATATAGAGAACCCGTCCGTGGAGCTGCCCCCCGCGCCAAACGGAAAGCTGGACGTGGCGCTGGCGGTGGGCTGGTTCGGCGAGCTTACAGTTATACGCGACCTTTCCATGAAGGAGCCTTACGTTGGCCGCAGCGAGATGATATCCGGCGAAATTGCAGAGGATTTTGCAAATTACTTCACCCGTTCCGAGCAGACGCCTTCGCTTGTTTACCTTGGGGTAAGGGTGGATATAGAAACGCTGAAGGTGCTCAGCGCAGGCGGAATGCTTATACAGGCCATGCCAAACTGCCCGGAGGAGGCCATAGCCGCGCTTGAGGCCAAGGCGGATGATATTTCAAAGCTTGCATCGCGGCTTGAAAAGGGCGAAGAACTGAGGGACATACTTATAAATATGTTTGAAGGATGCACGCTTGAAATACTTGGCAGTGCGCAGCCGGAATACAGATGCGACTGCTCGCGCGAGCGGCTGGAGGCGGTGCTGATGTCCCTTGGCAAAGAGGAACTGACGGATATGATAGAAAAAGAGGGGCAGGCGGAGCTTCCCTGCCGCTTCTGCAACAAGGTGTATCATTTCACCGGGGAGCAGCTGGAGGCTATACTGAAAGAGGGGGCCGGAAATTCGGATGAACGGAGCGATACGGAATAACAGCACGGGGCGCGTGCTCTCGTTTGAACAGAAGGGGGACTTCTTTTACAAAAGAGGGAACGACAAGCTGGATAAAAACGACCTTATAGAGGCGCTGTGCAGCTACCGCAGGGCCATGGAGCAGGAGCCGGAGGATCAATACAGCCGCATAGCGGTTGCGGAAGTATTGAGCGAGATGGAGCGTTACGACGATTCAAACCGGGTGCTGCTGCCGCTGCTTTCGCGCGAGTACGTGGAGCCGGAGGCCATATTCGGCCTTGGGTGCAATTTGGCTGCGCTTAACGAAACGGACAGCGCGAAGAAAATGCTGGAACGCTACCTTCAGGCGGAGCCTGAGGGGGAATATATTTACGATGCATATGACCTGCTTGACGCGATTGACGACGCGGAATACAGGCCCGGGGACTTTGGCGAGCTTGCGCCAGTGCTGAAGGAGGACATGGCGCTGGATGCGGCGGAGGAAGGCAGAAAGGCGCTGGAGCGGGAAAACTTCCCCGCGGCAAAGGAGGCGCTTGAACGGGCGCTGAAGCTGAACCCGGGGCTGAACTATGCGCGGAACAATCTGAGCCTTTTGCATTTTTGCAAAAAGGATTATGAGCGGGCGCTTAGCGAAGCGGACACAGTGCTCAATGCCGACCCTAACGACACGCAGGCGCTTTGCAACAAGGCCATGGTATACTGCGCCATGCGGGACGGGGCGAACGCGAACGTCGCGGCGGACGCGCTCTGCCGCACGAATACGGAAAGAACGGACGAGCTGTGCAGAATAAGCCTTGTGCTGATGGAGCTTGGGCGGTTTGCGGACGCATATAAGATAGCGGAGCGGCTGCTGAAAAAAACGCCGTATGATGAGGACGCGCTGCATCGCTACGCAATATGCGCATATGAGCTGAAACGCTATGACAAGGCATATAATGCATACGATAAGCTTTGCCGCATAGACCCAACGGATACCATAGCCAAATATTACAAAAAGCTTTGCTACAACGCGCAGAAGGGGCAGCTGCCCCGCGGGAACATACGCCGCTTTGCCGCAAATTATCAGGTGCCGTTCGATGAAACGGTGCGGCGCATAAACCGCATAAACGAACTGATGAAGCTTAGCGCCGCTGAACTGCACAGTCAATGGCAGAATTCAAACGAGCTGGAGCTTTTGATACGCTGGGGCTTTACCCTGCCGGATATTGCCATAAGGCGGGCGCTGCTTACGGCGGCAGCGGCATTCGGGGACAAGCGCAGCGAAGGGCTGCTGAGAGATTTTCTGCTGATGCGGGAGCAGGACGACGAACTCAAGCGCAATGCAATAGCCGCGCTTGCGGCGATGGGCGCAAAGCAGCCATATTATCTTTATATAATGGGTCACCTGGTTGAAAGCCGGGCGGAGCTGAGAATAAACGCGGCGAACGCGGCATACAGAAACGCGCTCACGATGTGCCTTGCCAATATGTATGAACATTGCAGCGAACGGGAGGCAAAAACAGCCGTTTCGCTTTGGGACAGATACGTTGGCGCGCAGGAGCGGCTGCCGCGCATAAGCCGCGCGCAGGAGGTTGCGCTTGCGGCGGCGATAGAATACACCGCCCGCACGGAATGCGGCGGCAAGCCCTCGCGTGCGGATATATGCAACGCATACGGCGTATCCACGCTGCGGCTGGACAACGCGCTGAAAAAACTATTGCCAATTACGGCGCAGGAGGAAAAATGATATTTCAGGCAACATGCAAACTGGGCGTAGAAGCGCTGGTGGCAACGGAATTGAGAAAGCTGGGGATAGAACCGGTGAGCGTGGACTCGGCTAAAATTCGCTTTGAAGGGGACTATCTTACAATGGCGCGGGCGTGCCTGTGGCTTAGGACGGCGGAAAGAGTGTTGCTTGAGGTGGGCCGGTTTGAGGCGCATACCTTCACAGACCTTTTTGAAGGGGTGAAGGCGCTTGATTGGAAGCAGTATCTTGCCAAGGATGCGTTTATACACGTTGTTGGCAAAAGCGCGAAGAGCGACCTGTTTTCCGTTAAGGATTGCCAGAGCATAACCAAAAAAGCCATTGTGGAAAACCTGAAGGCAGCGTACCATACAACGCTGCTGCCGGAAACGGGCGCGGAGATATTGGTTGAAGTAGGCATGTTCAAAAACGAAGCCACGCTTTGCCTTGACCCTTGCGGCGCGGGGCTTTCACGCAGGGGATACAGAACATATAACGTTGCCGCCCCGCTGAGCGAAACGCTTGGCGCGGCGATAGTTACGTTAACGCGGTACAAGGGCGACTATCCGTTTATAGACCCTATGTGCGGCAGCGGCACAATGCCCATCGAGGCGGCGATGATAGCCCGCAACCAGGCGCCCGGGTTAAACCGCAGCTTTGCGGCGGAGAATTGGCCATTCCTTGACAAAAAATACTTTATGCAGGCCCGAAAGGAAGCCATTGATTCCATACGGGACATAAAGCTGAATATACTTGGCAGCGATATTGACGAACGCAGCATAGCCATATGCAAAAAGCATGCGCAAAAGGCGGGCGTTATGCTGAGCTGGGATGTAAAGCCGCTGAAGGAGCTGAAGGCAACTGAGGAGCGCGGCGTGATAGTATGCAACCCGCCGTACGGCGAGCGTATGCTGAAAAAAGGCGAGGCGGAGGGCATAATACGCGAAATGAGCGCAGTTTTTGCCCCGCTTAAGGGCTGGAGCAAGTCCATAATAACGCCGGACCAGAATTTTGAACAGCTTTACGGCGAAAAGGCGAACAAGCGCCGCAAGCTTTCAAACGGGGGAATGCCCTGCACGCTTTATCAATATTTTGCGGAGCGGGCGAATAAGGACGAACAATATTAAGGAGGCCGTTATGGCATATAAATATTACAACCAAAATGATTACCCCGAAATACCCTACGGCGACGGCTCGATAGAAACAAGCGGCTGCGGGCTGTGCTCCTGCTGCATGGTGGTGGAGAACATGACGGGGCATGCGTTCACGCCTGCGGAAGCGGCAAAGCTTGCCTATGAATGCGGCGCGTGCGACGAAACCGGCACGGAAATATCCATACTTGCGCCGGCGGTATGCAAAAGGTTCGGCCTGACATATGAGCTGACCTGCGACCACGGCAAGATGCTGCAATTTTTGCAGCAGGGTGAGGGTATGGCCATTGCCAACTCCGGCGGGGACAGGGAAGGCTGGACGGGCATATTCACCCACGGCGGGCATTTTATAGTGCTTGTGTCCGCAAAGGGGCGCGAAATATGCGTTATGGACCCCAGCATGAAGCCGGGCAAGTTCGATGAACCGGTCCGCGCGGGCAAGGTGCGCGTGGAAGGCAACATGGCGTATGTGGACATTGCGGTACTGGCAAAGGATTGCGACAACCGCTACCCAAGCTATTGCCTGTTCAGAAAGGCGTAAATAAGAAAAATAAAAAGGGATGCGCAGTGCATCCCTTTTGTATGCTTTGGTTTACAGAGTTTGTCCGGCCATTAGGGAGGCCACGGCGATGGAGAAAAACTTTTCCTCTGCGCTGGAGCCGCGGCTGGTGAGCACTATGGGTACCTTTGCGCCCATTATAACGCCGCCCATTTCGGCCTTGGCGGTTACAATAAGGCACTTGCCCAGTATGTTGCCTGCGTCTATATCAGGCAGTATCAGCGCGTCAAAATCGCCGCAGTATTCGCAATCCACGCCCTTGTGGTGCGCAATGGCCTTATCCATTGCCACGTCATAGGAAAGCGGGCCTTCCACTATGCAGTGCTGTATAAGCCCTTCGCGGTTCATGCGCTTGAGCTCCGCCGCTTCAACCGTTGCGCGCATTTTGGGATTGACCTTTTCTATTGCGGCAAGCACAGCCACGCGGGGCATTTTGTAGCCCATTTTGCGCATGGCCTCGACCGCGTTTTCAACTATGCCCACCTTTTCTTCAAGCGTGGGATACATTACCATTCCGCCGTCCGTGGCAACGAGCAGCTTATGATAATTTGGCACGTTGGAAAAGAACACAACGTGGCTCATAAGCTTGCCTGTGCGCAGGTCGTTAGCCTTGGCAACAACGGGGTGCAGCATATCCCGCGTTTCTATAAGTCCCTTCATCAGCACGTTTGCGCTGCCGTCCTTAACAAGGTCAACGGCGGTCTGCGCTTCGGTGTTCTCCGGGCTGTCTATAATGTTGTAGTCCGAAGGGTTGCGGTCAAAGGAACGCAAAATGTCCTTTATCTTCTCCCCGTGGCCTACAAATATGGGAATTGCAATATCCTGCTGTTCGGCCCTAAGTGCGGCCTCAACGACCGGCGCATCGTGCGCGCCCGCTATGGCAACGGTACGCTCGATTTCCCTTTGCTTTACCGCGGCCACCACTTCGTCAAAATTTTTGTACATCCTTACTCCATGTTATATCCCGCATCATATGCGGCAAGATTCATTTCCACGGCCTTCGGCGGCACCATTGCGCTGACAAGCGCCTTCCAGTCCACCCCGTCAAGCCCCATTGCTTTGACCAGCGCACCCAGAAGCACAATGTTCTGCGCCTTTATGCTGCCCAGTTTTTCCGCCGTTTCCGCCGCGCGTATGACAATAACGTTATCCACGCGCTGCTTCAGAGTTTCGATAGCGTCATGCGGGTAGCTTTGCTCTCCGCTCAGCACGGGCATAGGATAAATCTCGCGTTCGTCGGTTATGAGCGTTCCGCCTTTTTTCAGGTACGGCAGCGCGCGCAGCGCTTCCGATTTTTCAAAGCTTATAACCATATCCGCTTCCGCAAGGCCTATGTTCGGCGCGTACACATCGTCCCCGTATTTAATCTGTGTGGATACGCTGCCGCCGCGCTGGCTCATGCCGTGTATCTCACTCATTTTAACCTGATAGCCCATCCTGGTCAAGCCGACCGTGAGAATTTTGGAAATAAGTATCGTTCCCTGTCCGCCTACGCCAACAAGAAGAATGCTCTTTGTCATTATTCCCCTCTCCTTTCTATCGCGCCGAAGCGGCACATATGCGCACAAAGGCCGCAGCCCGTGCAGCTTGCCGGGTCGAATATCCTTGCCTTGCCGCCCTCAAAAGCTATTGCGGGGCAGGCTATTTTCATGCATTGTTTGCAGCCGCGGCACTTTTGGGCGTCTATCACGCAATGCTTGTTTGCGTTCGCCTTCTGCACCTCTTTTATAAGCGCGCATGGACGCTTTGTTATTATCACGAACGGTCCCTTTACGTTAAGCGCCGCGTCTATCGCCGCATGCACGGCCTCTATATCCAGCGGATCGACAACGCGCACATGGTCGGGGTTTATACCGGTTGCGCGGGCAAGCCGCTCTATATCCAGCATGGGGCTGGGTTCGCCCATAAGGTTTTTCGCCGTGCCGGGGTTATCCTGATGCCCCGTCATGGCGGTTATTGAATTATCCAGCACGCAGGCTATAACGTTTGCATCGGCGGCGACAACGTCCATAAGGCTGGTCATGCCGCTGTGGAAAAACGTGGAATCGCCCACGCAGCCAAGGGGCTTGCGCGTATCCCCCTGCATTTCAAGCGCCTTTGCAAGGCCGATTATGCTGCTTATGCCCGCGCCCATGCAGATGGTTGCATCGAGTGCGTTCAGCGGGGCGTTTATGCCAAGGGTATAGCAGCCTATGTCTCCTATGGGCACTATTGATTTATTAAGATATTTTGTCAGCGCATAGAAGAAGCCGCGGTGCGGGCAGCCTGCGCAGAGCGTGGGCGGGCGCGCGGGAATATCGGCAACGGGCTCGTAGCCTTCCTGCGCGGTGCCGGGGAGCAAAGCGTCGCGTATTATGCGGGCGTTAAGCTCTCCGCAGATAGGTGTTCTCGCCTTGCCTATGGCGTTTATGAAGCCCAGCGCGTGCACTGCATCCTCAAGGTAGGGGTCATTTTCCTCTATAACATAAAGTGTGGCATATTTTTTTGCAAAGTCCGCAATCAGCTTATGCGGCAGGGGATAGGTAAGACCGAGCTTGAGATAGTCCGCCGTGTTGCCGAAAACCTCCTTGGCGTGCTGATAGGCTATGCCGCTGGTTATTATGCCTATGCGGCTGCCGTTGTCCTCCACGCGGTTGAACGGGCAGTCGTTTGAATATTCCTCCAGCTTTTTCAGCATTTCTTCGCGGTATATGTGCCTCACGCGGCTGTGCGCGGGCAGCATGGCGTTCTTCTTGGGGTCGCGCACGTATTTCTTTACGGGCACGTTTTTGCGCTCCTCCAGCGCCACAAGGCTTTTTGAATGGCATACGCGGGTGGTCATGCGCAGCATTACAAGCGTATCGAACCGCTCCGATATATCAAACGCGGCCTTGGCATAGTCCCGGCACTCCGCCGAGTCCGAAGGTTCAAGCATGGCTATTTTGGCATGAGGAGCATACAGGCGGTTATCCTGCTCGTTCTGGCTGCTGTGGCAGCCCGGATCGTCCGCCGAAACGAACACGAATCCGCCGTTTACGCCGCTGTAAGCGAGCGTGAATATGGGGTCCGCCGCAACGTTCATGCCAACGTGCTTCATGGCCGCGAACGCCCTTGCTCCGCCTATGGACGCGCCGCCGGCGATCTCCACGGCGGTCTTTTCGTTGCAGGCCCATTGGCAGTATATTTCATCCTTATATTTTTCGCCAATGTTTTCCAGTATCTCCGTGCTGGGCGTTCCCGGGTACGCCGCGGCAACATGGCAGCCGGCCTCGTACACGCCCCTTGCTACGGCCTCGTTGCCGCTTAGCATTTCCATATGCATGTCTGCTTCCCTCCTCAATAGATATCGGCTGTTAATTATTATGCGCATAAATGCAGATAATTTCCGTGTAACAATCATATCATTGCCGGGCTGTGCCACGCAATCAAATGAGCCATTATATATTATCTATTATTTTTTACGGATAGGTGGTATAATAGCATAAAAATACAGTTAAAGTGCATAAACGGAGGCAAAACATGAAACGCATCACGCTTATACTGGACGGCTCGGCAGACAGGCCAAACGCCGCCCTTATGAATAAAACCCCGCTTGCGGCGGCGAACACACCAAACCTGGACGCGCTGGCGCAGAAGGCCACGAAGCTGCTTCGCGTAAAGACTATTCCTGACGGGCTTGAGGTCGGCAGCGCGGTGGCGAACATGGGCCTGCTGGGGCTTGACCCGCACATGTACCGCGGGCGCGCGGCGCTGGAGGCTGCGGGCAGCGGCATACCGCTTGACCCGAACAATCTTTATATCCGCACAAACCTTGCAACCCTTACAGGCGACAGCTACGATACGGCGGTGCTGAGCGATTACAGCGCAGGAGAACTGCCAACCGATAAGGCCGCGCCCATAGTGGAGCTTTTGCGGCAGAGGGTATTCAACTCGCCCGAATATGTGCTGCATCATCCGGAATCCTTCCGCTGCATACTGGAAGTGAAGGGCGGGGTGAAGCTATACCCCATGCAGCTTGCCCCGGCGCACGACATAATAGGCCGCAGAGCGGCGGACTTCAGCGGCGGCGAAAAGGAAAGGCCGTTTATGGAGCTTCAGCGCAGGGCGTTTGAGGTGCTGAAAAACACGGGCACAAAGTGCAACGCAATATGGTTCTGGGGCGACAGCCTTGCACCCGAATTTCCCAAAGCAGAGGCGGGCCGCTGCGCGCTGGGCGAAACCATACTTATGCGCGGCATAACAGCCGCGGCAAACATACCCATATTCCCCACGGAGGAAGCGGGCAGAAGCTTTGAAGCGTTCCTTACGGAAAAGGCGGACAAGGCGATAGCTGCGCTCAACGGCGGCTACGAGCGCGCGTATGTGCATATTCAGGCCACGGACGACCTGAGCCACGACCGCAACCCGCTGGGCAAGCGCGCCGCGATAGAGGCTGCTGACGCGCTGGTGGTGCGCCGCCTTATGAACGAGGTGGAGGGCGATTTCCGCCTGCTTGTGCTGAGCGACCATTTCACCTATTCGGATACCGGTTCCCACGGCGGCGACCCCGTGCCTTGCCTGTATTTCGATTCCACCTGCCCGGGCAACAACCCCTCCGCCCGCTTTACCGAAGCCCTGTGCGATGAACGCTATGAGCTCACCACGGCTAAGGGAACGGTGGAGATGATGGAGAAAAAGTAAGAATATCAGCCGCTTTTATTGACATACCATGCAAAATATGATATTTTAATATCAAAAGATGATTTGCACGGGAGGGCGGAGGATGATAAATTACAGGGGAATACAGCTTTTTAATATACTGTTTGGTATAGTGATTGCGGACACCGTGGCGCTTGCAATTACTTTGCAAAGCGACCTGTATATTTGGCCGCTCATTATACTCATAGCAGCGGTAATTGCGGCCGTGGTGGTGGAATTTCGTATGCTTCGCTGCCCTAAATGCCATTCACACAGGGCGATGAATGCATTTGGATTCGGTCGATTTGTTCCCGGATTCGTGTTCTATTGTCCCGTATGCGGGGAACGGCTTGAGATAGTCGAACCGGACGACCCAAGGTTGAAGAAGTAAACAGATATATAAAGGAGCGGGATATGATAAACTATAAATGGTTGCGCATTATAAACTACTTGTATATCGTGGTGGCAATAGCGGTAATAGGCCTTAGCCTTACAATACCGCCCAGGGCATCGTCGTTAAGACGCGCATTGCCGGCTATTGTTGCTATACTGTCAATAGATGCTCTGCGTTTATTGCCGGCGATAATTATCCGCTGCCCTAAGTGTCGTTCGCATAAGGTAACAGCACCGTTTCCGATGGGACAACTTAAACCGGGAAAGATTATTTATTGCCCCGTATGCGGGGAACGGCTTGAGATAGTCGAACCGGACGATCCAAGGTTGAAGAAGTAAAGCGCGATAAACGGCAAATTATTGACAGCGCGGCAAATCGCGGCTATACTGTAAATAGGGAAAGTATGAAGTTGTCTTTATCCGCGTAGTTTATACGCGGGTGCAGCATAATATGAAGAGGAGGTGTTAGCATGGCTACTTCGTCTATCACGAAAGAATTTCGCGTGAAAGACCCTGCCGCTTTTGAGCGACTGAAAACGGAACTTGAAAGCAAGCCCGCACGGAAACAGGCGGTTGATTCCCCTTCTCTTAAAAAGGGTAAAGAAAAATTAGCCACCTTTGTATTTCATTAAGTGATTTGGCAGAGAGAGCATCGGAAACGGGCAGCGAAAGCCGCCTGTATGATGCTCTCGATCATTTTAGATGCTGTAAAGATAACGACATAGAGACATTCCTTAGAAAAAACGCATTTGAGTTTATAAACCGCGGCTGGTGTTCGGTATATCTTATCGTTGACGAGGCGGCGTTTGACGCGGGGGAGATAAAAATAGATGCGTACTTCACCCTTTCCCATAAATCACTGATTCCGGAAAACGTATCAAAGTCAAAAATAAAATCCGCCAGCGGGGACAAGGATTCAAAATCCCTCCATTTTGTTTTGATAGGCCAGCTGGGCAAATACATTGAAAAACTGCCTGACGGAACGGAACTTAGGGCTGAAATAGCATCTGGCGAAATACTTGACTATGCCTTTGAGGTAATAAGCGCGTCCAACAGCCTTATACCGTGCCGCTGTGCGCTGGTTGAATGCAGCGAAGAACCGAAGGTTCAGAAGGCATACACGGACTATGAATTTAAGTTCTTTCAATACGACCGCGACGGCGGACATTATCAGTTCTATAAAAGAATATAAGAGCCTATCCGCTATGGATAAGCTCCTTCTTTCTATTCACCATTCTACCCACACATGTGACCGGAACGGGCGGGTTAATGCATGGTTTTGTGCAGCAGCGCCGCGCCCACAAGGCCGGCGTCGTTGCCGAGAGTGGCCTTGACTATGCTTGCGAAGTTGTCGTAAAAGCTCATCTGCTTAACGTATTCGCGCACGGGCTTGAGCAGAAACTCGCCTGCGCCGCTAACGCCGCCGCCTATGGCGATGCGCTCTGGGTCGATTATGTTTATGAGCGATGCTATGCCGCAGCCAAGCGCGTGGGCATATTCGGTGAATATGGCTTTTGCCGCGGGGTCACCCGCGCGGGCGCAGTCTATAACAAGCTTTGCGTTTATGTTAGCGGAGTCGCCGTGGCTTAGGGCGGCTATCATGCCGTTTGGCGCGGAGGAGAGGGAGCGCACGCCTTCGCGTATGAGCGCGGTTGCGGAGCAGCAGCTTTCAAAGCAGCCCCTCACGCCGCAGGAGCATTTTTCGCCCGCGGCCATGTTCATTATAAAATGCCCCAGCTCCACGCCGTTGCCCATGCCGCCGGTGAAAAGCGAACCGTTCATTATTATTCCGCCGCCAACGCCCGTGCCCAGCGTTATAAGCACGCTGTTTGCGTAACCTTTAAGCGAACCGCGCATATATTCCGCCCATGCCGCCGCATCCGCATCGTTTGCCATAAGCACGCGCACGCGGCTGTTAAGCTTGCGCTCTATCAATTCCGGCAGGGGATGGTTCTTAAAGCCGAGATTGTAGGCATTGAGCACGGTACGCTTATCGCGGCTGATGCTGCCAGGGACGGCAATACCCACGACGTTCAAAAGGGAAAGCTTATCCTCCGCGGCTTCGGGTATTGCATCGGCAAGGGCTTCTATCATTTGGGCTATTATGCCGCTTGCCTTGTCCGGCTCGTTCTTAGGATAGGGCGTTTGCAGGCGCATAAGCTCCTTTTCGCCCGAAAATAGCGCGCCCGCAATATGCGACCCGCCAACGTCAAAACCAATATCGTATCCTGCTTTGTTCATCATTTTTTACCCTCAAACATGCTTTCCATGCGTTTTGCAAAATGGCCCGAAGTGTCGTACCCAAGCTTTTTGAGCAGGAAGTTCCTTGCCGCCACCTCTACAACAACGGCAATGTTCCTGCCCGGGCTTACGGGGAGCACGGTAGTGGGTATCTCCACGCCCAGCAGCTCCGTCCGCTTTTCCCGCGCGCCTATGCGCTCGTACTGCGCAGTGGGATCAAACATCTCAAGATCCATTATAAAATCAATGCTCTTTTCGTTTACCGCCGAGCCTACGCCGAAAAGATATCTCACGTCCACAATGCCTATGCCGCGAACCTCTATAAGGTACTTTGTGGCCTCGGGCGCTGTACCAACTATGCGCCCGCTTGCAACGCGGGTTATGCGAACAACGTCGTCCGCAACAAGCCTGTGCCCCTGCTTTATCATCTCAAGCGCGGTTTCGCTTTTGCCAAGGCCGCTTTCGCCCCGCATCAGTATGCCAACGCCGAAAACGTCCATCAGCACGCCGTGTGTAAGCATGCTGGGCGCAAGCTTGCGGGAAAGATAATTGCTTATCCTGTGGCCTATGTCGTCCGTTTTCTGGTGCGAAAGGAAAACGGGCAGGCCGTGTTCCCGCGCGCTTTCGATAAGCTCCTTAGGCGGCATGTTGCCGCGGGCGCAAACCACGCACGGCACGCCGTAGGACATGAACCTTTTCATCCTTGCGCGCACCTCCGCGCCGCTGAGGCCATAGAGATAGTACATCTCGCTCATGCCTATTATCTGCACGCGGCGGCTTGAAAAATGGTCGTAATACCCCGTGAACTGTAGGCCCGGGCGGCCTATTTCGGCGCTGGTGAACGTTACCGTGCCGCCGCTGCCTGTTAATGGTTCAAGCTCCAGCTCCTCGCTCAGCTTGTCCACCGCAAGAGTTATGCTTTCGGCCATTGCTTTTATTTCATTCCCTTCAGGATAATGTTGTCTATGAACCATGCGGCTGCCATATCCTCGCACCTGGGGAGGACTACGTTTGCCGCGCTGAGTATTTCCGGATGCGCATCGGCCACGGCCGCGCCTATGCCGGCGTACTGTATCATTTCAAGATCCAATAGATTATCGCCCACGGCGGCCGTCTCCCCGCGCTCTATGCCAAGATAGTTGGCAACCCATTCAAGCGCGCTGCCCTTGTGCGCATTTTCCGCATTGAACTCAACGAAGCCGGGCACGGAGCCGGAAACCTTCAGTTTGCCTTCGTAGCGCTTGCCCAGCATTGTTATAAGCTCCTCCGCGCGCTGCGGTTCTGTTATATATAGTACCTTTGGTACGTTGTGCCATGTTTTTTCGCCAACCTCGGCGTCTACCGTGCGCGGCAGGCCGAGCCTTTGGCTGTATGCGTCAACATACGGGTTTTCCTCGGCAAAAACTATGCCGTCGCCCTGATATATGTGCGCATGCACGTTAAGCTCCTTTGCAAGGGCGAGAAGCTCCTTTACCATCCTTGGGTCAAGCTCGGTTGTATAAAGGGCCTTGCCCGTAACGGTATCGTTTATTACCGCGCCGCCGTAGTTTATTATCGGCCCCTGCACGCCCATGGCCTGCCATATATAGGACGAGCCGTGGAAGCCGCGGCCCGTGGCAACGGTTACGAATATCCCCGCGTCCTGCGCGCGCTTTACGGCGTCCAGATTGGCTTGCGGCACGGTGCGCGGTTCTTTGGTGAGCGTATCGTCAATATCGAACGCAATAAGCTTTATCATTGTGAGTCCTCCTGATGATGAAAGTGGTCATACACGGCTTGGGCTGCCGTTTTGTTCATGCCCTTTACCGCGCATAACTGCTCCTTGGTAGCGGCGGCAATAGCGTCCCGCGTTACGAATGCATCAAAAAGCAAACGCTTGCGCTTATCGCCGATGCCATCTATGTTATCAAGCTCGCTCATCAGTGCGCTCCTAACGTGGAGACTTCTATGATAGGATATTGCGAACCTGTGCGCTTCGTCCCTTATGCGCTGAATAAAATGCAGCGCGCCGTCGCCGCGGGGAAGGATTATGCTCTCCTCCCTGTCCGGAACGATTATTTCTTCGTTGCGTTCGGCAAGGCCTATTGCCGGAATGTAATCAAGCCCGAAGCGGCTTAGTACCTCCAGCGCAACGTTAAGCTGCGTCCTGCCGCCGTCCGTTATCAATAAATCGGGCAGCTCCGCAAACCTTTCATCATTTTGGGTCACTTTTTCAAACCGCCTTGTCAGCGCCTCCCGCATGGCGGAAAGGTCGTCCCCGCCGTGGTTCAGCTTCAGCTTAAAGCGGCGGTATTCCTTGGGGGCTTTTTTGCCGTCTATAAACACCACCATGCCGGAAACCGTGTCCCTGCCGCGGATATGCGAATTATCGAAGCATTCTATGCGCCGCGGAAGCTCCTCAAGCCCTATATGCCCGCAGAGCTGCGCAAGCGCGCCCTCCCCGCGTTCCCATGAGCGGTGCTCAAGCTCCCGCTGCTTTTTTATCGCGTCCATGCCGTTTTGGTAGGCAAGCTTTATCTGCTCCGCCTTTTCGCCGCGCACGGGGCAGGTGAGCTCCACCGCGCCGCCGCGCTGCTGCTTCAGCCATGCCGTAAGCTCATCCGCGCCCGAAGGCATGTCCTTAACGAGTATCTCGCGGGGGATGATGCCGGAGCCTTCGTAATACTGCTGCAAAAACGCGGCCATTATCTCCCCCGCGTCCTCGCCAAGCGCATCCATGGCGTAATGCTGGCTGCCTACAACGCTGCCGCCGCGCACGAACAGGGCGAATATAACGTCGTCCTCGCCGTCCCGCGCAAGCGCGAACACGTCCCGCTCAGCGCCGGTCTTTGTCATCATTGCGCGCTGCTTTTCGCCCATGCGCTCAACCGCGTCCGCCCTGTCGCGGAACTGGGCAGCCTTTTCGTATTCCATATTGTCGCTGGCCTTTTGCATCTGCGCGCGGAGCATATTGCACACGGGGGCGGTGTCCCCCTCAAGGAAGCTCACAACGCTATCGAGCAGCTTATGGTATTCCTCCCGCGTTACGTTGCCCGAACACGGCGCGCAGCATTTGTTTAAGTGATACATAAGGCACGGCCGCTCGCGCCGGGCAATGGCCTTGGCAATATCCTTTTTGCAATGCCGCACGGGGAACATATCGCGTATGCAGCTAAGTGCATCCCTAAGCGTTACGGCGCTGAGATACGGGCCAAAGTAGCGTGCGCCGTCGTTCCTGGCGCGGCGCACGACCTCGAACCGGGGAAAATCCTGCCTTTCATCAAGGCGGACATAGGGGAAATGCTTATCGTCCTTCAGAAGAATGTTATAGTGCGGTTGAAGGCTTTTGGTCATTGCGGCCTCGAGGGTCAGCGCCTCTGTTTCATTGGCGGTGAGTATATACTCAAAATCCGCAATGTGGCTCACCATTGCCCGCACCTTTGGGCTCATGTTCTTTTGGGAATGGAAATACTGGCGAACGCGGTTCTTCAAATTGACCGCCTTGCCGACATAGATTATTTCTCCTTCCGCGTTGAACATTCTGTATACGCCCGGGTGATCCGGCAGGAGCTTAAGCTTTTCCTCTACCAACTGATTCATGGGACGTATTATACGATGTTTTGGAGCAAATTTCAATCCGGCTCGGTGCTTGGGTCGGTATCACGGGTGATTATGATTATGGTTTCGCCGTCTGTACCGGCGGAAAGCTCGCGGCGGATAAGCTCCTCAATGGCGGCGCGGAGGGCGCACAGGCGGATTAAATTCGCCGCATCCGCAAGGCGGAAACGCAGAAAGCCTTCTATATTCAGCGCGGATTCGGCCTTGGTATACTCCGTAAGGCGGGAGAGGGCATTGGCAAAAAGGCTTGCCCTGCGCGGCACGCGGCGCATTAGCTCCCCCGCGCGGACGGCGGCGCGCTCAGCCTCGGCAGCTTCAAGCGGATATGCTTTAAGCTCGCGCTTTATCTCCTCCGCTGCGGCGTCGTTGAGCAGAACGCGGCACAGCGCCATGCATAGCTGCTCCCGCGCTTCCCCGTCCCGCGTTATCACGGCGGCCTTCTGCCCTTCTCCCTTTACCCCAACGCCCTCCGCGCCCCTCAGCGCGCGGCGTATCCTGTCCGCTATGTCAATGCGGTAGTCTATCGTTTCTATGCTGTATTCCCTCATGCTGCCCTCCCTGCGCGGGCGCCGGTTTGCCCCGCATTGCACCATATTCAAAATACCGCCGTATGGGTGCGTGTCTTTTTGCTTTTTTGTGTTGACATAAGGCAAGCGGCGGGTTTATAATCCAGTTAAATATTTCCTTTGGGGTCTACGCGGGAACAGTACCGCGGATATTGCGGCCCAGAGAGGCGCGCCAATAGTGCTGCAAGCGCGCCGCCGCAAGCCGAGCATATGGGAACACCGGCCCGCTACTTAAAGGCGCAGCAGGAGCGATACAGCCTGAACTAAAGTGGGTTTTATTTTATTAGACCAATTAGGGTGGAACCGCGGATGAGATAAGCATCGTCCGTCCCTTGCGTATGCGCTTGGGGCGGGCGTTTTTTGTATGCGCCGTTCCGCTTCGGACAAAGATTTTTTACTTCATAAGGAGGATATTATGAACATCACATTCCCAGACGGATCCGTAAAGCAATTTGAAGACGGCATGACAGCCCTTCAAATAGCCGAAACAATAAGCCAAAAGCTTAAAAAGGCTACCCTTGCCGCCGAAATAGACGGCCAGCGCGCGGATGCCTTCCGCCCCATACACGGCGACCATACGCTCAAGCTGCTCACCTGGCAGGATGAGGACGGCCGCTGGACAATGCGCCACACCGCGTCCCATATACTGGCGCAGGCCGTGAAGCGCGTGCATCCGGAAGCCAAGCTTGCAATAGGCCCCGCAATAGAGAACGGCTTCTATTATGACTTTGACGCGGAGCCCTTCACCCCGGAAGATCTTGAAAAGATTCAGAAGGAGATGGAGAAGATAATTGCCGAAGCGCTGCCGCTGGAGCGGTTTGAAATGCCCCGCGCGGAGGCGATAGAATACTTCAAGCAGAAGGAAGAGCCCTATAAGGTCGAACTCATTGAGGACCTGCCCGAGGACGCGATAATAAGCTTCTATAAGCAGGGGGACTTCGTTGACCTGTGCGCCGGCCCTCACGTTGAAACAACGGGCAAGGTAAGGTTCGTAAAGCTGATGAGCGTTGCGGGCGCGTACTGGCGCGGCAGCGAGAAGAACAAGATGCTGCAGCGTATTTACGGCACGGCGTTTGAAAAGAAGGCCGACTTGGACGAATACATAAACCGCATTGAGGAGGCCAAGAAGCGCGACCACAGGAAGCTGGGGCGCGAGCTGGGGCTGTTCGCCCTGCTTGAGGAAGGCCCCGGGTTCCCGTTCTTCCTGCCCAAGGGAATGGTGCTTAGGAACACGCTGCTTGATTACTGGCACGAGGTGCATAAGCGCTACGGCTACGTTGAAATTTCAACGCCTATAATACTTAACCGCGATTTGTGGCTGCGCAGCGGGCATTGGGACCATTATAAGGACAATATGTATACCACCGTTATAGACGGCGAGGATTACGCAATAAAGCCCATGAACTGCCCCGGCGGAATGCTGGTATATAAGACAGAGCCGCATTCCTACCGCGAGCTGCCGCTGAGGATGGCGGAGCTTGGCCTTGTGCACAGGCACGAGCTTTCCGGCGCGCTGCACGGGCTGTTCCGCGTGCGCTGCTTCACGCAGGACGATGCGCACATATTCATGACCTGGGACCAGATGGAACAGGAGATACAGAACGTTGTAAGGCTGTTTGACGAGGTGTACTCCACCTTCGGACTCAGCTACCAGATAGAGGTTTCCACCATGCCCGAGGATCACATAGGCGAAAAGGAAACATGGGACATGGCCACGGATACGCTCAAGCGCGCGATAGAGCACATGGGCAAGACCTATGTTATAAACGAAGGCGACGGCGCGTTCTACGGCCCGAAGCTGGACTTCCACCTTTCCGATTCGCTTGGACGCACATGGCAGTGCGGCACGATACAGCTGGATATGCAGATGCCTGAGCGGTTCGACCTTGAATACGTTGGCGCGGACGGCGAAAAGCACCGCCCCGTTATGATTCACCGCGTGGTGCTGGGCAGCATAGAGCGCTTCATAGGCGTTATAACAGAGCATTTCGCCGGCGCATTCCCAACGTGGCTTGCTCCTGTGCAGGTTAAGGTGCTTGCAATGACAGACCGCACGCATGAGGCCGCAAGGCAGATTGCCGACAGCCTTGACAAGCTGGGCATCCGCGTGGAGACGGACCTGCGCAATGAAAAGATAGGCTTCAAGATTCGCGAGGCGCAGATGCAGCGCATACCTTACATGCTGATAATAGGCGACAAGGAAGTTGAAAACAACGTTGTTGCCGTGCGCAGCCGCAAGGGCGGCGACCTGGGCACGATGCCCCTTGCCGCGTTTGAAGAAAAGCTTATGGAGGAGGTCAAAACCCGCTCCATCAGCGAATGCGTGACGAAGTAAATATTGGGTTGATATGGGGGACGGGAGACTGTCCCCCTTGCTCTCCCCCTTACACACTATCGTCCCTTGCGTCCCTATCGTCCCTAAGCCGCTATTTGCCTGGATTTTTTCAGGGACGATGGCAGGGACGCAAGATTTTATCGTCCCTGAGTGGGGCTGACGTGCTACCGCCAACTAAAAGCTGTCCCCGTTTACGGGGAAAGTGGCATGGCGAAGCCATGACGAAAGGGGAACGGCTTAAAGCTGCCAAGTGCTTTTACTATTCCCCCTCAGACAATCCGCCTTACGGCGTATTGCCAGCTCCCCCGCAAGCGGTGGCGCCTTTTGGTAACTGTACTATTCAGTTTTCACTTGCATATTTTCTATGATTTGCGTATAATATAACCGAAGAATGACGCCAGCCGGTGAACGGTTGGCCAAAGTTTGTTTACTTAAGAATAGTAACCGTTACTTTGCACGATGACGGTTACTTTTCTTTTTACCGAAAGTTAGTGCGAATTGCAATACCTTCAGGAAAAGCCTGAAAAGTGCTACAATGAATGTCAAAAATGCAAAGAATTCTGACCATGTCATCATAGGGCCACCTCCTTTCCCTGAATTATAAAAAACAGAGGAGTGCGGCCAACCATCTACCGACCAGACGGACTAGCGTCAATTTTATTATAATTTAGAATACTGTCAAAATGCAATAGAAAAAGCAATATTTCACCCGTTCGAAGAACGGATTTCACTGCGTAAGCTTCAGGGACGCAAGGGACGATAGTGTGTGAAAGGGGTTATGGTGGTTTAACTCCGCATCTCAAATATTATTGCGCATAAACGCACAAAGCATGGTATAATAAGCATATGTATAAGATTATGATTGTTGAGGACGACGCGGTCATTGCCGCCGAAATACGGGATTATCTGTGCCGGTGGGATATGCAGGGGCATATCGCGCACAGGCTGGACGACATTGTGGGAGAATATATCCGCATAAAACCGCAGCTTATTATAATGGACATCGCGCTGCCGTTCTATAACGGCTTCTATTGGTGCCAGCAGCTGCGGCAGTTTTACGATACGCCCATAATGTTCCTTTCTTCACGTGCGGACAATATGGACATTGTTATGGCCGTGAACATGGGCGCGGACGATTATCTCGTCAAGCCCGTATCCATGGAGGTATTGGTCGCCAAGGCGCAGGCCATGCTCAGACGGACGTATGACTACCGTACACCGCTGCTGCCAACGGTGCAGGGCGCGCGGTACGACTCCGCGGCGCTGTATATCGAAAAGGACGGCGTGCGCGTAAAGCTTACGCCCAACGAAGGTAAGCTGCTTTCCTGCCTTATATCAAAGCGCGGCAAGGTTGTTTCGCGGGAGGAGCTTATGATATCCCTTTGGGACAGCGACCAGTTCGTTGACGACAATACGCTGAGCGTGAACATGAACAGGCTAAGAAGAAAGTTTGAAGAAGTGGGCGTGAAGAACTGCATAGTTACGCACCGCGCGCGGGGGTATGCGCTGGATGGCTAAGGCGCGGGGCTATATACGGCACCGTGCGCCGTTCGTTGCAATGTATGCAATAAGCATGCTTTGCGTTATCGGGATAGCCTTCTTTGCGGGGGAAGATATGAGCGTTGCGCTGTATACGGCGCTTATAATAAGCTTCTTTTTCGCGTGCATAGCCGTTGTTGATATTGACCGCTATGCAAAAAAGCTGAAAGCGCTTGACGAGCTCTGCGGCACCATAACGCATCTGAGCCGCGCCCTGCCGCGGGGCGAAGGCGGGCTTGAAAAGGCGTATGCGCACGTGCTTGAAGAGCTTTGCGATGAATACGATGCCCTTAGCGCGTCCGAAACGGCGCGTAAGCAGGAATCGCTTGATTACTATACCCTTTGGATACACCAGATAAAAACGCCCATAGCGGCGATGAGGCTCCTTTTGGAGCAGGACGGCGACCGCGCCGTGATGCGGCAGGAGCTTTTCAAAATTGAACAATACGCCATGATGGCGCTAAGGTTCATAAAGCTTGAAAGCATATCGAGCGACATTGTGCTTGCCCCGTGCAGGCTGGATTCCGCCGTTAAGGAGCAGGTGCGCAGCCATTCGATACCCTTTGTTTATAAGGGACTGAGCGTAAGCGTAAACGTTAGCGGGCAAAGCATAATGACGGACAAGAAGTGGCTTGGATTCATAATAGAGCAGCTTATTTCAAACGCCGTTAAATATACCAACAAGGGCGGCGTGACAATATGCGGGGACGCTAAAACGCTCAGCATTGAGGATACCGGCATAGGCATAATGCCCGAGGACCTGCCCAGAATATTTGAAAAAGGATACACGGGCTATAACGGCCGCATAGACGACCGCTCAAGCGGAATAGGGCTTTATATGGCAAAGCGGGCGGCGGACGCGCTGAGCATACGCATAGGCGTTGAATCAAGGCTTGGCAGGGGGACGCGGTTCACGCTTTACTTTCCGGACTGCGAAAGAGAAATATATAAGTGACAAAACTGTAAGATTACACGGCCCATCTGTAAGCTGACGCTATGGCAGATGGGTTTTGTTATGCGGTAAAATAAGTGCATGACAAACGGAGGAATGAAAATGGAACTGTTAAAGGTATCAAATATTACCAAGGTATATAACACCGGCAAAGGCATGCGCCAGTTTAAGGCGCTAAACGGAGTTTCCTTCGACGTGCACGAAGGCGAATTCGTGGCCATAATGGGCCCAAGCGGCAGCGGCAAAACCACCCTGCTGAACATATTGGCAACGCTTGATAAGCCCACCTGCGGCGAGGTATTGCTCGATGGGCACAGCTTCAACCGCGTTAAGGACAGCGAAAGCGCGCGCTTCAGGCGGGAGCATCTTGGCTTCGTATTCCAGGACTTCAATCTGCTGGACAGCTTTAACCTGAAGGACAACATACTGCTGCCGCTTGTGCTTTCCCGCATGGATGTGAACGAGATGGAGCGCAGGCTTTCGCCCATAGCGAAAATGCTCGGCATAGAAGAGCTGCTGACAAAGTTCCCTTATGAGGTTAGCGGCGGCGAAAAGCAGCGCGCGGCGGTGGCAAGGGCAATAATCACGGACCCGCGCATACTCCTTGCGGACGAACCCACAGGCGCGCTCGATTCAAAGAGCAGCAAGCGCCTGCTCGATAACTTTGCCCGGCTTAATTCCCAGGGCAAAACAATACTCATGGTCACGCACAGCGCATTTGCCGCAAGTTATGCTTCCCGCGTGCTGTTCATACGCGACGGCGGCATCTTCAGCCAGATATACCGCGCGGAGGAGAGCAACGCCGCGTTTTTCGACCGCATAGTATCAAACCTTAGCGTGCTTTCGGAAGGGGGCAGCGGCCTTGTTTAATGCCTTTTATGCAAAGCTTGCCCTTGCAAATATCCGCAGGGATAAGCGCACATATGTGCCGCACATAATTGCCACGGCGGTGATAAGCGGCGTGTATCTTTTGATAGCGGGGCTTATGTTTTCCTACGGCCTTGCCAATTTGACCAGCGGGAAAACCACGCAGGCCATGTTCTCCTTCGGCATGGTGGTTTTCAGCATATTCGCGTTTTTCTTCATGCTGTATGTGAACAACTTCCTTATAGGCCGCAGGAAGCGGGAATTCGGCCTGTATGCGGTGCTGGGGCTTGAAAAGCGGCATGTGGGCCGCGTGCTTAGGTGGGAAAACCTGTTCACGCTGGGCCTGGGGCTTATACTTGGCATAGTCTGCGCGCTCATATTCGGCCAGCTTGCGTTCTGGATACTGCTCAAGCTTATCGATTGCGCGGACGGCAGCCGCTTCGTTATAGGCGCAAAGGCGTATATTATAACGCTTGCGTTCTTCGGCGGCATATTTATTGTTACAAGCGTATATAACACGCTGCGCGTGCGCATTGCGAACCCCATGGAGCTTATACGCGCCCCAAAGAAGGGCGAAAAGGATTCAAAGATGCTTTGGCCGCTGGCGATACTTGGCGTAATAATGCTTGCGGGGGCATACATCGTGGCATGGAAGATAGACAATTCCGCCATTGCGCTGGGCATGTTCTTCCCGCTGGTAATAGTTGTAATAATCGCAACGTATATCGTTATGGAATACGGCAGCATTGCCTTCCTGCGCGCCGTTAAGGCCAACAAGCGCATATATTACCGCCCGTCAAGCTTCATTGCCATATCGGGCATGATACAGCGCATGCGCCAAAACGCGCGCTCCCTTGCCACAATATGCATACTGTCCACAATGCTTGTTGTTACTGTATCGGGCACGCTGTCCCTTTACGCCGGGCGGGAGGAGATGCTGCGCGAGCTCAATCCCCACGACGCTGAGTTTTCCGTACACTTTGTGGATAAGGACAACGGCTATCCCTTGCCCGATAAGGCGGAGCAGGAAAGAATAATAGGCGACATAGAGCAGCTTTTGATAAACAGCGCGGCGAAGCACAGCGTTAAAATATCCAAGGAACGTTTCGTTGCGGGCTATGATGACTCGCAGTATTACGACGCGGCAATAGACATGCCGGAGGTTGACCAGCGCACGGGATTAGCCATAATGGAGGATTTTTACGATGCGCTTGACGCTTATCACGATGCATATAACCGCGGCAGCACATGCTACCTTGTGCGCGGCTCGAAGGACATTTACAACAATCGCGCGGAAAACTACGCCATGTATGGCGGGCTGCTCTTCCTGGGCGTGTTCTTCGGAATGCTGTTCCTTGCGGTAACGGTGCTTATAATCTACTTCAAGCAGATTTCCGAAGGCTATGACGACAAGGCGCAGTTCGACATTCTGCAAAAGGTTGGCATGGACGACAGGCAGGTCAAAGCCACCATCAATTCGCAGGTGCTGTGGGTGTTCTTCATCCCGCTGGGCATGACGCTTCTGCATATGCTTTTCGCGTCCAAGATTATGAGCTGCATGCTCGGCACGTTCCAGCTAAATGATTACGGGCTGATACTTCGCTGCATCGGCGCAACATGCGCGGCGTTCATGCTGCTTTACCTTATCGTATACAAGCTGACCGCGCGGGTGTATTACAAAATAGTCCGCTGGTGAGAAAATGCCGCAGGGGCAGAACGCCTTTGCGGCTTTTTTACATATGTGAACAAAATGTGAACAATTGCCGCGGCAGCGCAAGCCGGGCAATGCCATTGCCGTGATTGTAAATTATGCAAATTGCATAAAAACATTAGAGCGAGTGAATAAGGCTGTATAAAAATAAACAGCCTCTTCGATAAAATGCCTAAATACCTGAATTTTTCGGGGGGGGGGGGCGCCTTGTAAATATACATAAAACATGAAAATAAATTAATTGCCGCGAAAAGGTTGAAAAAATCTTTGCTTATGGTAAAATTATTATAAGCTTAGCCGGGTGCGTTGCGAACATTGAGCGGCTGACAGAAGGTCAAGTGGTTCGGGCTTATGCCGGAGCCTTTATTTTCCGTGCCGGCGGGAGGGGGCTTGCACAGCGGGCGCGGCGTATTCGGTTAAGCGGGGAAAAAACACAGAAGAACTTAATAAGGAGGAGGGAATTGCATGAACAAAACCAAACGAGTGCTGTCGGTGGTTCTGGCGGTACTCATGCTGTCTTCGCTGATAGCGGCGCTGGCGATAGCGGATGGTCAACATACCGTTATTATCAACTACGTTTTCGAGAATGGTAAGCAGGCCGCACCTTCGTGGACTGCTACTCTGGCAGAAGGCAGCAATCTCGAACAGACAGTAACGAGCCCGACGGTTGTGGGCTACAAGCCTGACCAGGCAACCGTTGATGTTACTGTTAACAACATAACCGAGAACATGACTTATACAGTAACCTACTATCCGGCGAACGTAGGCTTTACTGTTAACCACTATTTGCAGAACGTTGCGGACAACAACTATACGTTGGACAAAACGGAAGAAGTTGACGGCTACACCGAGAGTGAAGTAGGAGATGGCCTTGCCAAAACATATCCCGGCTTTGCAGCACTGCTGTATAATACCAAAGCTAAGGTGGCGGCGGATGGCAGCACCGTGGTCGAGATATATTACGACCGCAATTACTACATGATGAGCTTTAATCTTGACGGCGGCTACGGCGTAGAACCCATCTATGCCCGCTATGGCGCGTCCGTAAAGGTTGAAAATCCCACTAAGCCCGGTTATACGTTTAACGGATGGGAGCCCACTGTGCCCACAACCGTTCCGGCAGAAAACACCACCCATAAGGCGAAGTGGAAAGTTGATGACAGCGTGAATTATCGTGTGCAGTATTGGCAGGAAAACGCCAACGATGACGGCTTTAGCTATGAATCGTCTGTTCAGAAGAAAGCCGCACCGGGTACTGTTATAACTGCGGCGAACGATAAGAACTATACGGGATTTCATTACGATCATACCGACGGCGCTACCGTTGCAGCAGACGGCAGCAGCGTTGTGAACGTATACTATAAGAGGAATACTTATACGTTGACGTTCAAGGTAAATGAGGGTTTTATATTTGATAATTGGGTAACCAAAGCCGAGTTCAAGAACATAAAATATGGCGCGGATACCTCACCGTGGTGGAATCAGGCTCCGAGCGGATACCTGTGGCATACAACGTCAAGTGGAAGCACGTTCTATACAGCTGCACCCGATATGCCTAATAGCAATCTGACTATTTATGGCAAAAAAAGTAGCGGTATGAGTACTATTCATTATTATGAGAAGGGTACTACCACAAGCATAAAGCCGGATTTGAAGGTTCAGAATAGCGAATGGAGCTTTACAGTCGAGGACTATATTGAAATACCCGGCTTTAAATATGATTCAAATAAGGTGCAGGGTAATAATTACTACCTCTACTACACCCGCACCAGCTATAAGCTGGACTTCAACAGTGCCAACGTTATTGTAAGGAGCAATACAATTCCTTACGATAAGGCGTTGTCGAGCTATTACTTCGAGCCGAGTTATCCTACCGGTATTTTGGAAGAAGGAGGCTATGTATTCGCAGGTTGGTATACAGACCCCGGTTGCACGGAAGCCGTTGCTTGGGATACCGCAAAGATGCCGTACAACAATACAATATTCTACGCCAAATGGGCGCCCAAGAACCATACGGTCAGGACTTTCCTAACAAAGGAAAAGATAGAGGAAGGCGTATTCTTAGAAACCTACCACGTTCCCCATGGCACGGCTGTACCGAGCGCACCCGCCAATCCCACCAACGGCAACTACACGTTCGTTGGCTGGTTCTATGAAGAAAACGGCGTTGAAAAGGCGTTCGACTTCTCCATGCCCATTGTAAAGGATTTGAACCTTTACGCCAAGTGGAGCAGCAATACGCTGGTCGCTTATACTATCAAGTATGTGCTTGAAAAAGATGGTACTACTGTGATAGCAGACGAGACCACCGGCAGCGCGCTTGCGGGCACCACCCTCACATTCGAAGCCAAAACCGGAGACGAACTGAACGAAGGTTATCAGAGCGGCTACTTCCCCAATACCGGCAGCCACTCCTTGACCATGGATATCAATGGCAATAACGAATTTACGTTCGTGTATGTGGCAAAGGAGAAGGTCAACTACACCGTAAGGTATCTTGAAAAGGGTACGGAGAAGGTGCTGCATGAGGAAAAGACTGCTGAAACCAGCAACGCTATAATTACGGAGAAGTTCGTGCAGATAAGCGGCTACGCGCCCGATGCTTACCAGAAGCGCCTTGTGCTCAGCGCAAACGAAGCCGAAAACGTGATTACGTTCTGGTACACCGAGGATAATGTTCACGCGCCCGTGCAGATAGTGCATTGGATACAGAACATAGCGGGCGAGGGCTATACAGAGTATCAGAGCAGCACGAACCTGAACGGTGAGATAGGCCAAACCTATACGGGAATTCCGCTGACCATACCCGGATTTACCTATAATGCGGAAAAGAGCAATGCCAGCGGCGAGCTTACGGCAGAAGGCCTTGAGCTGAACCTGTACTATGATAGGGTAAAATATTCGTACACGGTTCGTTATGTCGATGCGACCGACAACAACAAGGATATCGACCACGCGGCAAACGTAACAGGCGAAGGACTGTTTGGCGCACAGGTGATAGGTAACGAAGGCACTTTCGATGGCTATATGCCGATAGAAGATCAGCCTAAGCAGAAGTCCATCATAATCGGCACGGGCACGAATGAGATAATATTCTACTATTATCCCTGCTACTACATCGGCCATGTGCGGAGCGGCAGCTTAAACAATACCGACACCATCCGCCTGACCGGCAGCAAGGCGAACCTCACCGCAGCCGTCACCCCCGGCTTCCTCTACGGCGGCGCGTTTACGAACGAAGCTTGCGACGCTGATCACGTGCAGACGTTTACGCAGGGCGAAAACGCCATCAACTTCACACCCGTAAAGGGCGAGACGTACTACATTTGGGAGGTAAGTGAAACTTATCTGAAGCCGAGAGCGTATGCCGTATGGCGTCATGACCCCGCGCACAATGGCCAGAAAAATGTGGTTGGCCTGTATTTGACCACATCTGTTGACCGCAACATGTATCAGCAGGTTGGCTTTGCTATGGAGAATAACGTAGACATCTTGAGTACCGATGGTACGGTCTACACAAAGGTCAGGGCAGTATACGAAAGCGGCGATGTCAAGGAAGAGATGTATGTTAAATCCAACGGCGACTTGACAGTAACGCAAACGGCAACGGATGAAGGCAAATACGGCTATGTTGGCATAGCTCGTAAAGAAACTAACAATACAGCTCAGTCCTTTAACTACCGCCCGTATTGGGTAACGCTGGACGGCATAAAGGTTACAAGCGCTTATGCGGAAAGGAAGTGCGAATACCAAGGACCGGGGTTTGAGAAACTGATAATGTCAGAACTTGTGAAGGCAAGCTCGAATGTTTCGGTCTATGCGAGCAACAGCACCAGAACCGTAGGTGTTGAAGGCATTGCGCTGCTTTCTGTGGCTACGGAAAACGTGGCAGCGCCCGAAGTGCCGGAAACGCCGGTGATTCCTGAAATACCCGAAGCGCCGGATATGACGCTTAACAGCGGTGCTATGTATCTGCGCGCGCAGTACACCTACGAGATGATGACCAACACCGTCAGGTTCATCTCCGCCATAGACGTGAACGAGTGTACCGAATACGGCTTCGTGATAAACGGCGAGGTTGTTAAGTGCGAAGAGGCTGCCCAGACCGTTGATGGTTACGACGCGAACTATCTCTTCGGCGGCAGCGTGAACGGCGCAATGCTGATGAGCTGCAATATGCTGCTGGACGGCCTTGTGGACGGCATGACGATCAATGTTACCCCGTACTATGTGGCGCTTGACGGCACCACCGTTGTGTACGGCGAGACCCGCACGCTGGTATACCGCCAGTGGGTCGGCCTTGAAGGTTAAGAAAGGGGGACAGCAGAATGAAGAAGTTTAGCTTTGTAATGCCGGAAGTCGGCAACCCTATGCCTCAATCGACCGATGTACCGGCATTCCCGTCCGGCGGCACAGATCTTTACAGCACCGGCCCGGGCATAAGCGAGATAAAGCTGCCCGACGGCACGATAGTGAACGTTGACCCCCAGGGCAACATACTTAAGGACATAGTGGACTAACCCAATGAGAATCAGCGGAGGGGTCTGACGGATCTCTCCGCTGTGTTTTAGTATTATGGAAATTAGTGTAAGACTTGGCGGCGTGCCGCTGCTGCTTAGCTGCGCGCATAATGAATATATGCTCATGTATATGCCGTTCGCGTGCTGCGATATGCCGCTGGCGCGCGTTGGCGTGAGCGCGGCGGAGGTGGAACGGCTGCTGCCGCTGTATGAGGAGGGCAGCACCGCGCCGTATGTGGAGCACATGGAGCTGTGTACCCGCGCGTGCGATGCGCTGCTGCCGTTTGAACGGGCAATATTCCATGGCGTGGCGTTCATATGGCGCGGGCAGGCATGGCTGCTCACCGCGCTCAGCGGCACGGGCAAAACCACGCATTATATCCAATGGAAACGCCAATATGGCAGCGAGATAAGCATAATAAACGGCGATAAACCCGTGCTGGATTTTTCGGATGAAGGCATAAGCGTGCATCCTTCGCCCTGGCGCGGCAAGGAGAACATGGGCAGTATGCGCTCCGCCCCGCTCGGCGGTATAATAATGCTTAAACAGGGGCAGGGAAACGCCATGCGCCGCGTTGAGCCGAAGGAAGCCGTTGCGGAGCTATTCATGCAGTTCCTGTTCACGCGGTCTACTCCGCTTGATGTGCGGCGGGTTTGCGCGCTGGAAGAGCGGCTGCTGCAAAGCGTGCCCGTGTGGCAGCTTGTCAACCGCGGAGATGAAGCATCTGCCCGGCTGTGCCACGATACGCTTGCAAAGGAGATGTACAACGCATGAAGTATACCATTCTGCCCGGAATAGTGCGCACGGAGGTGTGCGGCGAAACAATGCTGGTGGCCTGCGGCAGCGCCCGCGGCAAAGCGCCGTATGCCCGCACGCTGAACGAAACGGCTGCGTTTTTGTGGAAACAGCTTGAGCTTGGGCGCGACGAGGCGGCAATAATCGCCGCGCTGACGGAAGAATACGGCATAGATGAGCAAACGGCTCGGGCAGCGTATTCCTCCTTCGCCCAAAAGCTTAAAGAAAGCGGATACCTGCTGGAAGAATAAGGCGACAATATAAAAACAGACTCACCGTGCTTGGTGGGTCTGTTTTGGTTTAATTTGAATTTAATATAATTGTCCGTCCATGATTTCCTTGACTATTTCTATGGCGCGCTTGGCATAGGGCGTGAGAACCTTGCCCTTCATGTTAACGGCGCAGAAGTCTATGCGTTTCATCTCATTGCCGACGGAGAACAGGTGCAGCGGCTGCGAAAGGGAAACAAAGCTGCGGTAACTGTCTGCGCAGAAGCCAACGCCCTGCCCACGGGAGACCAACTCCATTATGGTTTCCACTTTATCGAGCGTAATTATGTGCTTTGGCGAAACGTGCGCAGATTCGAGTATTTGATCCGTAAACGCGCGCAGGCTGCCGCCGCTGCGGCTGAGGAAAAAGCGCTCGTTTTCAAACAGCTTCAGGCTTATCCACGGGTAGCCTTCGTCCGCAGTGGTGGCCAGGGGATAGGCCGAGGCTATCGGGTGGTCAACGCCCGTCATGAACAGCACGGAGTCTCGATATATTGGGTGATACTCATATTCGGACTTCTTCGTTGGGCAGTTGCAGAAGAAAATATCTATCGTGTTGTCCGAAAGCATGGATTCAAGCCGCGATACGGTATCCTCCACAAAGCTGAACTCAACATGCGGATATTCTTCCGAAAATGCGGATACCAGCGGCGGTATCAGGCGGGAAGAACGGAAATACTGAAAGCCCATTCTCAGCCGCCCGCTGATGTTTTCAACAATGCTGGAAATTTCGGCATCGAATTCCTCTTTAAGGCGTATCATCTTCTGCGCCTTGGCAACGTATAACTCACCCGCGTATGTAAGGCGGAATTGCTTGCCAATTCTGTCGAACAGTTTGATGTTTAGCGATCGTTCAAGGTTGCTGAGGAACAGGCTCAGATTAGGCTGCGATGTATTCAGTATTTTGGCCGCCGCGGTAAGGCTGCCGGTTTTTGCGATTGCGCACACATATAGCTGCTCGCGTAGGTTCATGGTAGACCTCCTTTCAGCCGCGTTTGTAAAATAAATCAAATCAAATAGCAAGATAAAATTTCATGATACTGATTTTATGCAGATTATATCAGCAGATTCGACAAAAAGTCAAGCGTTTTAACATAAATTAATAGGAGAATTTTGCATAAAAATAAATTTGGCAGCCTGAATATTTTTAACCGGCTGCAACGATGATAATAAATACAAAACATAGTTATAAAATATATGTACTTTACAAATGATGCGAATGCGGTTATATTATCAATAACCCCCAAAGGGTAATCTGATAAGGAGAAATGACATGAAAAAGTACCTGGCAATGCTCCTCGCTTGTGCGATGATATTCGCATTTGCAGCAGGATGCGCACAGCAGAATCCCGCTAATTCTGATGAACCCACTGCTACCAACGCTCCCACCGACGTGGAAGCCACTCCCGTGCAAAATACGGAACTTGTGACCGACGGCAACGAGACCGTGTCCGACAAGGATACCATCAACATAGCCGTTGACCGTGAGCCTGCTACGCTCAATCCCGGCGGCGTATCCAGCAACGTTAACGAAATAATCATGCGCAACGTGCTCGACACTCTGCTCAAGTTTGACGAGAACGCCATCCCCCAGGCTAACCTTGCCACTGAGTGGGAAGCCATTGACGACCTCACTTGGCAGTTTAAGCTGCGCGACGATGTGAATTTCACCAATGGCGAGCATTTCACCGCCAAGGACGTTGTGTATTCCATCAATCGCCTTGCAAACACCACCACCGGCGCCAGCGCCCTGACCTACATTGACCTGAGCGGCGTGGAAGCGGTTGACGATTACACCGTGAACATAAAGACCACCAAGCCCTATGCCTTCCTTGAGGCTCAGCTTTGCCAGGCCGTTATGTGCATAGTGAACGAAAAGGCCATCACCGAAATGGGTGAGGATGCTCACGGCCGCGCGCCCGTAGGTACCGGCCCGTACATGGTTGCCGATTGGACCGCCGGCGAAAGCATCACCCTTGAGCGCAACGAAAACTACTGGGGCGAACCCGCCAAGCTTAAGACCGTTGTGCTGAAGATAATGACCGAAGGCACCTCCCGTACCATCAATCTTGAGACCGGCGATATAGATTTGAACTGCCGTCTCCAGACCACCGATATAGACCGCGTTGAGGAAAGCAGCGACATGTATGTGCTCGCCGGCGCCCAGAACACGCTGCGTTATATCTGCTTCAACACCTCCGTTGAACCCCTTAACAATGTAAACGTCCGTAAGGCCCTGTACCATGCGACCGATACCGAGCTTATTCGCGAAACCATATACGGCGTAAAGAGCAGCGAAAAGGCCAACGGCCCCATTCCTCCCTCCTTCCAGGGTAAGAATCACGACCTGCCCGAATACGAGTACGATCCCGCCAAGGCTAAGGAAATGCTGGCTGCCGAAGGCTATGAAAACGGCTTTGAGGTTTCCTTTATCTACCTTGCCAACACCACCAACAATATGTTTGCCGAAATGCTCCAGTCCATGTGGGCGGAGGTTGGCGTAACGCTCGTGCTTCAGCCCACCGAGAGCGGCACCCTTTCCACCATGCTCAACGCCGGTGACTACGAAGTTGGTACCGCCGCGACCGATATGAAGCTGTGCGACGCGGGCGAGGGCCTGTATGCCTTCTTCCACAGCAGCTCCCGCGGCAGCAGTCAGGACCGTACCTGGCTCAACGACGCCGATGTGGACGCCATACTGGACAAGATAGTTACCACCCTTGACACCGAAGAGCGCAACAAGCTGGTATCCGAGGCCGAGGCCATGATACACGACCTGTGCCCCATGATCTACATCTGCCACCCCTGGCGCGTATACGGCGTGCGTTCCGATGTGCGCGGCCTGAAGGTGCTGCCCTATGACATGGAGTACTACTCCAAGCTTTACTTCGTCAACGAAGACTGATCCTAAGGTTCTTCCCTTTTAACAACCCGGCAGCAGCGTTTGCGTCACGCAGACGGTGCTGCCGGTGAATATTACATTAGGAGGCAATACCATGCTTAAATATATTGCAAGGCGTTTGCTCATGCTTATTCCCGTGCTTCTTGGCGTTATACTGCTGGTTTTTTCGCTTATGTATATCACGCCGGGCGATCCGGTGGACTCATTGCTTGGCGATAATGCAACGCCGGAGGCACGCGAGGCTCTGCGTGAGGAGCTGGGCCTTAACGGCGGCTATTTTGAACGCTTTTTTAATTATGTTGTGCGCCTTCTGCGCGGCGATATGGGCATTTGCTATTCCACCCGCCAGAACGTTGCCACGCGCATAGCGCAAACCTTCCCCAATACCGTTAAACTTGCAAGCTTTGCTGTCGCTTTCGCGGTGGTGTTCGGGCTAACGTTCGGCATCGTGTCCGCAATAAGGCAGTATTCAATTATAGATAATATTGTTATGAGCATCTCCATGATAGGCATATCAATGCCGTCGTTCTGGTGCGGACTGCTGCTGATGCTGCTTTTCTGCGTAAAGCTGAAATGGCTGCCTGCATCGGGCTTTGATTCCTTCTCCTGCGTTATTCTGCCGGGCATAGCGCTGGGCGTCAACAGCGCCGCAAGCATAGCAAGAATGACGCGCTCCAGCATGCTGGAAGTAATAAGGCAGGATTATATTTCCACCGCTCGCGCTAAGGGCCTTAGCGAATTTAAGGTGGTGACGGTACATGCGCTCAAGAATGCGCTTATCCCCGTAATAACCACGATCGGTATGCAGTTCGGCCTGCTCCTTGGCGGCGCGGTGCTTATCGAATCCATATTCGCAATACCCGGCGTTGGCAAAATGATGGTGGATGCGATAAAGTCCAGAAACTATCCCGTTGTTCAGGGCGGCGTGCTTGTGATAGCGCTTTCATTCTGCCTTGTCAACTTGGTGGTGGATATACTGTATGCATATGTCGATCCGCGCGTGCGGTCGCAATATAAATAAGGGGGTGCAAGGATGAGCGCGATTTCAACCAAACCAAACGTACCCAAGAAGCGCAGCAAACTGCAGGAAACATGGCGCCGCTTCAGGAAAAACGGCCGCGCGGTAGTTGGCCTTTGCATTGTTATAATACTGGTGCTGTGCGCTGTGCTTGCGCCGATAGTTTCGCCGTATGAACCCAATGCGCAGGATCCGCGCAACCGTTTGCAGGGCCCAAGCGCGGGCCACTGGTTCGGCACGGATGAATTGGGCAGGGATATACTCAGCCGCATAATTTACGGCGCGCGCATATCCATGTCCGTAGGCCTTATTGCAATATGCATATCGCTAATCGGCGGCGTTACGCTGGGCGCGATAGCGGGCTATTACGGCGGAACGATAGACAATATAATAATGCGCTGCATGGACGTTTTGCTGTCAATCCCGACAATACTTTTGAACATATCAATCGTTGCGGCGCTGGGCTCAGGCTTGCAGAACGTTATGATAGCCATCGGCGTATCAAGCATACCTGGCTACTGCCGCATAGTCAGGGCGAGCATACTTTCCCTTAGGGATCAGGACTTTGTTGAAGCCTCCCGCGCGGCTGGCGCAAACGACTTTTTCCTGATAACGCGGCATATTCTGCCCAACTGCCTTGCCCCGCTTATCGTGCAGGCAACGCTTAGAATAGGCGCGGCGATACTTTCCTGCGCCAGCATGAGCTTCCTTGGCCTTGGCATAGTGCCGCCCACGGCGGAATGGGGCAGCATGCTTTCCACCGGCCGCGACTTCCTGCGCGATGCGCCGCATGTGTGCATATTCCCGGGCCTTGCCATTATGGCGGCGGTGTTCAGCATGAACCTTGTTGGCGACGGACTGCGCGATGCGCTTGACCCGAAGCTGAAGGACTAAGGAGGGAAACACAATGGCGAACGAAAAGCTTTTGGAAATAAAGAACCTTACTGTTCACTATCAGTCCTATGACGCCACGGTGCACGCCGTGGAAAACCTTAATCTCTCGCTTGGCAACGGCGAAACGCTGGGCCTTGTGGGCGAAACGGGCGCGGGCAAAACAACGACCGTAAAGTCCATAATGCGCATACTTCCAACTCCCCCGGCACGGGTAGTATCGGGCGAAATATTCTTCGACGGGCAGGACCTTTTGAAGGTAAGCGAAAAGGAAATGCGCAAAATACGCGGCAAGGAAATTGCCATGATATTCCAGGACCCTATGACGAGCCTTAACCCCGTTATGACGGTTGCGGACCAGATAGCTGAGGTTATACGCCTGCATGACGGCGGCAGCCGCGCAGAGGCGCACAAGAAAGCGTGCGACATGCTGGAGCTTGTTGGCATAAGGCCGGAGCGCGGCAGCGATTATCCGCACCAGTTTTCCGGCGGCATGAAGCAGCGCGTAGTAATAGCAATGGCGCTGGCGTGCAACCCGCGCTTCCTTATAGCGGACGAGCCTACAACCGCGCTTGACGTTACCATTCAGGCGCAGGTGCTGGAGCTGATGAAAAAGCTGAAGGCGCAGTATCAAACCGCGATGGTAATGATAACGCACGACCTTGGCATAGTGGCGGAAATTTGCGACTATGTTGCCATAATGTACGCGGGCGAGGTTGTTGAGTACGGCACGCGGGAGCATATATTCAACTCCACCGCGCATCCGTATACAAAGGGCCTTTTTGCCTGCATACCGGATATATTCACCGAGCAGAACGAGCTTATTCCCATAAACGGCCTTACGCCCGATCCTACCGATCTGCCGCAGGGCTGCCGCTTCAACCCGCGCTGCCCTTATGCGACCGAGCGCTGCCGGCAGGAGCATCCGGAAAACGTGGAGATTGAACCGGGCCACTTTGTGGCGTGCCATTTGATAAACGGCGGAGGTAACGAAAATGCCTGATAAGCTGCTGGAAGTAAAACACCTTAAAAAGTATTTCAACACCAAGAACGGCCTGCTGCATGCCGTGGACGACGTTAGCTTCGATATTGAGCGGGGCGAAACGCTGGGCCTTGTGGGCGAATCAGGCTGCGGAAAGTCCACCATAGGCCGCGCCATACTGCGCCTGCACGAACCCACCGGCGGCGAGGTGCTGCTGAACGGCGTGGACGTGACAAAGCTTAATAAGCAGGAGCTGCGCGCGCTTAGGCAGAAGATGCAGATAGTGTTCCAGGACCCGTATTCCTCGCTGGACGGCAGGAAGAGCGTTTTTGAAAGCATTGGCGAGCCGCTGGTGATACAGAAGGTCTGCAAGAGCAAAAAGGAATATGAAGAACGGGTATATGAACTGATGGAGACGGTTGCCCTTGCCGAAAGGCTGGTCAATGCCTATCCGCACGAGCTTGACGGCGGCCGCCGCCAGCGCGTGGGCATAGCAAGGGCGCTTGCGCTCAATCCGGAGTTCCTTGTGCTGGATGAGCCGGTATCGGCGCTGGACGTATCCATTCAGGCACAGGTGCTCAATCTTATGCAGCAGCTGCAAAAGGACAGGGGACTGACGTATCTGTTCATATCCCATAACCTGAGCGTTGTTAAACATATTTCCGACCGCATAGCGGTAATGTACCTTGGACGCATGGTTGAGCTTGCGGACTGCAAACAGCTGTTCAAAAATCCTGTTCATCCGTATACCAAGGCGCTGCTTTCCGCCGTGCCTATCCCCAGGCTTGACGTTAAGACGGAGCGCATATTGCTGGAAGGCGACGTGCCAAGCCCCGTAAACCCCGCGCCGGGCTGCCGCTTTGCGGGCCGCTGCGCGCAGTGCATGGAAAGATGCACCGCTGAACAGCCGGAGCTGAGGGAAATAGAACCCGGCCACTTTGTGGCGTGCCATCTGTGTGACAGATGATTTTGTGGAGGTATACATATAGTGAATACGTTTAAGAAGGTAGTCCTTTCCGGCACGCCGCATGAGCGCGGCGTAACATACGGGCGGGAATGCCGCGAGCTTATAGATCGCACGATAGGCGACTACGAGCGCTATTTTAACAACAAGCCCAACCTTTCATGGGATTACGCAATACAAATGGCGGCCAAGTTCATACCCGCCATAGAGGCGTTTGCGCCGGAACTGATGGAGGAGATGCACGGCATAGCGGAAGGCTGCGGCCGTTCATTTGACGAAATACTTGCCATCAACTGCCGCAGTGAACTGCTACGCTTTGAAGGATCGCACGACGACAGGCACCATAAGGATGCGGAGGAATGTTCCTGCATAGGCGCATTGCCCGAGCGCACCACAAATGGCCATGTGCTAACCGCGCAGAACTGGGACATGTATTACTGGGCGGAAGAACACGGCGTTGTGCTGGAGATATTGCAGGACAACGGGCCGGACTGCTTCTGCCTTACGGAAGCGGGCCAGCTTGCGCGCTACGGCATGAACCAGGCGGGCGTTGGACTGGCAATAAACAGCCTGCCGCGCGAAATTGAGACCGACCCCATAGGCGTGCCGAGCGCGATAGTGCGCCGCAAGTTTATAAGCACCGGCAACTGGGCGGAATGCCTGGACATATTGTTCTCCATCCGCCACATGGCGCCAATGAACTTCCTTGTGTCCAACGGCAATCTGCACGGGGACATGATGTGCATAGAGGCCGGCGCCAACGGCGCGCAGATACTCTATCCCGAAAACGGTCTGACGTATCACACTAACCATTTCCTTTCCCAGGGGCATTTGCTTTACGGGCGCAAGGGCAGCAGCGTGAACCGCTACAATACCATAAAGCGCCTGCTCGGCGGCAAGGAAAAGATAGGCATAGCGGACATGATATCCGTGCTCAACTGCACTTTCGGCGCGCCCGAATCCGTGCTTAACCAGCGAAACAGCCGCGATAAGGAAATAGAGCAATGCGCAACGCTTGCCTGCTTCATAATCGATGCTACCGAGCGCCGCTTCTGGGTGCGCAAGGGCAACATACGCGAAAACCCGTTTGTGGAGTACAAGTGGTCCCGGCCGGATAAAATCTACGCCGAGTGGAGATAATTGCAAGATATACGGAAAGAGCGGCTCGTTGGGCCGCTCTTTCCGTATAATGAAAATGAATCGTTTGGTTTACTTCTTTGTAATGGACATCAGTTTGCCGCGCCTTCATCATCTGCCTTAACAGCGGAACACGCGGGAGCGGACGCAACCTTGCGCGGGCGGCCGCGCTTGCGCTTGGGCCGTTCCTCCATAAGCTTAGGCGTCTCCTCGTTTGCATCATCCTGGGTGGAGGATTCATTCCCGTCATGCATTTTTGAATACGCTGTATATTCGCTGCGCAGGTTCTCAATCTGCGTCTGAAATGCCTGCACATCGTCCTTCATCTGACCTGCCATGAGCGATACGAGCGCGTTTGCCATTACCATGGGCGCGGAATAGGAATTGTAATATATCGGCGTATCGGCCTGGCATATAAGCGTTACGGTGGCGTGCCGCGCAACGGCCGATGCAGGGTTTTCCGCCATGCACACTATCGGGATATTGTGCTTAACAAGCTGCTCCGCAAGGAAGGGCATGCGGCTGTTGTCAAGGCGGGGGAAGGACAGCATGAAGAAAGCATCGTTCGTGCGGATGCCGGAAAGCATGTTGGTAAGGAAAATGGTGCTGTCCACATCGAATATCTGCACGTCTATATTCAGCGAACTGAGCCGGTTCTGCAAAAACGGCAGCAGCGTTTTGCTCACGCCCTGCGCAACCAAATGCACCCGCCCGCAGTTCCTTAATATATCGCATGCGCGGTACATGTCGCGCGAGCTGAGATTTTCAAACGTATTCGTGATATTGTCAAGATCCGCCTGCACCACGCGGTGAACAATATCGCTGGTGCTGTTCAGCCCGCTCAGGGCCGATGCAAGGCGCTTGCCGGGATACACGCTCTGCCGCGTATATGCCCTAAGCTCCTTTTTCAAATCAAGGAAACCATTTATACCCAGCTTGTCAAGGCTGCGCAGCACGGTAACGGGCGAGGCGCTCACGCTGTCGCTGAAATCCTTGAGCGATTGAAAACACGCGCGGTCCGGATTATCGGTAATGTAATCCACTATGCGCTTGTGAACCCGCGAAAGGTTGTTGTAGTTGGCATTGATCCGGTCGATTAAATCCATGTGCGCTTCTCCCTTTTTATTTTTTACGTTTACACTATCTGTAAATCAAGTAGTTCAGCTTTGTATCAATATAAGCTGTAACGCGGTATAAATCCTTAATAATACAAAGCTGCGGAAGATATTTTTTATATTATAGCAATTTAAAAGCGTGAATGTCAATTAAATGATAAAAAACTTGTGTATTATTACCGGAAAATGGTAAACTACACATAACAATTTACCCAAGGAGGAAACCAAATGCTGCTTATTAAAAACGCACACATCCGCCCCATGGCGGGCGAGGACATCGCCAACGGCGAAATATTGATAGACGGCGGGAAAATAGCCGGCATAGGCGTTAAGGTGGACGCGCCCGAGGACGCCGAAATTATAGACGCCGAAGGCCGCCTTGTTACCCCGGGCATAGTGGAAGCGCATTGCCACACGGGCGATTCCGCGCGCGCAATAGGCATATCGCCCGACCATAATGAAAAGAACGACCCGCTCACGCCGCAGCTTAGAATAATGGATTCATTCAATCCGTACGATCCGCAGCTCAGGCGCGCCATAAAGGCGGGCGTGACCAGCGGCGTTACCACGCCCGGCAGCGCGAACATAATAGGCGGCACGGCAATGGCCGTAAAGTTCGTTGGCAGGCGGGTTGACGACATGATAATAAAGAACCCTGCGGCAATGAAAATTGCCTTTGGCGAGAATGCCAAGCGCGTATACGGCACGGAGTTCAAAAAGGCGCCCATGACCCGCATGGCAATAGCGTCCATGCTGCGCGAAATACTCTATAAGGCGCGCAATTATATGGAGGCTAAGGAAGCGGGCAAGGAGCCGGCATTCGATATGAAGTACGAGGCGCTTATACCCGTGCTCAGGCGCGAAATACCCATGAAGGCGCATGCACACCGCGCGGACGATATATTCACCGCCATACGCATAGCAAAGGAGTTCAATCTGCGCATGACGATAGATCATTGCACGGACGGCGCGCTCATTGCGGACATACTTGCCGAAGAAGGCTACCCCGCGTTTGTAGGCCCCACCTCCGGCGGCACGCCAACTAAGCACGAGGTTATGAACCGCTCCTTCGAAACCCCTGCAATACTGCATAAGGCGGGCGTACCCTTTGCCATAATAACGGACGATCCTGTTATTACGATAGAGGCGCTGCCCCTTTGCGCGGGCCTTGCCGTGCGCCACGGATTGCCGGAGGAGGAAGCATGGAAGGCCATAACCATCTATTCCGCCACATATACCGGCATTGGCGACCGCGTAGGCAGCCTTGAAGTGGGCAAGGACGCGGACGTGGTAATATGGAACGGCAACCCCGTTACAGACATCATCGCAACCGTTTACAGAACCATTGTTGACGGCAATGTGGTATATTGCCAGGGCGACAAGTAAATAAAGCATAAAATAAGCATCCTCCGCGCCGAATATGGTACGGAGGATGCTTCACTTATAAATCATTTTCTGCAAAGTAAAGCATAAGCGCCGCCGCAAGCAGATCCGCGCTGCCGCCTGGGCTTATGTTGCGGCGGATAAGCTCATCGTCCATGCGCATAAGCGTGTCCGCATCGGCTGTGTCCGCATAGGTACAGAGCCGTTTTACATATTCAAGCCCATCTTCTCCCGCGCGGCGGACTATGTTTGTGTCCTCGTTCTGCGCCATCAGCGCCGTGAGCGCGGCGCAGGCTGCGGTATCCATGCCGTTTGGTGCTTCGCGCCGCAGTATAGGCAGCGCGGTATTAAGCGCCAATGCAAAGCCGCCGTGTGCGGACAGCCGCGCCCCGATGAGGCCGTGCGCATCGGGAGCGGCGGAGGAGAATATATCGGCTGCGGTTTTGCATATGCTGCCCGCGCTCACGGGGGAGCCATAGCGTATCAGCCGCGCCCATGCGGCGGAAATAAGCCCAAGCGAAAATATTTCGCCTTTATGCGTGTTCACGCCGCCCGTTGCGGCAAGCATGTCGCCTTCGGCTTTCAGCCCGTGCATTTTAAGCCGCGCAAACAGCGCTGCGCCGTCGGCAGGGCCGTTTAACCCTTCGCGTGCGCATTGGGCAAAATACGGCGCGGTGATGCATGCGCTGTCTATAAACGTATAGAAATCCATGTCCGTGTGCGCGCCGTTGTTGCGCCGGTCCACAAGGCCGGGCTTTGGCGTGGCGGCAAGCTCGTAAAGCATTGCACGCTGAGCCGTGCGGCCTATGCGCTCCGCCTGAGCATCCGCATACCATTGCCAAAGGAGCGTATGCACATGATTTGTCAATTCATCAAGCGAATGGCGGCGGCTGCGCGCGCATTCCGCCGCGGGTGCGCTGCATAAAAAGCACCGGCGCGGCTGCATGCCTATGTCCGCGCGGGAGACGTGCTCAAACTCATTTGTTATAACGTCCATGTCGAACAGCCTTGCCGCGGGGAAGCTTTCCTCAAGCGCTGTCAATGCGGCCTTGGCGCGGTATGCATCGCCGTCTATTGCGGCAATGTATTCGCAGCCGGTTTCGCAGCGGCGGGTGATGCCATCCGCTATCGCAATTCCGCAGGAGAGCAGCGCGCGGTTTATCATGTCTACGCCGCTGTCGAACAGCATATCCGCAAGCGCAAACCGCTTCACGGGGCCGGGAATATTAAGCGTGAACGAAACCACGGGCAGGCCATGCTTTTTTATAAGGCCGTGCTGCGCCGCCATGCGCGCTTCCCGCGCGGCAAGCATTGCGCCAAGCTGCACTTCTGCCCCTTCAAACAGCGCCGCGTTCATTATTCAAGCCCGCTTTCGGCATACAGCGCCTCTATTTGTTCTATAAAGTCCAGCATGTACTTCTTCAGGTGCAGGTTTTTGCTGTATACAAGGCAGGTGTTCAGCACGTTTATTTCATCGGTAAGCGGGAATACCTTCGCCCCGTGCAGCGCGTCCGCATCGGTTACGGCCATTGAGTACGGCGCGATCATGGCGCAGGCACAGTCCGCCGCAACGCGCCGGGCGGTTTCAAACGAATCGGTTTCTATAAAGCACGGAAACTCAACGCCAAGGCGGATACATAGCGTATCCTGCACGGCGCGGGCATTATGGCCGGATTTAAGGTAAACAAAGCGGTCGTTGGCCGCGTCCGCTGCGCTTATGCTTTGCCCGTTTTTATATTTTGAATATATATTTGTGCCGCGGCCGGCTATTATGCACATTTTTTCGTTCTGCAGCACGCGGTATTCAAGCTGCGCATTGTTCTGCTCCGTGCGGGCGACGGCAATGTCTATCTCCTGCCGCGCTGCCATGGCGGTGAGCATATTGGAACCCTGCTCCGTAAGTGCGATATCCACCTTTGGATACATCGGGCAGAAACGGCTCAGTATGCGCGGCAGCATCGTCATACTCTGCTGCGCGGGTATGCCAAAGCGAAGAACCCCGCCGCATTCGTTTTTAACGCTGTGCAGCTCGCGCGAAAGCTCGTCCTCAATTTGGATTATCCGCTTCGCCGCCTCAATATAAAGCTCGCCCGAATAGGTGAGCGTAAGCTTATTGTTACGCTTTTCGAACACCTTGCCGCCTATGCTCTGTTCTACGGCGTGCACGGTTTGGCTCAATGCGGACTGGGAAAGAAAAAGCTTGTTTGCCGCGGCGGAAAAGCTGCCTTCGCTCAATATGGTAAGTATGTATTTGGCCTGATTTATGTTCATAAGCTGCACTCCTATAATGTTAAACTTATATATTTGTTAGTATAGTTTAGATTTTGGTTAAAGTCAACTGCTGGTATACTATTGTCAAAGATATGTATGCGGAGGGAAAGCATATGCAACTGATAAACAGGGCGATGGCGGGCACGCTTGAATCAAGCGATGCGCAGATAAGCATTGCGCCGGGCAAAGACGGCATAGTGCTGCACATTCAAAGCACCGTGCAGAATCAATACGGCCGGGCGATAAAGCAAAGCGTGCTGGATACGCTGAGCAAGCTTGGCATAGAGAACGCGGAGGTGGACGTGAACGACCGCGGCGCGCTTGAATGCACGCTGCGTGCGCGTGTGGAATGCGCGGCATACAGGAGCGCGGGCATTGAAGCGGGCATACCATGGGAGGAAATGTGAGCATGATACAAAGGAAGAAGCCGGAAAGATTCAGATTAAGGCGCACTATGATATTCCTCAGCGCGCAGAAGCCCGGGCTTATAAAGGATCCGCTCATTTACGGGGCGGACAGTTTAATGCTGGACCTTGAGGATGCGGTTGCGGAAAACCAGAAGGACGCGGCGCGGTTTTCGCTTTATCATGCGCTGAAAACCGTTGAATACGGCGATACGGAAGTGATAGTGCGCATAAACGGGCTGGATACGCCGCATTGGCGCGAGGACGTGCGCGTATGCGTGGCGGCGGGGGCGGACGGCGTGCGCATAGCCAAATGCGAAAGCGCAGGGGACGTTATTGCCGTTGAAAAGGCCGTTGAAGCGGCGGAGGAGGAATTCCGTAAGGAAAAGGGTAGAACGCTGCTGATGGCGGCGCTGGAAAGCCCAAAGGGGATACTTAACGCGCAGGAGATAGCCGCGGCGTCCGGGCGCATGTTCGGCATAGCCATATCGGGCGGAGATTTAAGGCGCACGATGCAGGTTTCGCCCGTGCGCGGGGGAATTGAGCTGAACGCGGCGCGCGGGCTTGTTGTGCTGGCGGCGCGCGCGGCGGGCGTGCAGTGCTTCGACACGGTATTTACCGACCTTAACGATGAAGAGGGCTTCCGCGCGGAGGTGCTGCTTGATAAACAGATGGGTTTCGACGGCAAATCGCTCGTAAATCCGCGGCAGATAGCCGCCGTGCATGAAATATACGCCCCGAGTGAAAAGGAGATAACGGCTGCGGAAAAGATAGTGCGCGCGGTAAGGGAAAACTCAGCAAAGGGCGTTGGCGTATTCACGGTTGACGGAAAGATGATAGACATTGCATTCCTGCCCGGGGCGGAGCGCACAATAGCGCTGGCCAAGGCATGCGGAATGTATAAGGGGGAACTGTAAGCATGATAAACAAAGTTGGCAGGGACATTCCCGATGAACTTATAGGCAGGCACGGCGTATATATGGGCGCGGGATACCGCGACGGCGAAACCTATACCAAATGCGGCGTAAGGGCGCGCATATGCGAAAAGCCGCAGGGGAGCAAACTTGCTGGCAGCATACGCGAAGCGATAGAAAAATGCGGCATGAAGGATGGCATGACGGTATCCTTCCATCATCATTTCAGGGACGGCGACTACGTTGCATCCATGGTGATGAAGGAAATAAAGGCGATGGGCATAAAGGACATTACCATTGCGGCATCAAGCCTTGGCACAGCGCACGACGCCATAGCCGACATGATAGAGGAAGGCATAGTTACCGGCATACAGACAAGCGGCATACGCGGCAGACTTGGCGAGGTTGTATCGGCCGGCAAGCTGAAAACGCCCGCCGTAATACGTTCCCATGGCGGCAGGGTAAGGGCAATAGAGGAAGGCGACGTGCATATAGACATTGCCTTCGTAGGTGCGCCGACCGCGGACGAATTCGGCAATGCCCGCGCCGTTGGCGGGAAGAGCGACTGCGGCGTGCTGTCCTATGCAATGGCGGATGCGAAATACGCCGACCATGTTGTTATAATAACCGATACGCTCGTGCCGAGCCCCAACCTGCCCGCAAGCATACAGGGAATAGACGTGGACTATGTCGTTTGCGTGGACGCGATAGGCGACCCGGCGAAGATAGCCGCCAAGGCCGCCCGCATGACGAACGATGTGCGGGAGCTGACAATGGCTGCGCGCTGCGCGGACGTTATGGCCGCAACGCCGTATTTTGCGGACGGGTTCACGTTCCAAACGGGCGCGGGCGGGCCGTCGCTTGCGGTAAACCGCTACCTTGAGCCTAAGATGAAAGCAAAGAACATAACCATGCGCTGGGCGCTGGGCGGAATATCCGCGCCCACGGTAACGCTGCTTGAAAGCGGCCTTGTTAACGCAATAATAGATACGCAGGATTTTGACCAGGTCGCCGTGAAATCGGCCGGGGAAAACGCGCGGCATTTTGAAATATCCGCATCGCAGTATGCTAACCCCGCCAATAAGGGCGCGTTTGTGAACCAGCTTGACTTTGTTATACTGGCCGCACTTGAGGTGGACGCGGACTTTAACGTGAACGTGCTTACGGGATCGGACGGTGTGCTGCGCGGAGCGCCGGGCGGGCATCCGGACGCGGCGGCGGGCGCAAAATGCTGCATAATAGTTACGCCGCTCATGCGCGGGCGCATGGCCACGATATGCGAGCACGTTGTTACCGTAACAACGCCGGGCGAGTGCGTGGACGTTGTTGTGACGGACCATGGCATTGCCGTGAACCCAAGTAGGCCGGACATTGCCGCGTGGCTTGATGCGGCGGGCATAGAGCACACAACGATAGAAAAGCTGAAGGAGCTTGCGTATTCAATAGTCGGCACGCCGGAGCCGCTCGAATGGGAGGATAAGGTGGTTGCTGTGCTTGAGGCGCGGGACGGCAGTATACTGGACGTTGTGCGGCAGATAAAGCCATACAGGTTTGAATAAAATGGACGCGGTGCGGATAGATTCCTCCGCGCGCCTTATGGCGGAGCGGGACGCGCTGCTTGAGCGCAGCGGCATACTGCGGGAGGAACAGGCGGACGCGGTGTTCGGCATCGTTGACGGCGAAGGGAAGCTCGTTGCCTGCGGCAACTGCCGCGGATGCAGCCTAAGGTGCATTGCGGTGGATGAAAGCTGCCGCGGGGAGGATATGCTTTCCACGCTGGTGTCCGCCATGCTTGAATATCAGTTCATGCGCGGCATAAGCCATGTTTTTATATGCACAAAGGCGAAAAACGCGCCCATATTCGCGGGCATAGGCTTTTATGAGGTCGCGCGCGCGGGCGATGCGGCGGTGCTGATGGAAAACAGGCGCGGCGGGTTCGGCGGCTATATAGCCGCACTTGAGCGCGGCAGCGGCGTGCAGGGCGCGATAGTTATGAACGCCAACCCGTTTACGCTGGGGCACAGATACCTTGCCCAAAGGGCGGCGGAGAGCTGCGACAGCATGCATATATTCGTGGTGCGAGAGGATGCGTCAGAATTTTCGTTTGAGGACAGGCTTAGAATGGTGCGCGAAGGCGTGAAGGACATACGCGGGGCAATAGTGCATTCAACGGGGCTTTACATGGTGTCGCGCGCGGTATTTCCGTCCTACTTCCTTAAACGGACGGAGGACGCAACGGCGGTGCAGGCGGCGCTTGACGCGAACGTGTTCATAAAAATCGCCGCCGCGCTTTCAATAAGCCGCCGCTTTATAGGCAGCGAGCCTTTCAGCGCCGTGACGAACGAATACAACCGCGTGCTGATGGATACGCTGCCAAAGCACGGCATAAAATGCCGCGAAACAGAAAGACTCACGATAAACGGCTGCGCGGTGAGTGCGTCAAATGTGCGCAGATTGCTTGCATCCGGCGATAAAGAGCGGGCGTTTGCGCTGCTACCCAAAAGCACACAGCGAATAATAGAGCAAATATTATAATATAAAACCTCCGCACGGTTTGGGCTGTGCGGAGGTTTGCTTTATCGGGCACCGATAAACCTTGCTCCCATTTTGAGACCGTCTGCCGCACAACGCTGAGCTTTACTGCTAGCAACGCGGGGTAATATTCGCCGTGGAATATATGAAAAGCCCGGCGTAAGCCGGACTTTTTGTGATCTGCCGTTATTTCTCCCCAAACTGCACCTTTACGCCGTTTACCTCAACAACGTCGTCCGCGGGGATGAGAATGTATTTCAGGCCGTCTATTTTGCGCAGCTCTATCATGTCGCTGCGCTCCGGGTCAACCTTCACGGTGACCTCCGGCGTGGTTATGACGAACTGCTTTTTGTCTATCATGTTCACGGGCGGAAGGGCCGCGTCCGTGCCGAAGTGCGCATCGAACGCATCGGAGAACGCCTGCACGCGCTCCGCCGATACGCCGCATTGACCAAGTACCGCGCCAAGCTCGTTTTTGGATAGGGCGAGCGGCTCCTCAACATGGTTTTCCTTATGCATTTCCATTATTTGGCCTATATGCTCCTGCACGGACTGCACGGTTTCTATGCGGCATTCTTCCGCCAGCGCTTCGGAAAGTATTTCGCTGAAAACCTCCTTTTGCGATGCTGCGGGCATGGGCGGCTCTATGCCGAAAACGGCCGTGGTGAACTCCGGATGGTTATCGGCTGTGCTCTTGGTGTAATAAAGAGTTGCGTATATGTTGGCGGCGCGGTTATCGAACGCGGGGAACATGAAGCCCAGCTGCGGCGCGGACACGGCAAAGCCGTTGTTGAGCGCGTTGAAGCAGTTTTCCGCAAGCTGATAGCTCAATACGGGCTGGGTCTGCTTAACGGGGCATATGCTGCAAATGAAGTAGCTGAATTCCTCGTCTGATGCATCGTGCTGCGCATGGCCGTCGCTGCTTCGGTAGGGGACGGAGTAAGTGTCGTGCACGAGCAGTATTATATAGCCGCCGTCTATGTTCAGCGTCTGCGCCACTCGGTTGTAGAACGCGGCAAGCAGTTCCTCGTTTTCAAGGCCGCATGCGCGCATGGCCATGAGCAGCTTATGCTCCTCGCTTTCCATGACCTGCCGCGCGCTGAATTCAAGGTTGATAAGGCTGCGGCCTATCGTGCCGGAAATAGGCTTCTTCAGCAGGGCAAGGAACCGTTCCGATTCATCCTGCACCATTGTCTGAACACTTTCACGGAAGGTGCTTATAACCTTCTTTGATTCATTAACGTAGCAGCCGTGCACGGCGTTTATCCATGTTTTATCCGGCTTGAACCGGCGGCGTATCTCCCGCGCTTCTTTATCGTTCATTATAATTAAACCTCGCATTATTCTCGTTTTGCCAAAAGGCAGATATGATTATACCATAAAACAGCCCTCCTGCGACAGCTTGCAAACGATGCCGCGCTTTGCTAAAATTACAGGCACGGCAACGGAGGAATTTACGGGCATGATATACGTTATGAGCGATATACACGGCAGCAGGCGCCGGTTCGACGCAGTAATGGAACAGATTAAGCTGACGGATGAGGATACGCTTTATATACTGGGGGACGTTATAGACCGCGGGGAACACGGCGTGGAGCTTTTGCAGCGCATACGGGCGGCGAAGAACATGCGCATGATACTGGGCAACCATGAATACATGATGCTGTGCCTGCTGCGCGCGGGCTACGACCCGGCGGACAGGACACAGGAGCAGCGGCGCGAGCATTGGTACAGAAACGGCGGGGACGTTACGCACAGGGACATAAAAAAGCTGAGCGAAGCGGAGCGGGAATCCCTTTTTGATTGGATAGACGCGCTGCCGACGGAGCTGGACATAACCGTGAACGGCAGGCGATACAAGCTTGTTCACGCCATGCCGAAGGAGCTTTTCTACCTTGCAAAGCGGCCGCAGCTTGGCGAAAAATACTTTTCCGTATGGGACAGGCAGTCCGGAGAGGCGCCGCTTAGCGGCGAATACACAATGATATTCGGTCATACCACCAGCCATCATTATCAGGATGGTTCGCCCATGCGCATATGGCACGGCCCTGATCGCATGGACATAGACTGCGGCTCCGCCTATCCTGATGTGCAGGATAAAAACGCCGAATTCATAGGCCGCCTGGCCTGCATAAGGCTGGACGATATGCGGGAGTTTTATTCGGGGGAGTCGATTTATTGACAAAACCCATTGCGTATATTGCCATTTGTATGATTAAATAGCAGCATTTATGCAGAAAGGAAACAACGACATGATTTTATTGAAAAACGTTCGGCCGTATGACAAGTCGGCGGACGTGCAGGACATATTGATATGCGGCAGGGACATAATAGAGATCGCCCCGAACATAGACGTGCCTGAAAGGCTGATAGAGCAGACGATAGACGGCGGGGGCCTTGTTGCCGCGCCGGGCTATATTGACCAGCATGTGCATATAACGGGCGGCGGCGGTGAAGGCGGCTTTTCCAACCAGGTGCCGCCGCTGAAGCTGTCCCAGCTTGTGGACGCGGGCGTGACTACCGTTGTGGGCCTGCTCGGTACGGACGGCACAACGCGCAGCGTTGCCAACCTTGTTGCCAAGACGAAGGCGTTTAACGAGGAAGGCTGGACGGCGTACTGCCTTACCGGCTCATATTGGTACCCGACGCACACCCTTACCGGCTCCGTGACAGACGACATAACGTTTATTCAGGAGATAATAGGCGTGAAGGTGGCAATATCAGACCACCGCGGCTCCGGCATAACGAAGGAGGAGCTTACGCGCCTTGGCCACGCGGCGCGCATGGGCGGCATGCTTTCCGGCAAGGCGGGCATAGTGCATCTGCATACCGGCTCCGGCGAAGAAGAGCTGCGCAAGATAATAGACATAGTGAAAACCAGCGACCTGCCTGTGAGCGTGTTCAGGCCCACCCACCTGAGCCGCCACATGGATCAGGCGGTTGAATTCGCAAGCCTTGGCGGCTACATAGACTTTACTGCCGGCACCAATCCTTCATACGTTGCGGGCATACTGAACACAGCCTTCTCCCGCGCGCCCAAGGACAGGGTAACGCTCAGCTCAGACGGGAACGGCAGCCTGCCCATGTGGAACGAAAAGAAGGAACTAATAGGCATCACCGCAGGCCGCGTGAGCGCCGATCACGACGTGATATGCGCCATGGTGAACGAATTCGGCTACAAGTATTCGGACGCCATACGGGTGCTTACCGAGAACCCCGCCAAGGCACTGAAACTTTACCCGTACAAGGGCCTTCTTGCCGCAGGCTCCTGCGCGGACATACTGCTGCTGAGCGACACGCTTGCGATAGACACCGTTATTGCCAACGGTAAGCTGTTCAAGCTGCACGGCAAGAGCATGTATACGCCGAAGTTTGAGTGAGGGAAGAATGAAACCGATGCAAATAAATACCCACGCGGGAAGCTCCTGCGTGGGTATTGCTTATGCCGTTTATTCGGCTTAGAACGGACCGTAGCCGATTTTGTCTGCGATTACGATCAGCACGAAGGCCGCGGCTATGAGGCAGAGATATACCTTCCAGGCAAACTTTATCCACTTGCCGTAGTCCATGCCGCACAGGGAAAGCTGCGCAACGGAGCTGGTGGGCCAGAAGGTGTTGGTAAGGCCATCGCCATACTGATAGGCAAGAACCATTACCTGCTGATTGATGCCGAGTATTTCGCCCAAGGGACGCATTATGGGCATCATCATCATGGCCTTGCCGGAACCGGAAGCCACGAAGAAGTTGAACAGAGTTACGAACAGGTATATTACAAGCAGGGTAACGATACGATTTGTGTCGCCAAGCATGGAGGACATGGCGTGTATAAACGTATCGATTATGTTGCCGGAGGAGAGCAGCACGGATACCGAACGGGAAAGGCCGATAACCAGCGTGGTACCGACAACGTTCTGCATACCCTTTATGAAGTGACCGCAGGCTTCGTTGGGATTCATCTTGAAAAGAATAACGGCCAATATTACAACGGGGAAATACAGCGCGGCTATTTCAGGCATACCCCAGCCCCAGTTGAGCGCACCTATAACGGTTAGCACTATGCTGGCGACGAACGCGACAAGGGTTATTATGCGCTTGGCATTGAAATCAAGGCCTTCCTGCATTTTGAGCGGGGCAACCTGCTCTTCGCGGAAGTTGGCGCCCATTATGCTCTTCGCGGGGTCTTTTTCAATTTGACGCGCATAGCGGACAAGGAAGAACAAACCTATAACATAGAACACTACAAGGCCTATGCAGCGGAAGCCAAGGCCGGAATACATGGGAAGGCCCACGAGGGTCTGGCTTATGCCGGTGGTGTAGGGGTTCACAAGGCCGCTGGTGAAGCCCACGGCTGTGGAAAGCATTATGATTGCGGTACCGACCATGCGGTCGTAGCCAAGGCTCATGAATATTGAAATAACTATTGCATAGAAGGGATACAGGCCATCAAGGTAGCCTATAACGCCCATGGCGGTGAATATGGTGTAAAACAATATTACGACCACGATGTTTTTGCCTTTGACCCCGCGTATCATGCGCTGTATGCCCGCGGAAAACGTTCCGGTGGCATTGAGGATTTCTATGCAGCCGGTAACCAGCAGTACGGTGGCAATTATGCTCGCGCTGTCCACAAAGCCCTTATGGATGGAGGTAAAAAAGCTGAGTATGCCGACGGGGGAACTATCGGTATAAGTAAAGCTGTCGGGATCGACGGCGCCATTGTCTCTGCGGGTATACGAACCGGCGGGAACAACATAGGTCAGCAGGCTGACAAACAGCATAAGTATCGCAATTACCAGATACATATGCGGCAGGCGGAACTGCTTTTTCTTCTTGGTGTTGTCGCTCATTGGTTTATCTCCTTTTAATTTATTTATGAGAATTTAGCCACTCCACGGCGCAGTTGGCAAGTATTGCCGCGCCGTAGGGGAGCACGTTTTCATCAATTATGGTGCGGCTATTATGCAGCGGGTAATAATCCGCACCGCCCGCACCAAGGAAGCCGAAGAAGGACGGAACGCATTTGCTTACATACGCAAAATCCTCCGCACCCTTCATGGGCGGCGCCTGGCAGACGTTTTCCTGCCCGAGTATTTCACCAACGTATTTGCTCATTTCTGCGGAAAGGGCGGCATTGCATACGGTACCCGGCGTTTTGTGTATCCTCAGCGTATACTTGCCGCGCCATGCTGTGATGTAGCCATTAGCAACTTCGGGCACGCGTTTAAGCAAATAATCATATACATCCGGATCGAGCGTCCTTATGGATATGGCCATTTCTGCCGTACCGGGGATTATGTTTGATGCGGTGCCGGACTTTATAAGCCCCACGGTAAGAGTGGCAAATATATCGGGATTTACTTCGCGCGGGATGATAAGATTGAGCGCGCTGCTCAGCTCGCTTGCTATCATAACGGGGTCTATTGTCTTTTGCGGCTCGGAAGAATGCCCGCCCTTACCTTCTATTGCGATATAGAACGTGGCCATTGAGCCGGAGGTAACGGTGGGACTGAAATAGAGTTGTCCAACGTCCATCTGCGGCCAAACGTGCAGCGCCATAGCTGCCTCAACGGGGGGATTTTCAAGCAAACCATCCTCTATCATGGTTTTTGAGCCATAGCCCATTTCTTCGCCGGGTTGGAACATAAGCTTTACCTGACCGGGAAGATCAGCTTCCATTTCCTTGAGTATCTTTGCCGCGCCAAGGAGCATTGCCGCGTGCGCGTCATGGCCGCACATATGCCCGCAGTCGTTTTCGGAACTGTAATCAAGGCCGGTTTCTTCCTTAATGGGAAGCCCGTCCATATCGGCGCGCAGCATAAAGCACGGGCCGCTTTTGCCGATAAGCCCCACTACGCCCGTTGAATCAGGAGCATCGGGGCAGCCGGAAAGCACGGCAATTTCCCTGTCCTCTGGACGATGTATGCCGCAATGGCGATTCGGTATGCCCATTTCATTAAGGCGCGCGGTTACATATGCTGCTGTCTTAGGCGTGGATACACCAAATTCGGGAATCCTGTGCAGCGCCCTGCGGTCGCTTACGAGCTGATCCTTAATGCCGATGGCTTTTTCAAATATTTTGTTTGTCATGCATATCCTCCTTCTTATGTGGTTTTGTATACGCAACGGCTGTTACGCTTGGAATACCGTAATGCCGTTTACAACGGTTTCTAAAACGTTTACGCTTGTAAAGGTATCAGGATTGATTGCGAAAAGGTTTTTGTCGAGTATTGTCATATCGGCAAGTTTGCCTATTTCAAGCGTGCCGCGTATGTTTTCATCGCGCGCGGCCCATGCGGCATCGCTTGTGAACAGGCGTATTGCGTCCGCGGTGCTCAAAGCCTGATCAATAAGATATGTTTTTGTGCCGGCGCGGTTCTTCCGCGTGATAGCGCTGCGCATATTGTCAAGAATGTTGAAAGGTTCAACGGGGCAGTCCGACCCGCCGCTTGTATGTATGCCCATATCGCGCATAGTTTTCCATTGGTAGCATTCTGCTGCGCGTTTTTCGCCGATGCGTTCCGCGACTACGTTCATGTCTGCGTCTATAAAAATGGGCTGTATATACGCCTGAAGCCCCAGCTTTTTCATACGGCCAAGCAGCTCCGGCGTGGTTATCTGCGCATGTACAACGCCGTGCCTATGCTGCGGCCATGGATCTTCATTGAGCACGCGCTCAAATATGTCGCAAAGCTGTTTCAAGGCCAAATCGCCTATTGCGTGAGCGGCAACGTCCATGCGGTTGGCATTGGCTTCGCGAATGAGATGATAAAGCTCATCCACGCTGAAATTTGCTATGCCGTGGTTTGAAGGATCGTCAATATAGCCGTTTATCATTTCGGCGGATTTTGCGCCAAGGGAACCATCAAGCAGCAATTTACGGGTATATACGCGGAAAAGTCCGCCTGAGTTAAGAGTGGCATCGCGCATGGAGAGTACGCTTTTGAAACCATCGCCATATCCCTGCGCCTGCTCTATAACGCGAACGGTAAGCTTGTTATTGTCATCCATGCGCTTGAATATGCTAAGAAGCCTTTCGCCTTCAACGCCGGGCACTGATGTAAGGTCATCCGTGTGTATGGCGGTTATTCCGTCCGCATTCAGCTTCTTCTGAGTGTCAAGTATAAGCGTTTCTATTTCCGCATCGCTAAGCGGCGGCACAACCGTACGATACAGCCCAACGGCGCTTTCACGAAGTATGCCGGTAGCGTAATCTATACCGACGCGAATATCATCGCTAAGCTCCGCTTTGCTTATCAGTTCAAGTGCTGCGCTATTGCATGCGGCAACATGTATACATGCGCGCACGGCAAATACGGGTATGTCGCGCGATACACGGTCAAGGTCTGCCTTTGTAATAAGGCGGCCTTCCTTCATGTACTCCTGGTTCCAGCCCACACCTATTACATAAGAAGGTTGTTCTTTTACTATTCGATTGCGCAGCCGTCCAACCATGCCGTCTATCGAATCCACACCGAACAGCATAACGCTGCGGCTGAATGTGGCATAATAGAGCATATGCATATGGGTATCATTGAATCCGGGCAATATCATAGCCCCGTTCATATTGCGCTTCTCGTCCCAGCTTTGACGCTCGGCATCCGCGCTGCTGCCAAGGAACACTATTTTGATGCCATCTGTGCCGATGGCCTGATAGGCGTTCATGTTGCCATCCATGCTGGCAACAGTTGCGTTGTACCATAATCTGCGCATTGTTCGTTCTCCTTCAAAGTGTATTAAAGATTCAGTTAGCGTGGAGGTCAGATATTGTATTTTTGCAGCCTGTATTGAAGATTTTGACGGGAAATGCCAAGCCTTCTTGCTGCCTGGGATATGGAGTGAGTTTCCTGCAACGCTTGCAGTATTATGCCTTTTTCGTAATTTTCAAGCGCTTCATTCAAAGAAAAGCTTTCGGAATTGGCGGGAGGAGTGCTATCCAGCATACCGGGGAGAGAACCGCGGCCGGATACGGAAAGCAGCACCTCCCGGACGTCGTTTATTCTGAGTGTATCGGAACGCATGGATACGAGCGCGCCCTCTATAACATTTTTTAGCTCCTGAACGTTACCCGGCCAGCTATACTGGCGAAGTATGCTCTCAACCATGCTGCTCACAACGTGCACGCTTCGCTTCATCTCGAGATTATATTTATCGATAAAATAGCGCATCAGTAGCGGTATATCGTCCGCGTGTTCCCTAAGCGGAGGCATTCGCAATTTTATAACGCCAAGCTTATAATAAAGATCTTCCCTAAGCCGTTTTTCGCGCAGGGCGGCATAAGGATCATCGTTCATGGCGGCAACTACGCGCACGTCATACGCGGCGTTCGGCGCATTGATAGCGTGGCGCTTATTGCGGCTGAGGGCCTTGATCAGCTTTGCCTGCAATGTGTGACTCAGGCAATCAAATTCATCCAGAAGCAGCGTGCCGCCGTCCGCAAGTTCAAAAAGATTCTTTTCAGCACCGGCAGATTCGCAGTAAAACGAATTGTCATCATCGTGCATGGCGGCGCAGTTTTGCACTATAAACGGGCCGTTTGCGCGCGGGCCTTCGCGATGAAGCGCCTCGGCCGCAAGCTTTTTGCCCGTGCCTATTTCGCCGTATATAATGGCGGGAGAATTGGTTTGCGCGGCGTCCCATATGCGCTGTTTCAGCTTTTTCATGCATGTGTTTTCGGTTATTATACTGTCCAGCGTTGAAAGCTCGCCATTAGGGCCGCTGCGCACTACCCGGTGGCCTATTTCAAAAAAGTGAGATGAATCTACAACGCCTTCAACATTGCTGCCAACTATTATAGGTAGAGTTGTTGATTCAAGCGTTACGTTTTGCCCGCGGTCGTTTATAAGGCGCTGCACTTTTTGATAAGAAGGAATGCCTGTGCGTAGCACGGTAAGTATGGTGGATGTTTCTTCGGTAAGGCTTGGGTAAATATCCAATATATGTTTTCCTACGGTGTCCTCGTGTGTGTAATAGGCGGGCATGGGCATGCTGTGGTATTCAATAACGCCTTGTTTATTGACGATAAGTATGCCGTCTGTATCCGCACACAGGTGCAGCATATCGCCAAGTTGGTCAATGTAATGTTCCAGCATAGCTATCCTCCGCTAAAAATATAAACCACAAATACAGAAAAACAATAAGGTTATCGACAACTAACTTTATAGCTAAATCTTAGCATTCGTATAATGCAGCGTCAATTGCAAAAAACTTTGCACCGCTGCACAATGGCTTGCTTTTATGCATAATCCCCCTTATCCTTCCACATACTACCGATACAAAACATGATATGGCAAGCATGGAAATGAATTATTCAGGAGGAATAGAGAACCATGAAGGCAACCGGAATTGTGCGGAGGATTGATGAGCTGGGCCGCGTAGTCATACCCAAGGAGATACGAAGAACGCTGAGAATACGTGAAGGCGACCCGCTGGAGATATTCACCGACCGCGAGGGCGAAGTGATACTGAAAAAGTATTCGCCGATAGGGGAGTTGGGGGATTTTGCGAAGGAATACGCGGAATCGCTCCAGCTGGCGCTTGGGATGACGGCGGCCGTGTGCGACAAGGACACGGTGATAGCCGCGAGCGGGCCATGCCGCAAGGAACTGATAGATAAGCCAATACACGGCGACCTTGAGGAGCTGATGGACAGGCGCGGCAAGCTTTGCGTTGGGACGGACGGCGGTACGGCGCCGCACATTACCGCGGACGGGGCGCAGCCGTTTGCCGCGGCGGCGATAGCCACGATAATTTGCGCCGGGGATCCGATAGGCGCGGTGATGCTGCTCAGCCGCGACGAGAACGCATCCATAGGCCGCGCGGAGCAAAAGGCCACGGAAACGGCGGCGAACTTCCTGGGGAAGCAGATGGAAGGCTGAAAAAAGCGAATCACACGGGCGCATGGTGCTATGCCATGCGCTTGCTTAATTAATCAAACTAAAAATATATAATGATTGAATAATAAAAGATTAGGTTGAGCGGACAAGAGACGGCATGCTATAATATACACACGAGTATCCGTGTATGCCGGTACAGAAAAACACGGATGCGTGTGAGTGGTGAAAAAACATAGAAAAACAGGAGGTAAAAATGAAAAAGTATTTGGCGTTTGCACTGGCGCTGTTCATGGCGCTTGCGCTTATTCCGGGCATCGCGCTCGCGGATAAGGGCGGACCCGGTGGCGGCGGCGGACCCGGCGGAGGGCAGCAGGGCGGCTACCTCGATCAAAGAATATGGAATGGCAACATAAAGGTCGTTTGGGATACGTTTACGGGTAGCGGGACTACAAAACCCGGCAATAACGGCACGGGTGTGACCGCGGTAACGCTGAACGGCACCGCCGTTACGTGGCAGAATTCCAACACAACAGTCGCAGCTAGCGGCAGCACGCTGAGCAGCTATTATACTTCCGCAAGCAACCGGAACGAGCAGAGCGTGGAGCTTGCCATAACGGCGGCGGAAGGCTACTATGCGTCCAGAATAGTTGTGGCCTGCATAGACCCTGGCGCGGTGAGTCCGTACAGCTGCAATACATGGAGCGCAAATAGGGCATACGATGTTCCCTTCAGCCTTGCTCAATCCGTAAAGCAGAATGACGGCACGTTTAAGCTGTCCACTCAGCTTAACAGCAAGAATTTCTGCCACAGCAGCAACAGCAATGGCAACCACGGTTACTACATACTTATTCAGGTTGCGCCCATACCGCAGCCCGTTTATGTTGAATATGACTACGGCAATGTGCTGACCCTGTGCGATAATAACGCCAAGCTTGCCGAAGCGCTTAATAAAAGCGAATGGTGGACAGCCGAGGGAAGCGGCAATGTATACGGCATTGGCGCGGGCAAGTTTGTTGCCAATACCAAGTTCGCATACAACTATTCCAAGGCGTCGGACATACAGAACTGGAAGCATACCACCAACAGCGTGACTACCTATATGAAGTCGGTTGTTGCCGAAGAATGGGACGTAACGTTCAAGGGCTGGGAAGTGACCTATTATGCAAAATGCACAAGGAACGGCGATGAGCTGACCTTCTCCGAGCAGGTAGGCACGAGCAGCAATATAGGCGAAGGAGAGAACCTGAACGTGTATACCCACGCAAAGCTTGTAGCCCAGTGGGAAAAAGACACCACGCCTACCCCCACTCCCGAACCGGGGAAGATAAGGATTAAGATAAGCAAGAGCGTAGAGGGTGTTGCCCAAAATGATATTCCTGCAAATTATTCCATAAATGTGAAGGTTGGCGACGAAGAAAAGACCATGAGCATAGCGAACCTTATGGAGGTAGAGTTCGAGGTTGAGGTTGGCAAGGAATATACTATAAGCGAAACCTATAAGTCCGATATTCCAAATTACGATTTCGTAAAAGCAACGATTTGGGAACGGAATATAGATAACGGCTTCAAGATAACATTTGATGAAGATGACGACGGCAGGATTATTATTATCACAAACAAATATGTCAAGCATGGCACGGTAATAGAGCTCGGTAAGCTTACCATAAAGAAAACCGTTGAAGGCGTTGACGTTCCCGATAATTACGAAGTTACCGTGAACGTGTATAACGCGGATAAGTCGGTTGACCGGACCATTAAGCTGAACAAGGCGAACAGCTTCTCCCATACGCTTGAGCTTGAAGAAGACCGTTACTACATAAAGGAAACTACCTTCACCGATATAAACGGCTATCAGCTTACCGGCATGGATACGCAGGAACACCGTCCCTATGATGGAACCGGTATAAATAAAATATTCAAAATGTCCGTATCGGACAACAGCAAGGCCGATATCACCATCATCAACAAATACGAGCGCGTTCCCGAAAAGGCCAAGCTGACCGTGACGAAGGTTGTTGAAGGGCTTGAGAACGGCGTTGAACTGCCCGATGATTACAAAGTTACCGTAACCGTCGGCAATCAGACCATAACCCTGAAAAAGGGCGAGCTCAGCAAGATAATAGAGCTCGACGCGGGCATTTACACCGTGCGCGAGACAGATATGTCCAACATAGATGGTTACGACCTCGTAAATACCGAATACAGCAATCTTGACACGAATAACGGCATAACGCTTGACGAGGGCGATGAAGCTACTGTTACCGTGACCAATACCTACTCCAAAAAGCAAGAGCCTAAGGCGAATCTGACCATAAAGAAAACCGTTGAGGGCGTGGATAAACCCGAAGGCTACGAGGTTACCGTTGCCGTGAACGGCACCGAGCACAAGCTGAACAAAGCTAATGGGTTCACGCTTGATATTGAAGTGGCCCCCGGCAAATACACCATAGAGGAGAAGGGCTGCACCGAAATAAACGGCTACTACTGCGAAGCCACCACCATAACCATAAACGGCCAGACTACGCAGGAAATAGAGCTTGAGAACATGACGGAAGGCAAGGTTCAGATAACTAACAAGTATGCCGAGGAGCAGAAGCCCCAGAACGGCAAGCTGACCATAACCAAGAGCTTCCGCGGCGTTTACGCTTACGACCTGCCCCGCAGCTTCACCGTGTATGTGCGCCCCATGAACGAGGACGGCATGACGCTGGGCAGCGCAATGGCCGTTGTGCTTAACCGCAACAGCGACAATACCTATTCCGCAACGATAGAGGTTGGCTATAACGTATACGAAGTGACGGAGCAGAGCCCGTACCAGAGCGGCTATGTGTTCACCGGCGCGAATTAATCCGCCGTAAGCACCGGCAGGGCCGTGGCAGGGTATGATCTGCCCAGGACAAACGGAATATATGTCAGCACGGGCGAAAACGGCACGGCGAGCGTTGCCGTAACCAACAGCTACTATTATGATTACCATGACTACGTTCCCGTGATTCCTCCCACCAAGCCCCTGCCCCCGCAGACCGGCGATTCCGACACGGCGTACATGGGCATAGCGCTTTGCGTGATGGCCGCCGCCGCGTTCGTTGCAGCGCGCAGCCGCAAGCGCAGCTAAATCTTTGCAGAATAAAAGAAGGGCGAACCGAAAAGGCTCGCCCTTTTTGATATTCCTGTTTTACCGAATGGCAAAATGCGTCTTTATCAGCCTGTCTGTTGGTATATGCAGCACGGTTCCCGCCGCTATGCCGAGAGAATTGAGCAGAATATCATCAATATCGAAAACGCCGACATGGGAAAGCTGCTGCACGGTTTCAAACAGTATTACCATGCCTATAAGTATTGCGGCCGATACGGCAAGGTTATGTTTCGCGTGTATCTTCCACGGCAGCAACAGCGCAAGCGGCGAAAACAGCAGCGCGTTGCCAAATATGCTGGCAAAGAAATAGCTGTCCGTGAACAGGTTTGCAAACTGAGAGTGCAGCGTAGCGAACGGGATATAATTAGGCGCAAGATAAGTGTAGTCATATTCGCGTCTAAAGCCGCCGAGCAGTACGAAGCAAAGAATTATGAAGTAAACCGAAAACAGATACCACCAGCATATGTTGGCGGCTGCTCTGCGCCAAGGCGCGCTGTTGCATATACGAAGCATTATGATGGTGGCTAAAAGCATAGGCAGGGGAACCATCAGCACGGTTTTAACAAGCCGGATAAACATAACAAATGCGCCCATCCAGTGAAAAACAATTAACGAGCGTATAGCACCTGCGAATGCCGCAGCATACAGTGCCATGCAAAGTATGAAAAGCGCACGGCTCTTTTTATCCCGCTTCAAAATTGCCTCCCGAATCATTATCCGAACACCTACATGTTTTGACTGAATTTACAAAGGCGGGCTGCCGCGCCCGCCGTGTAGTTTTTTGATTATTTTGATTTAATATACGGTTTGCCGTTCGCGGCGGGAACATGCGCCTTGCCTACGAAGAGTATGAGCGCGATTATCGTGACAACATACGGTATCATGGATATTATGTTCACCGGTATGGAGCCGCTTGAGCCGACGACTACCTTCAGCCCGTTGCAGAAGCCGAACAGTATGCAGCCAAGCATAGCGCCCTGCGGCTTGAATTTGCCGAATATTACCGCGGCAATGGCTATGAAGCCCTGGCCTATAACTATGGACGGGCGATAAACGGAAACCGTTGCAAGCGTTATGCTCGCCCCGCCAAGGCCAGCAAGGAAGCCGGAAAGCGCAACGCAGATATAGCGCACGAGGGAAACGTTTACGCCCAGCGTATCCGCCGCCTGCGGATGCTCGCCCACGGCGCGGAGCCTGAGCCCGAAGCGCGTTTTATAGAACACGAACCATATCACAAGCACCAATATGAACGCTACATACGCGGAAGCGTATGTGTTGAACACGTTGTCAAGAAAGCCGTTCTTTGCGAACGCTTCGCCCCATTTGCCGCCAAGGTTGGCGTTGCACCATTCAAAAAGGCCGTTGAATATGCGGGGTAGCTTATTGGGCACGGGGTGCGTTTCCGTATTGCCTGCAAAGAGCAGGCGGCAAACGTAAACGGCAATGCCGCCGGCAAGGAAGTTTATTGCCGTGCCGGATATGGTTTGGTCCGCCTTGCAGGTTATGCAGGCAAAGCCGTGTATCAGCGCAAAAACCATGCCCGCAAGGCCCGCGCAAAGGAACGCCAGCCAAGGATCGCCGGAAAAATAGCCCACGGCAGCGCCGGTGAAGGCGCCTATTGTCATCATGCCCTCTATACCGATGTTTATAACGCCGGATTTTTCGGAGCAGCAGGAGCCGAGCGCCGCAAACAGCAGCGGGGGAGTATACATAAGCGTGGCATTAAGCACAATGCCGAGCGTTTTAAGCAACTGGTCCATGTTATACGCCTCCCTTATTCTTTTTGTTGCTGCTTATCATCATCCTGAGCAGGCTTGATATGGCGATGCACAGCACTATGCAGCCCATTATTATGTCAACTATCTCGCTCGGGGCATCAAAGCGCGTGCCGCCGAACTTCATCGCGCCGAAGAACTCTGCGCCCAGCAGCACGCCGAAAGGATTGGTGCCGCCTATAAGCGCAACGGTTATGCCCTGGAAGCCGTAGCCTTCCTGCCCGGCAAACTGACTGACCTTATACGTTACGCCCATAACCTGCAGCGCGCCCGCAAGGGAAGCGAGCATGCCGGATATGCTCAGCGCCGTAAGTACGGAACCGTTGGCGTTTATGCCCGCATATTCCGCGGCGGAGCGATTGAAGCCGACTGCCTTAAGCTTGAAGCCGAGCGTTGTGCGGTTGATTATATAATAGATCACCACAACGCATATAAGCGCTATAAACACGCCGAAGTGCGCTTTGGGCGAAAGGCCGGGCAGCCAATCGGATATGGTTATCTTTGCCGTATCCGCAATGGGTACGGACCAGGTTTTGCCGCCGCCCACGTTCACGCCGTCAAGATTTACGATAAAGTTTGAAAAATAGTAGGCTATCCAGTTGAACATTATCATGCACAGCACTTCGTGCGCGCCGAAACGGATTTTCAAAAAGCCTACCAGTCCGCCCCAGAGCGCGCCCGCAGCAAGCGCGGCGATTATGCAGAGGGGAATGTGTATATACGCGGGGGCCTTTACGAATGCGCCAACCAGCATTGCAGCAACGCTGCCCATAACGTATTGACCTTCCGCACCTATATTGAACACGCCTGTTTTGAATGCGAAGGCGACGGAAAGGCCGGTGAGTATATACGGCACGGAATATTCAATGAAGCTATACGAAATATTCTTTGTGGAGCGGAATATAACGCCGAACAGCTTGCCATATGACTCGATGGGGTTATAGCCGGCGATAAGCAGGGCGATGGCGCCCACTATAAAGCCGATTATTATGGAAATCAGCGTATAGGTGAACGCGCTTTCCTGCAGCTTTTCAACAAAGCGCTTTGTGTTTATGCTATTCTTCATGCGCCGATCCTCCCGCCATCATCAATCCAAGCTGCTTTTCGTCCGCTTCGCTTCCGCGCACGCTGCCGACTATCTTTCCTTCGAATATAACGTCTATCCTGTCCGAAAGGCTCATTACCTCGTCCAGTTCAAAGCTTACCAGCAGCACGGCCTTGTGCTTGTTGCGCTGATCCACAATGTACTTATGCACATACTCAATCGCACCAACGTCAAGCCCGCGCGTGGGGTTAACGGCGATAAGCAAATCCTTGTCGTTTGTAACCTCCCTTGCAATTATCACCTTTTGCTGGTTGCCGCCGGAAAGGTCGCCCGCCGGTTCATGCTCGCAGCCGCGGGGGCGAATATCGTATTTTTCAATAAGCTCCCTGGCATGCTCGTCAATGGCCTTGAAATTGAGCGCGCCGTGATTGGAATACGGCTTTTCGTCCGCGTTTTGCAGAATAAGATTATCCTCAACCGAGAAATCCAGCACCAGCCCGTGCTTATGCCTGTCCGCCGGTATGCTTGAAATTCCCATGTCGAAAAGCTGGCGCGGCGTTTTGTTGTAAGCATCGTGGCCGTTCATGGTGATTGCGCCGTGAGTCGCTTTCTTTAGGCCGGTAAGTATTTCCACCAATTCGGTTTGGCCGTTGCCGTCTATGCCCGCTATGCCTACTATTTCGCCTTTTCTTACGGTTAAGTCAAGCCCGCGGAGGACTTCAACGTTCCTGTAATCCTTGGCGTGCAGGTCATGCACCTCCAGCGCCACTTCGCCCGGTTCTATGGCGGCCTTGTCCACCTTGAACTCAACGCTGCGGCCGACCATCATGGCGGCAAGCTGCTGCTCCGTAGTGTCCGCAACGCTTACAGTGTTTATATATTTGCCCTGGCGGATGATCGTGCAGTAATCCGCAGCGGCTTTTATTTCCTTCAGCTTGTGGGTTATGAGTATAACGGTTTTTCCTTCGCGCGCAAGGTTATGCATTATTTCGATAAGTTCTTCTATCTCCTGCGGGGTAAGGGAGGCCGTGGGCTCATCCAGTATCAATATATCTGCGCCGCGGTACAGCACCTTCAGTATTTCTGCCCGTTGCTGCATGCCTACGGATATGTCCTCAATCTTGGCATCGGCATTCACCTGCAGGCCGTAGCGGGCGGATATTTCGTTCACCTTTGCGCGCGCCGCCTTCATATTGACCTGCCCGCCGGGGAGCATGGGTTCCATGCCGAGTATTATGTTTTCGGCCACGGTGAACGGCTGCACGAGCATAAAGTGCTGATGCACCATGCCTATGCCCAGCTCTATCGCCTTATTGGGGCCGGATATGGAAACCTCTTTGCCGTTTATGAATATTTGGCCGGATGTGGGATGATACAGCCCGTATAATATGTTCATAAGCGTGGATTTACCCGCGCCGTTTTCGCCCAATATGGCGTGTATCTCGCCCTTGTGAACGGTCAGGTTAATCCCGTCGTTTGCTTTGAAGGAGCCGAACATTTTAACTATGTTCTTCATTTCAACCGTGGGACGGCTCATATCTATGCGCCCGTTTTCCTCCAAGCCGGCTCACCTCCTTAAAATAAAAAATATGTGTTTGCGTGATGTGATAATGGATTTGTTATAACAAATCCCTGCCCGATATGCTTCGGGCAGGGATGCGCTTATTCAGCTATTAGTCATCCAGGGTGTAGTAATCGGAACCGTAGGCGGCATCAAAGGCCTCGGTAGTGGCGGGAACCTTGATTTCGCCGGAGAGGATCTTTTCCTTGGCGGCGGCAACGGCAGCCTTGCACTCGTCGCTCATCAGGGTGTCGGTGGGGGCTACGTCAACAGCGCCGGAGGTGATGTCGTAGTTGACATCGCTGCCGGGCTTGAGGGTGCCTTCAACGCCGTCCTTGCACAGGGCGAATACGCCGTTGTCAACGCGCTTTACGGCGCTGGTCAGCACGGCTTCGGGGGCCAGAGAGGACTGATCCTGGTCAACGCCTATTACCAGCTTGCCCTGTTCCTTGCCGGCTTCGATTACGCCAAGGCCGGTGGCACCGGCGGCATGGTAAACGACGTCCGCGCCGTTGGTGTACATATTGATGGTGGCAGCCTTACCGCCCGCGGCATCGCCGAAGCTGTTGGCATTGTAGCACTGCACCTGGCAATCGGGGTTGGTGTCGCGCACGCCGGCATAGAAGCCGTAGCCGAAGGTGTTCATGACGGGGCTGACCATGCCGATAACGAAGCCAACGTTGTTGGTCTGGGTCATGGTGGCAGCGGCAACGCCTACCAGATAGGAGCACTGCTCGGTGGCAAAGTTAACGCCGATAACGTTATCGCCAACGCTGGAATTATCAACGATAGCGAAAGTCTGATCGGGATAGTTGGCGGCAACTTCCTTAAGGGTGTCGGCCATCAGGAAGCCGATGCACAGGATAAGGTCATAACCTTCGTCAACAGCGGTCTCGAGGTTGGGGGCATAGTCGGCGTCGGTCTTGGATTCGAAGTACTTAACTTCGCAGCCAAGCTCTTCCTGAGCCCTCTGCAAACCGGCCCACGCGGAAGCGTTGAAGGACTGGTCGTTGATTCCGCCGGTATCGGTAACCATGGCTACTCGATATTTGTCTTTGTTCTGATCCGCGGGAGCGGAGCAGCCGATGGCGGCTATGGCTATTACCAGAGCCAGCATCAGAGCAGCAATTTTCTTCATTATGCTTTTATCCTCCGTTTATTTTTTGACCACGCCGATTATTAATCCGCATGGTTCTATTTATTCTATCAAAAATAATTGTGAAATAAAAGATGTATTTTGATTATATATAACATTTTTGAGCCATATTTATGCCATCATATATAAATATTCCCGCGCGTGGGCATAAAAGGCCGGCGAACGAGCTGTCCGCCGGCCGTATGATGCGCTATATGGGCATAACCTTAGCCAATAAGGGCAAAGAATTCGTTAAGTGCGTCCGTATAATCCCCGCAGCAGACCAGATGATGGTTGTTGATGGGGTTGGTGAGGAAGTATGAGAAATCGTCAAGCTTAAGCTTTATCTGCGTGCGGCAGAGGCAGGATTCGTGCAGGTTTTCGGTTATCTCGCCGCGCTTTGCAAAGTAGCGGGAAAGGTCGCCTGCGGCCTTGAATATTGTGCAGGGGCCTTCGGGAATTTCGCCGGCTATGGCAACGCCGATGTCGGATTCATAATGCGTGGTAAGGCGGATGCTGCGCGGCATGGTTACGGGCAGCGTGCAGTGCGCCAGCACCATTTCGCCAGCGGCGGTATCTATGCGGCTGGGGTTGCACAGGAACACATCCTGCCCGGATACCGCGCCGAGTATAGCCATGGATACGGCGGCGGGGATATCGCCTTCGCAGCCGGCGTATATACCTTCCGCATTGAGTATGGCAAGGCCGAGGCAGCCGGTGGTGAACACAGTATTGAGAAGATCGAAGCAGCGCACGGTGACCGCGCGAAGATCGTACTTGGCAATTATGCGCTTGAGCGCGCCGTATACGTTAAGGCTCTTTTCCATTTCCGCCTTATCGTAGCCCTGCGCCATGAGAAGCTGAGTATATTGATTCGGCTCGTAGCCGCCCTTCTTGGCTTCATCTATCAGTTCGCTTATGGGGATATGCACAAGCGTAAGCCCAAGCTTAGCCTGATACGCCGCGCCGTCGGTATCGCTTGCGATAAGCCAATCGGAGGGCGCGCCTATAACGCCAAGCCGCATGCCCTTCAGCTTTTCTATTCCGGCGTAGGCCATCTTCAGCGCGTTTATGCGCCTTGCCACGTCCTCAACGCTGCCGTGCAGTATTTCGCCGCGCTTACCCTGCTGCTTTAGGAAGGAAAGGATTTCCATACTGGCGGCAAGGGAGTTGCTTTCGCCGCTGGTAAGTATATAGCAGGGCTTTTTGCATATGCGCTCATAGCCTTCCTTAAATATGCCTTCGCTTCCGCCGGAGGCCACAAATACCAGCGCGAAGGGCGCCTTTTCAAATTCGTCCAGATCAACGCGCACAAGCTCCTCGCCAACGGCGCTGCCCACGGTTTTAAGATATTCGTTCGTGCGTTCCCGCGTTACCTGAGAAAGCGGGCTTTGTACCTGAAATACGCTTATTGCCATTATAGGTTCCTCCTGAAGTTAGTAATGATTGAATATATTCTATCATAATATGCGCGGTTTTTGTACTTTATATTCTTCTCTATGTCTGATACAATATATCCATCAGCTCATATATGAAAGGATATCCCTAAATGGCAAAGCTATATTTCCGCTACGGGGCGATGAGCTCCAGCAAGACCGCAAACGCCATAATGGTAAAGTATAATTACGGAGAGCAGGGGCAGAAGGCGCTGCTTGTTAAGCCGCGCACCGATACGCGCGACGGCGTGCATATTATGAAAAGCCGCAGCGGCGTTATGGATGAATGCACGCTGTTTGACGAAATGGACTGGGAAGCCGTTAAGCGGAAGGAATATGATTGCATAATTGTGGATGAATCGCAGTTCCTTACCAAGGCGGAGGTGGAGCTGCTGACGGACATTGTGGATGAATACAATGTGCCCGTAATATGCTACGGGCTGCGCGCGGACTTCCGCGGGGAGCTTTTTGAAGGGAGCAAGTGGCTGCTTGCCTGGGCGGACAGCATAGAGGAGGTTAAAACAATATGCTGGTGCGGCCGCAAGGCAACCTGCAACGCGCGGCTTGACGGCAAGGGCGGCATAACCAAGCAGGGCGAGCAGGTGGTGCTGGGGGCGGAGGATAAATACATAAGCCTTTGCCGCAGGCATTGGAAGCAGGGCGACCCCGGCCCAAAGCTGAGAAAGCAGTAAAGCGCTATACATAACAAAAAAGTGGCTCACGGCCACTTTTTTTACTTATTCGCCCTTGTGCGCTTCAAGAAAATCGTTCAGCTCGCTGTTCAATATGTCGGTTATGAACATATGCCCGGGGCTGTGGGTTATCACTATCGGCGGCTTGGCGTTTTCTATCGCAGCCTGCGGGGTAACGCCGCAGGGCCAGAATACGCATACTTCGCCTTCGCGTATCTCCACGCTGTCGCCGTAATCGGGCCGCATAACGTCCGCAATGCCTATGTCCTTAGGGTCGTCTATGTGTACGGGCGCGCCGTGTACGTTTGGCATGGCGGCGGTTATTTTATAGGCAAGTGCGGCCTGCTTGCGCGTCATGGGCCGCATGGAGCATACCGTAGGGCCTGAAAACGGGCCGCAGGGCTTGGTCATAATATTTGTTTTATACATGGGCACGTTGCGGCCCATTGCAATATGGCGCACCTCTATGCCCGCGCGCATAAGCGCCTCCTCGAATGAAAAGCTGCACCCTATAAGGAAGCCGACCATGCTGCTTTGATAATATTCGCTTGCGTCGGTCACTTCCGCGTCAAGCGCGCCGTTACGATATATGCGGTATTTGGGAATGTCTGTCAATATATTGCCGTCCGCCGCCATAAGGCGGGTATACGGCGAAGCTTTAAGCGTTTCCAGCACGGGGCAGGGGGCGGGATTGATGCGGGCATATTCGGCAAAGTCCGCGGCGTATTCGGCGGGCAGTATTACCAAATTGGCCTGCGCATAGCCCGCGGCCATGCCGGCGGTGGGGGAGGTTATCTCGCCCGCGCGGATGAGCGCGCGCACCTCGCGCGGGGATGCGGTTTTAAGGTCTTTACTCATTGCGCCTTCTCCTTTGCGCTGAATGTATCCGCGTTCAGCTTTATTATTGCAACGCTATCGGCCTGCGCATCGCTGAACTTAAAGCGGCGGCCGGCGGTATGCTCGGTTATGAGCGAGAGCGCAAGCTTCTTTTCTTCAATATCCTCAACCATGCTTGCCCTGCCGGTGCCGGTTATGCTTGAATACAGGCAGGAATAGTTGCAGGGAATTGGTCCTTCGGTAACGCGGCTCATGCTGTCCATTTCAAACGCGGCTTCGCATCCGCTGCCGACGGCGCGTATCTTGCGGCCTTCCTTTGCGCTGTGGAAATACAGCGTGAGCGAATCGCCTTCGTGAACGTAGCCGAAGCTCAGCGGCACTATGTAAAGCCCCTCTTCATCCTTAACAGCCACGCGGCAAACGGCGGAATCGGCTATTATCCGCCCTATTCTTGCTCTATCGCTCACCAGTCTGTCCATTCTGCGCATTTTCATAGGTGTCGTCTCCTTTTATTTGATGTGTATATCGACATACGGTAAATCGAATTTTGTCGGATTATCACTCATCGTCCCATTGGCAGAGGGTGAGCGAGTACCCTTCCCGCACGGGGATGGACGTGAAGCGGGAAAAGAGCCGATCGCCCGATATTTCACCGCGCTCAACAACGCTGAAATGCGAAAAGCTGCCCCCTATACCCGTGCCGAGCAGCTTGACATAGCTTTCCTTTGCCGTCCAAACGGAATAGAACGCCTCCGTTCCGCCGCGGCGAGTATACTCTATTTCATTCGGGTGGAAGAAGCGCCGGGAGAGCGCAGCATGATCGCGCGCGGCATGCTGCTCAATATCTATGCCCACATCACAGCGGCACAATGCGCATACCCAAAGCCCGCCCGAATGGGACACGGAGAAGTGCAGCCACGGCGCGTTTTCAAAATACGGCTTGCCGTATTCGCCCTTTGCAATGCAAAGCGTTTGCGGAAGCGGCATGGCCTCCTCCGCAGCATACAGGCGCGCAAGGCGGATAAGCCGCTCCGTGCGGCTGTCATCAGCCGCTGTTTCATCAATTATATATATGCGCGCGCTGTCAGCTTTCATTTTGCTTTACCTTAATCTGTACACAAAGCCTTCATACGGCTGAAGCTTCATGCTTTCGGCAATGGGCTTGGGCGAATTGGTGAAAAGCAGACATTCGCCCTTTTTGCAGCCCGTAAGCGCAACCTTTGCCGCGCGGTCGGTAAGGTTTATGACCACAAGCAGGCTTTCCGCCCCGTCCGAACGGGTGTATGCCATAACGCGCGGATTTTCGGAATCAACGGGCGCGTATTCGCCGCCTATAAGCGCGCTGTGGCTGCGGCGGAGCGCTATCGCGCGCTTATAAAAGGAGCATACGGAATCCATATGCGTCATGTCGTCCTCAACGTTTATGTGGCTCAGCGAATTTTCGCCCTTCAGCCTGGGCGTGCCAAGTGTGAAGCCGGCGGCGCGGGAATTGTTCCATTGCATTTGGGTGTTTTCGGCATAAAGGCCTATTTCGTCGCCCTGCCGTATTAGCGGGGTACCGCGCCCGGTCATAACGTAAAGGCAGGCGGCCTTGGAGCGCAGGCGGCGCGTATGCTCCTGCTGCGATGAAAACTGCCCCTGCGTAAGCGAAATGCCGTTCAGGAACCAGCCGCCCTTCAATTCGCCCTGCACCTGATAATAGTCCGCATCGTGCTTAAAGCGCTTTGCATCCCCGCCGCCGAACAGCGCGCCGAGGGAGCCGGAAGCGGGGGAGAAAGCCTCCGCCATGTGCGCGGGGATATAAAGCTGCATCAGCAGTTCGCGGTTTTCCGTCCGCGTAAGCTGTACGGCGTCCTCAAAAGGCACGTTTTTGCCTATGCCGACCGTGAAGCAATCAGGATACAGCGAAAAAACATTCCTGTTCAGCGCGCACATTGCCCGGTGCAGCGCGCGCTTATCGCCGGATGCGGTGAGCGCATCGGTATTTACGGCAATGCCCATTGCGCCCCTGTCCAGCCAATAGCGCATGGCGGCGGAGGCACGGTCTATGTCCGAAGCATCGTTAAGGGGCATATCGGCTCTCATCTCAAGCACGGTGCCTATCATGCGGGACGCGGCCTTGTCTATAAGCGCGTCAAGGTCATCTGCCGTGCCTATTTCAGGGTCTATCATAAAGCCTTCGCCCGAAAACACGGGTGAAAGCATGAGCGTATCCGCGCCCAGCTCCTTTATATAATCTATTTTTGCGGCAATGCCATTTATGTCGCCCAGCCCATCGGCATCGGTATCGAAAAAGCTGCGCACGTCAACGCGGTAAACCGCCCTTGCTCTCGGGTCCATGGCCTATCCTCGCTTAAAATGGATTGGTGAAGAAAACGTTGAATATAAGCTGATCGCAAAGCACCAGCATGCCCAGCGCTGCAACGTATATGATAAAGCCCTTCAGGCTCTTTTTCGTTATCAGCTTGAGCATCCAGCGTATTGCGAAATAGCCGCTTACGGCAGCAATTACCGTGCCGACTATAACGCAGCCCCAATCCGTGCCCTGAAGTCCCTCCGCAGCAACATCGGGAATTTGCAGCACAAGGGAGCCGAGTATTGCGGGTATGGACAATATGAACGAATACTCCGCCGCCGCCTCTTTAGAAAGGCCGAAGAAGCGCGCGCCCGCGATTGTGGAGCCGCTTCTTGAAACGCCGGGAAATATGGCAACGCCCTGCATAAGGCCCACGCCGAGGGATTCTGTATACTTCATGTGTTCAATGTCCTTTTTGCCGTGGGACAGCTTTTCGTTGAGGAAAAGTATCGCGGCCGTTATCAAAAAGCCTATGCCTAAGAACTTGCCTTCAAATGCGGAATCAAACAGATCCTTGAATGCAAACGCTATCACCGTTGTAACAAGGGTGGAAAGCAGAAGAAGATATACCTTCTTTTGAAAAGGCTTTTTGATAAGCGCCCAAAGCTGGCGGTAGTAAACGGCTATAACGGCCGCAAGCGTGCCAAGGTGCAGCATGGTATCGAAGAACATTGCGCCTTCGTTTATGCCGAAAATATTTTGAAAAAGCACAAGGTGGCCGCTGCTTGATACGGGCAGAAATTCGCAAAGCCCCTGAACAAGGCCGAGCAGCGCCGCAATAAGTATATTCATAATAAAACTTACCCTCCATAAGTATTTATCTAATTATACATATTACCATTTTTTTATAAATATATAAAGGCCGGAATGAGAAAGGTTTATAAATAAAATAGAAAGCGAAGATTGAAAAAAGCGGCATAATAAGGTATGCTGTAATGTAGTCAGCATAATGCTGCACGATAGTAAAGCAATGGAGGAAAGGTATGAATCGCGCTGTTGACAAATGGATAGACGATCATAAGGAAGAACTGATAGAGGCGCTTAGGGCGAACCTGAGCATAGCGAGCGTAAAGGATACCGAGCATGCAAGCGAAGGTGCGCCGTTTGGGCCGATGATAAGAAAAGCGCTTGACGATGCGCTTTGGCGCGGCAAGGCGCTTGGGTTTGATACCGTGGATTACGACGGCTACTGCGGTGCGATAGATATGGCAGGCGGTGATGAGCAGCTTGGCGTTATATGCCATCTGGACGTTGTGCCGGAGGGTACGGGCTGGACGTATCCCCCCTACGGCGGCGAAATACACGACGGCAAGCTTTATGCCCGCGGCACCATGGACGACAAGGGCCCCGCGTTTGCGGCGCTGTATGCCATGAAGGCCATAAAGGAATGCGGCGTACCGCTCAGGCGCAGCGTAAGGCTTATTCTGGGCTGCGACGAGGAAAGCGGCATGAGCTGCCTGAAGCATTATAATCAGGTCGCCAAGGCGCCCACGCTCTCCTTCTCTCCAGATGCCGAATACCCCGTTGTGAACAGCGAAAAGATGATATTCCGCACGGAATACGAAAAGAAGTTTGATTCCGCCATAACCCTGCACGCCGGCACCCGCCGCAACGTTGTGCCGGGCGAGGCCGTGGCTACAGTGCCGCTGGCGCTTTCCCGCATAGTACCCATAATGGAAGCGTTTATGGAAGGCAGCGAATTTGCGTGCAGCGCGGAAGCGATAGACGAAAACAATACAAAGATAACAATGAAGGGCCTTGCGGCGCATGCCTCCGAGCCGGAACACGGCAAGAACGCTATGCTTGCAATGCTTGCGCTGCTGGATAAACTGCCCCTTGAAGGCGAGGATGCGCACACCGTGAACGCCCTCACCAACGCGCTGAAGTTCGATTGCCACGGCGAAACGCTGGGCATAGACGGCGAGGATGCATCAGGCAGGCTAACGCTCAATCCCGGCGTACTTGACTGGGACGAAACGGGCATACACCGCCTTACCTTCGACGTGCGCGCCCCCATATCCAGCAAGGCGGAGGAGCTTGAAAAGAAGATAACCGAAGGCATAAAGGAGACCGGCCTTGTGCAGACGGACATAAGCTGGAGCGAAGGCTACTATATAAGCCCCGATGACGAGCTGGTGAAGAAGCTGCTGGACGTTTACGCCGCGCGCTTCGGGCAGAGGCTTGAACCCCTTGCCATAGGCGGCGGAACATACGCAAGGCACATGAAGAACTCCGTGGCGTTCGGCATAGAGCGCCCCGGCGAACCGGGCAGGGCGCATATGCCGGATGAATACATTCCGGTGAACGATCTGATAGAGGACACCAAGACCATTGCGGACGCCATAATAGCCCTTGCGGGAGCGGAAGCGTAAAATACACGCTATAACACACATTGCGCGGGAAACGGTAATTGCCGCCGTTTCCCGCCCAAAATGTAAACAAATGGCAAACTTTTCTTGAATAAATCTCAAATCGGCCTGTCAAAAGCATTGACAAGCCTAATTCTCTTTGGTACAATGTTAAACTGCGTTAGCATGGTAATCTGTGGGAAATGTCTGCATTTTCCCAGAGACTGCCGCGCTGTTCCCTAAAATGCGGGGTATGCAGGCCCGCATATACGGGAACGCTCATGCCGGGGCGGCGCATCGGCTATAAACGCCGCGCAAGCGCGATATAGAGGAGTGAACACGATGGTACATGAAGTGCAGATGGGCACAAGGAAACGCATGAGTTTCTCCCGTATCAACGAGGTTCTCGACATGCCGGATCTTATAGAGGTTCAGAAGAACTCCTATAAGCGGTTTGTTGAAGAGGACCTTAGGGAGGTACTTGACGACATTTCCCCGATCACAGACTATACGGAAAAACTCGTTTTGGAGTTTGTCGATTATTCAATCGATTTTGACCATCCCAAATACTCCGTTGAGGAATGCAAAGAAAGGGACGTTAATTACTGCGCGCCCCTGAAGGTACTGGTCAGGCTTATCAATAAGGAAACCGGAGAAGTAAAGGAGCAGCCGGTGTTCATGGGCGATTTCCCGCTCATGACCGAGCAGGGCACCTTTATCATAAACGGCGCTGAAAGGGTTATAGTCAGCCAGCTTGTGCGTTCTCCGGGCGTATATTATACCCGCAGCATAGATAAGCTGGGCAAGAATCTTTATTCCGCCCAGGTAATACCTAACCGCGGCGCATGGCTGGAATACGAAACCGATTCCAGCGAAGTGCTGCACGTTAAGATAGACCGCCAGCGCAAGGTTTACATAACCGCGCTGCTGCGCGCATTGGGCTACGGCACCAATGCCGAAATAATCGAACTGATGGGCGAAGAAGAAAGGCTGATGAACACTCTTGATAAGGATACTACCAAGAGCGTTGAGGACGGTCTTATAGAGATATACAAGCGTCAGCGTCCCGGCGAGCCCCCCACGGAGGAAAGCGCAAGGAGCCTGCTGAACGCATTGTTCTTTGATCGCCGCTACGACCTGGCCCGCGTAGGCCGCTATAAGTTCAATAAAAAGCTGAGCCTTGCCGCCCGCATATCCGGACAAATAAGCGCAGACGATGTTATAGACCCCGCCACCGGCGAAATAATAGTTGAAGCCGGCAAACGCATAAGTGCCGAGGCCGCCGAACGCATAGAGAACACCGGCGTGCGCGGCATATTCGTCACGGCGGAGGATAAGCGCATAAAGGTCCTTGGCAATCTGTTCGTGGACGCCAAGCATTTCCTCAGCTTCAATCCCGAAGAAGCCGGCCTTAACGAAAGGGTGCATTACCCCACGCTCATGCAGCTTCTCAAGGAAGGCGAGGGCACGGACGAGGAAGAGCTCAAGGCCCTGCTGAAGGAGCATGTTTACGACCTTATACCCAGGCACATCCTGCCCGACGATATGATAGCCAGCATAAGCTACCTTATCGGCATGAATTACGGCATCGGCCGCACGGACGACATTGACCATCTGGGCAACCGCCGCATAAGGAGCGTAGGCGAGCTGCTGCAGAACCAGATCCGCGTTGGTATGACCAGGCTTGAGCGCGTTGTGCGCGAGCGCATGAGCATACAGGACATGGAAACCGCCATGCCCAGCAACCTTATAAATATCCGCCCCGTTACAGCGGCGATAAAGGAATTCTTCGGTTCCAGCCAGCTTTCCCAGTTCATGGACCAGACAAACCCGCTGGCGGAGCTTACGCATAAGCGCAGGCTGAGCGCACTTGGTCCCGGCGGTTTGAACCGCGACCGCGCCACGTTCGACGTGCGAGACGTTCACTATTCGCATTACGGACGCATGTGCCCCATTGAAACCCCTGAAGGTCCTAACATAGGCCTTATAAACTCGCTTTCCACATATGCGCGCATCAATAAGTACGGCTTTATAGAGGCGCCTTACAGGAAGGTGGATGGCAAGAACCATTCCATCAGCAGCGACATAGTATACCTGACTGCGGACGAAGAGGACGACTTCATAGTTGCGCAGGCGAACGAGGCCACCGTTACCACAGAGGAGGGCAATACCTGGTTCGCTAAGGATCACGTCGTAGCCCGCTGGCTGGATAAAATAATCGAAGTGCCTGCCGAGCAGGTGCATTACATGGACGTTTCGCCAAAGCAGCTGGTATCCGTTGCAACGGCAATGATACCCTTCCTTGAAAACGACGACGCTAACCGCGCGCTGATGGGATCGAACATGCAGCGCCAGGCGGTTCCTCTTCTCATGCCAGAAGCGCCCGTGGTTGGCACCGGCATGGAATACAAGGCTGCGCACGATTCCGGCGTTGTGGTAGTTGCGCACGAGGATGCAACGGTTATCTATGTTGCCGCCGATAAGGTAGTGACCGAGGATGCAAGCGGCATTCGCCATACATATAAGCTCATCAAGTTCAAGCGTTCCAACCAGGGCACCTGCATCAACCAGCGCCCCATAGTGAACGTGGGCGACAAGGTGAAGGTAGGCGACGTGCTGGCGGACGGCGCAAGCACCGAGCACGGCGAAATAGCCCTTGGCCGCAACATACTGATAGGCTTCATGACCTGGGAGGGTTATAACTACGAGGACGCCGTACTTATAAGCGAAAAGCTGGTTAAGGACGACGTATACACATCCATACATATAGAGGAGCATGAAACCGAAGCCCGCGACACCAAGCTGGGCAAGGAAGAAATAACCCGCGACATTCCCAACGTTGGCGAGGATGCGCTCAGCGACCTTGACGAGCGCGGCATAATCCGCATCGGCGCAGAGGTAAGAAGCGGCGACATACTGGTTGGTAAAGTAACGCCCAAGGGCGAAACCGAGCTGACCGCGGAAGAGCGCCTGCTGCGCGCCATATTCGGCGAAAAGGCAAGAGAGGTGAGGGATACCTCCCTGCGCGTGCCCCACGGCGAAGGCGGCGTTATAGTGGACGTGAAGATATTCACCCGCGAAAACAAGGACGAACTTGCCCCCGGCGTGAACGAACTGGTGCGCGTATACATTGCGCAGAAGAGAAAGATATCCGTTGGCGATAAGATGGCAGGCCGCCACGGCAACAAGGGTGTTATTTCAAGGATACTGCCCGAAGAGGATATGCCCTTCCTGCCGGATGGCACGCCGCTGCAGATAGTGCTTAACCCGCTGGGCGTTCCGAGCCGAATGAACATAGGTCAGGTACTTGAGCTGCACCTTGGCATGGCGGCAAAAACGCTGGGCTGGCACATTGCAACGCCTGTATTCGACGGCGCGAGCGAGCAGGATATAAAGGATCTGCTTGTTAAGGCCGGAAAGGATCCGGACGGTAAGACGGTGCTGTACGACGGCCGCACGGGCGAACCCTTTGAAAACAGGGTATCCGTCGGCTACATGTACTATTTGAAGCTGCATCACCTGGTAGACGATAAGATTCACGCCCGCTCCACCGGCCCGTACTCGCTGGTAACTCAGCAGCCGCTCGGCGGCAAGGCCCAGTTCGGCGGACAGCGCTTCGGCGAAATGGAAGTTTGGGCGCTGGAAGCCTACGGCGCGGCGAATACGCTGCAGGAGATACTGACCGTAAAGAGCGACGATATAGTGGGCCGCGTAAAGACCTACGAAGCCATAGTGAAGGGCGAAAACGTGCCCGAGCCCGGCGTACCGGAGTCCTTCAAGGTGCTTATCAAGGAACTGCAGTCCCTCGGCCTTGACATAAAGGTGCTCAGCGACACCAACGAGGAGATTCAGATCGGCGAAATGATAGACGATGACGACACGACGCCTATCGACGTGAACATGAGCGGGCTTGAGGACGTGCCCGACATGGCGCCGATGGAGAACGACGATCGCTTCAGCGAATTTGATTTCAATGATGACGATGACGATGATTCGGACGCGGACTTCAGCGAGTTCGACGGCGAATAAAACGCGGATGAAGGGAGAGAAAAGCATTGTTCGAGCTGACAAATTTTGACGCTATACAGATTGGCCTTGCATCCCCGGAAAAAATAAGGGAATGGTCGCACGGAGAGGTCAAAAAACCCGAGACCATAAATTACCGCACGCTCAAACCGGAAGTTGACGGACTGTTCTGCGAACGCATATTCGGGCCGACCAAGGACTGGGAATGTCACTGCGGCAGATATAAGCGCGTGCGCTACAAGGGCGTGGTGTGCGATAAGTGCGGCGTTGAAGTTACCCGCGCAAAGGTGCGCCGCGAGCGCATGGGCCACATTGAGCTGGCCGCCCCCGTATCACACATATGGTATTTCAAGGGCATACCCTGCCGCATGAAGATGCTGCTGGACATGAGCCCGAGGAACCTTGAAAAAGTGCTGTACTTTGCGGCGTTTGTCGTTACCGATCCCGGCAACACACCGCTTCAGTATAAGCAGGTTCTCAGCGACAAGGAATACCGCGACGCGCAGAACGAATACGGCCCCAAGGCCTTCAAGGCCGGCATGGGCGCCGAAGCCATAAAGGAACTGCTCAAGGACCTTAACCTTGAGGAGCTTGAAAAGCAGCTTAAGGACGAGGTCAACTCCTCCTCCGGCCAGAAGCGCGCAAACGCCATAAAGAGGCTGGACGTTGTTGAAGCCTTCCTTAAGAGCGGCAACAAGCCCGAATGGATAATACTGGACGCGGTGCCGGTAATTCCGCCGGAACTGAGGCCTATGGTTCAGCTGGACGGCGGAAGGTTCGCCACCAGCGACCTTAACGACCTTTACCGCAGGGTTATAAACAGAAATAACCGCCTCAAGAGGCTGCTTGAGCTGCACGCGCCGGACATTATAGTGCGCAACGAAAAGCGTATGCTTCAGGAAGCGGTGGACGCCCTTATCGATAACGGCCGCCGCGGGCGCCCCGTTACAGGCCCCGGCAACAGGCCGCTCAAGTCCCTTTCCGATATGCTTAGGGGTAAGCAGGGCCGCTTCAGGCAGAACCTGCTGGGCAAGCGCGTTGACTATTCCGGCCGAAGCGTTATAGTCGTAGGCCCTGAGCTGAAGATGTATCAGTGCGGTCTGCCCAAGGAAATGGCGCTGGAGCTGTTCAAGCCCTTCGTAATGAAGAAGCTTGTTGACGACGGCCTTGCGCACAACATAAAGAGCGCAAAGCGCATGGTGGAGCGCGTCCGTACAGAGGTATGGGACGAGCTGGAAGTGGTCATAAAGGAGCATCCCGTTATGCTCAACCGCGCGCCTACGCTGCACCGCCTTGGTATACAGGCGTTCGAGCCAATCCTTGTTGAAGGCCGCGCCATAAAGCTGCACCCGTTGGTATGTACCGCATTCAACGCGGACTTCGACGGCGACCAGATGGCCGTGCACGTTCCGCTCAGCGTTGAAGCGCAGGCGGAAGCAAGGTTCCTTATGCTTGCATCCAACAACATACTTAAGCCGCAGAGCGGCCAGCCTGTTGTGGAACCCACGCAGGACATGGTTCTGGGCTGCTACTACCTTACCCTGCAGCGCGACGGCGAAAAGGGCGAGGGCAAGGCCTTTGCCAGCGAGGATGAAGCCATAATGGCGTATCAGACGGGCGAATGCTCGCTGCATGCCAAGGTGAAAATCCGCATAGAGCGCGAATTTGAAGGCAAGAAGCTGAGAAAGGTTATAGACACCAGCATCGGCCGCGTTATATTCAACAACGCCATACCGCAGGACCTTGGCTTCGTTGAAAGGAACACTGCGGACGATATGTTCAAGCTTGAGGTCGATAAACTGGTCGTCAAGAAGGACATAGGTAAGATAATAGACAAGTGCTACCGCCGCTACGGCGCGGCCGAAACCAGCGAAATGCTGGACCGCATAAAGGCGATGGGCTTCCGTTATTCCACACTGGGCGGCATAACGATAGGCTTCCAGGACATAACCGTGCCGGAAGAGAAGAAGACCATACTGGCCGAGGCCGAGGTTGAGGTAAACAAGATAGACAGCCTGTACAGGAGCGGTTTCCTCAGCGATGCGGAAAGGCGTACCAACGTAATACACATTTGGGACGACGCGACCAACAAGGTCACCAAGACCCTTATGGATTCGCTGGATCAATACAACCCGATATTCATGATGGCAAACTCCGGTGCCCGTGGTTCCACCAACCAGATCCGTCAGCTTGCCGGTATGCGCGGACTGATGGCCGACCCGAACGGCCAGATCATAGAAGTGCCTATACGTGCAAACTTCCGCGAAGGTCTTACGGTGCTTGAGTTCTTCATCAGCTCCCACGGCGCGCGTAAGGGCTTGGCCGATACGGCTCTGCGTACTGCGGACTCCGGTTACCTGACCAGGCGACTTGTTGACGTTTCTCAGGACGTTATAGTGCGCGAGGACGACTGCTTCGCCCTGCGCGGCGAAGCGCCCAAGGGCATGAAGATAGAGGCCATAATGGACGGCAACAAGGTGGTTGAAAGCTTTGGCGACCGTATACTGGGCCGCTACAGCGTGAACGAGGTTGTTCATCCCGAAACGGGCGAGGTACTGTGCCCCGCCAACAGCATGATAACCTATGATATCCGCAACAGGATAGTGGATGCGGGCATAAGGAGCATGGAGTGCAGGAGCGTATTCACCTGCCGCAGCGACCACGGCGTATGCACCAAGTGCTACGGCGCAAACCTGGCCACCGGCGGAGAGGTGAACATAGGCGAAGCGGTGGGCATAATTGCCGCGCAGGCCATAGGCGAACCGGGTACCCAGCTGACCATGCGAAACTTCCATACCGGCGGCGTTGCAAGCGCAACGGATATTACCCAGGGTCTTCCCCGTGTAGTTGAAATATTCGAAGCACGTAAGCCGAAGGGCTTGGCAGTTATAAGCGAGATCGCCGGTAAGGTTGAAATAACCGAAGGCCAGCGCCGCGAAGCCACCATAACCGGCGACGACGGCGAAGCCGTGAAGTATCTTATCCCCTTCGGCGCCAAGCTGAAGGTGAAGAACGGCGACACGATAGAAGCGGGCGACGAACTGACCGACGGTTCCATCAACCCCAACGACATTCTGAAGATAAAGGGCGTAAAGGGCGTGCAGGCCTATATGCTCAAGGAAGTTCAGGATGTGTACCGTTCACAGGGCGTTGAGATAGCGGATAAGCACATTGAAGTAATTATCCGCCAGATGCTGCGCAAGGTGCAGATTGAGGACGCGGGCGATACGGATATGCTGCCGGGCGAGCTGGTGGATATATTCCGCTTCGAGCGCGAGAACGAGGAAATGGTGATGAAGGGCATGCAGCCCGCCGTTGCCAAGAGGAAGCTGCTTGGTATAACCAAGGCCGCCCTCGCGACCGATTCGTTCCTGAGCGCCGCATCCTTCCAGGAAACCACAAGGGTGCTGACCGAAGCCGCCATAAAGGGCAAGGTAGACCCGCTGGTAGGTTTGAAGGAAAACGTAATAATCGGCAAGCTGATACCCGCGGGCATAGGAATGAAACGCTACCGCAACGTGGAAGTGAAGCCCAAGAACGCCGAACAGTAATAAAAACAAACGCATATTTGGGCCGCGTGGGGCGCATAAGTTCCATTGCGGCCCAAAGTATAACCGCGTAAGGAGAACAGTATATGACCCAACCAAAGTATACAAACGCGGACTGTCCGCTTTACGGCAGCGAATACTGCGCGGCGCTGAACATGGAAAGCTGCGAAAAATGCACGGTGGATTGCACTGACGAGGAAAAGACCGCGCGCGTGAAGCAGGATCTGGCGGACATGGCCGCCCTGCTGCCGGAGGACGGCATGGCAAAGCTGTTTACCGGCGAAGAATGTGTGCTGTGCAAAGGCGAAAAGGGCAAAAGGGAATACTATGCCTTTTTCGATATGGGGCATCCCGGCGCGCGCAAGCACAGGGCGAAGGGGCTGCTGGGCCTGCTGAAAAAGGAGCCGCGCTTTGGCTCATTGCTTCCGGCGCAGGTTAGCTGCTGCAAAGAATGCAAGCAGCGCATTACCCGCCTGAGCTACGTTAAGGGGCTTATAATAGCCGCGTTTTTGCTAAGCGGCCTTATAGTGCTGAGCCTTAGGAGCGTGAACGAGCCGCTCATGGCTATTACGCACGGGCTGCCGTTTTATATATTCGCGGCGTGGGCAATAATAGGCATAGCGGTTGCGGAAATAGCCTACCGCGGCATGAAGCGCAGCTACGCAAAGCGGACGTACCTCAACGTGATGAATGCGCCGATGCTTGCGGAGCTGAAGGAGAAGGGCTGGTTTGAGCTGTTTGCCGAGCACGGCGTGAGCAGGCTGGTATTCTCCAAAAAGCCGATGAGCCATGGCCTGTTTGCCGCAATGCCGGACGAGATGATAAATAAAGACGGTATTCATGGCGAAAAAAGCGAAAATGCCTAAAAATTCCGGCTATATCGATTGACAAGCCGCGAAATGAATGCTACAATACCTAAGTTGCGGAAAATGTCCCTTTCAAGGGGTTGCAAGGGATTTTCTTAATATAAAGAATATTAATTTTGTTTGGAGGAAATTCTTCAATGCCGACCATTAACCAGTTGGTTCGCAAGGGCCGTGAGCAGGTGAGCTACAAGTCTAACTCCCCTATCCTCAAGCAGTGCCCCCAGCGCCGTGGTGTCTGCACCGCGGTTCGTGTTCTTACACCTAAAAAGCCTAACTCCGCTCTGCGTAAAATAGCGCGTGTACGCCTGACCGATGGTCTTGAAGGTACCGCGTACATCCCCGGCGTGGGACACAATCTGCAGGAGCACAGCGTCGTCCTCATCAGGGGCGGCCGCGTAAAGGATCTGCCTGGTGTTCGTTACCACATCATCCGTGGCGCACTCGATACCGCGGGCGTAGCCAAGCGTATGCAGGCCCGTTCCCGCTACGGCGCCAAGAGACCCAAGAAATAAGGAGGGAAATTAAGATGCCGAGACGTGGATTTGTACCCAAGAGGGAAGTTCTTGATGACCCTATGTACGGCGGCAAGCTGGTGACGAAGCTCGTCAACCAGGTCATGCTGGACGGTAAGCGCGGTACCGCGCAGAAGGCTTGCTACGGCGCGTTTGAAATCATTCGCGAAAAGACCGGCCGCGAGCCTTTGGAAGTATTCGAGCAGGCCATGAACAACATCATGCCCGTGCTTGAGGTTAAGGCCCGCCGCGTTGGCGGCGCCACCTATCAGGTACCTATCGAGATAAGGCCCGAAAGGCGCCAGACTCTCGGTCTAAGGTGGCTGGTAAGCTATGCCCGCGCCCGCAGCGAGCACACCATGATGCAGCGCCTTGCCGGCGAAATCATGGACGCCGCAAACCAGACCGGTTCCGCCTTCAAGAAGAAGGAAGATACCCACAAGATGGCCGAGGCCAACAAGGCTTTCGCGCACTATCGCTGGTAATAACGGCAATATACTGCTGCAAAAACGGATCCGGCTTAACGGCTGGGTCCGATTTTCTGCAAAAAGCGGAAGCGGCGTGTATATAGATTTTATAAATTTTTTTGTAGAGGAGGGCTGCAAGTGGCCAGAGAAACCCCGCTTGAAAAAACGAGAAACATCGGCATCATGGCCCACATCGATGCCGGAAAGACCACCACTACCGAGCGTATACTTTACTATACCGGCAAGATACACAAGGTAGGAGAGGTACACGAGGGCGCAGCCACAATGGACTTCATGGTGCAGGAGCAGGAGCGCGGTATAACCATCGCTTCCGCTGCCACCACCACCTATTGGCGGCAGCATCGCATCAACATCATCGATACCCCGGGTCACGTTGACTTCACAATGGAAGTTGAGCGTTCGCTTAGGGTACTGGACGGCGCTGTGGCAGTATTCTGCGCAAAGGGCGGCGTTGAGCCCCAGAGCGAGACCGTATGGCGTCAGGCCAGCAAATACGGCGTGCCGCGCATAGCTTATGTCAACAAGATGGACATAATAGGCGCGAACTTCTATAACGTGGTAAAGATGATGAAGGACAGGCTTGGCGCAAACGCCGTGCCTATTCAACTGCCCATCGGCGCGGAAGCCGACTTCCGCGGCATGATAGACCTTATAACTATGAAGGCCGAAGTTTATTACGATAACGACGGCAAAGACATAAGGATAGAGGATATCCCTGCCGACATGGTAGAAAAGGCCGAAGAGTACCGCACCGCCATGATTGAAGCCGCGGCGGACGTGGACGAAGAGCTGATGGAAAGATACCTCGGCGGTGAAGAAGTAAGCAACGAGGATATTATGAAGGCCCTGCGCAAGGGCACCATAGCCAACCAGATAGTGCCCGTTGTATGCGGAACGTCTTACAGGAACAAGGGCGTGCAGCCCCTGCTCAACGCGATAGTGGACTTTTTGCCCTCTCCGCTGGACGTACCCCCCGCGGAAGGCACCAGCGTGGACGGCACGGAGATAATAAAGACCGAATGCAGGGATGATGCACCGTTCGCGGCGCTTGCGTTCAAGATTGTTGCCGACCCGTTCGTGGGCAAGCTGACCTTCTTCCGCGTATACAGCGGCACGCTTCAGTCAAATTCCTATGTTTACAATGCTTCCAAGGGTAAGCGCGAGCGCGTTGGCAAGATAACCCTTATCCATGCCTCCAGCCGTACCGAAATTCCCGAGGCGCACGCGGGCGACATAGCCGCGCTGGGCGGACTGAAGGAGACCGGCACGGGCGATACGCTTTGCGACGAAAAGCATCCGCTGCTGCTTGAAACCATAGAGATTCCGGATCCCGTTATACAGGTGGCCATAGAGCCCAAAACCAAGGCCGGACAGGAAAAGATGGGCCTTGCGCTTGCAAAGCTTGCCGATGAGGACCCCACCTTCCGTACCTTTACCGATAAGGAAACGGGCCAGACCATAATAAGCGGCATGGGCGAACTTCACCTTGAAATAATCGTGGATAGGCTTATACGCGAGTTCCACGTTGAGTGCAAGGTCGGCCGTCCGCAGGTTGCATACCGCGAGACCATATCCCGCACCGTCAAGAGCGAAGGCCGTTACGTTCGCCAGACCGGCGGTCACGGTCAGTACGGTCACTGCGTGGTGGAATTTTCCCCGCTGGAGCCCGGCGCCGGATTCGAATTCGAGGACAAGACCGTTGGCGGCGTTATTCCCAAGGAATACATCCCCGCTATCAAGGCCGGCATAGAGGAAGCTTCCAAGACCGGCTCGCTTGGCGGATTCGAGGTTGTGGACTTCAAGGCAACGCTGCTTGACGGCAGCTATCACGACGTTGACTCTTCCGAAATGGCATACAAGATCGCCGCTTCCATGGCGCTCAAGGATGCGCTGGAAAAGGCCGGCTGCGTGCTGCTTGAACCCGTTATGAAGGTTGAAGTCGTGATGCCCGATGAGTACATGGGCGATGTTATAGGCAACCTGACTTCCCGCCGCTGCCGCATAGAAGGTACGGACAGCCGCGGCAATGCGCAGGTTGTAGACGCGATATGCCCGCTGAGCGAAATGTTTGGCTACGCAACGGACCTCAGGTCCCGCACGCAGGGCAGGGGCACGTTCACAATGCAGTTTGACCATTACGAGCAGGTGAGCGAGGCTGTCGCGAAGAAGATTTTAGGCAAATAAATAATATAAAAACAACTATTTTTGAAGGAGAAAGAAAATGGCAAAGGCAAAATTCGAGCGCACTAAGCCGCACGTAAACATCGGCACGATA
>ERZ779888.57-NODE-57-length-153403-cov-17.795211_pt1 | contig 153403 bp, 139 predicted proteins | sample MGYA00511245_ERZ779888 | MGnify/ENA primary metagenome ERZ779888 (study PRJEB29588, sample SAMEA2155255) | human gut metagenome | biome: human gut; feature: human-associated habitat; material: faeces | place: Denmark | collected 2008/2010 ...
CGTGGGTTCCCTTTTAAGGGGGAACGGCGGTTGGGGAAACACGTGAGGAAGGGGGGAGTGAATTTATAGAGCTAAACATTCAACTTTTGTAGAGGAAGAAATCACACTTATTCGGGGCGTGTTTATACACGGTACACGCCCTTTCAAGCCTTTAGAGCGTTAAATACCAGCTTAAATTTTTCAAATATATTGAAAATATATTTTACAAGTGTTATAATAAAGGTCAAAGAGAGGCCAGTATGGATTCTATCAGAACAATTCAACTTAAAGAAAGCATACTCCAAAACAACGATGCCGACGCGGAAAAACTCCGTGCCGAGCTTGACGAGGCAGGCGTATATTACGTCAACGTGATGTCCGCTCCCGGCAGCGGAAAGACGACGTTGCTCGTTGCGCTCACAAAGGCTCTGAAAGACAAGGTTAAAATCGGCGTTATGGAAGCGGACATCGACGGCGACGTGGATGCTTACACCGTGCGAGAAGCGGGTGCGGAAGCGATCCAACTCCACACGGGCGGCATGTGCCATCTCGATGCGGATATGTCCAGGCAAGGTTTCAAAGAGTTTGCCACAAACGCGGATATGGTTTTCCTTGAAAACATCGGCAATTTGGTATGTCCTGCAGAGTTCGACACCGGCGCACACTTGAAAATGGTGCTTTTGGCACTTCCGGAGGGCGACGACAAGCCGCTCAAATATTCGCTTATGTTTTCCGTAGCGGACGTTGTTGTGCTGACAAAATGCGATACGGCAAAATACTTTGATTTTGACGTAGAGAAGTGCAAACAATACATTGCAAGAGTGAATAAGAGCGCAAAAGTATTCGAGGTTTCCGCACGCACGGGCGACGGAATAGCCGAACTTGCAAAATATCTTATGCAGAATTACTCGGAGTGGAAAGAGGGTGTAAAATGAGAGTTATATCCGTCAAAGAAAGTATATTTTCAAACAACGATAAAACCGCCGACGAGTTGAGAGCGACTCTCAAGCGCAAGGGCACGTTTCTTCTCAACGTTATGTCTTCGCCCGGAAGCGGCAAAACCACTCTTTTGACCGCACTGCTCAAAAGCCTGAAAGACAAACTTAAAGTGGTTGCGATGGACGTTGACATAGAAACCGACGTTGACGCGCGTCGCATAGCGGAAGGCGCAGGTATCGAGAGCGTGCAAATTCACAACGGCGGACTTTGCCATATCGACGCGGATATGGTGAGCGAGGCACTAAACCAAGCGGCGTTTGATGATTGCGACCTTATCGTGCTCGAAAACATCGGCAACCTCGTGTGTCCTGCCGAGTTCGACACGGGCGCGCATCTCAACATGATGCTGTTGTCCGTACCCGAGGGCGACGACAAACCGCTCAAATATCCTTTGATGTTTGAAAAGTGCAATCTTGTCGTTGTCACTAAAATCGACACTCTCGAAGCGTTCGATTTTGACAAAACCGAGTTTGAAAAACACATTTCTCGTCTGAATCCGAACGCACAGATATTTTATGTCAGTGCAAAAACGGGCGAAGGACTTGAAATGCTTGAAAATAAGATATACAATAGAATAAAGTTTTTCAAAGGAGAAAACAACAATGGCTGAGATGAGCAAAGCTTTCACACCGGAGTATATGGGCGATCCCAATCCGAGCGAGAAAATCCTCAAACTAGCAAGAAAAATCACGGACTGCATCGACCATAAGATTGCAGGAGTGACAGTCAACGATCCCGAATACTGGGGACTTCGTTGCATCATGACCGATGAAATGGCAGACGTTGCGCTCACAATGAAAGTGCGTCACCATTACACCATGGAAGATCTTGAAAAGTTGAATCCCGGCGTCGAGAAAAACAAACTGCACGATCTCGTCAAACAAATGAGCGATATCGGCATTTTGGAATACGACTACGGCAATCACTATGACAAGAACGGTCCTATCAAGGGCGCAAAGAAAGAGCGTCGTTATACGCTCCCGATGTTCGTTCCCGGTTCTGCGGAATTCACCAACATGATAAAGAAGCAACTTGACGAGCATCCCGAACTTGCGATGTTCTTCGAGCGTATGACGTATCTTCCTTTGACTATGGTCACGCCTATGGTTCCTCCGGGAGGCGCAGGCATCGGCATGCACGTTATTCCCGTCGAGAAAGCAATCGAGATGGAAAACGGCACCATGGACATCGAGCATATCTCCTATTGGCTCAAAAAGTACGAAGGACACCTCGGCGTCGGCATCTGCTCCTGCCGTTACGGAAGAGCCAAGCTCGGCGAAGGTTGCGGCGACAGCTGTGAAGAGTGGTGTATCGGCATCGGCGATATGGCTGATTACTGCCGTGAAACGGGCAAGGGACGCGATATCACCTACGACGAGGCAATGCAAATTCTCCGCAACGCAGAGAAGAACGGTTTTGTTCACCAAATCACCAACATCGACGGCGAAAATAAGATTTTTGCAATCTGCAACTGCAACGTCAATATCTGCAACGCGCTTCGTACTTCACAACTTTTCAACACGCCCAACATGTCGAGAAGCGCATATGTCGCTCGCGTTGAAAAAGACAAATGCGTCGCTTGCGGCAAATGCGTAGAGTATTGCCCAGCAGGCGCAGTCAAACTCGGACAAAAACTTTGCACAAAGCAAGGCGAAATCAAATATCCCAAACACGAACTTCCCGACAACCTCTCCTGGGGACCGGACAAGTGGGACGAGGACTACAGAGACAACAACCGTATCAACTGCTACGAAACCGGTACGTCTCCGTGCAAGGCGGCATGCCCCGCACACATCGCAGTTCAAGGCTACATCCGCAAGGCAAAAGAGGGCAAGTACAGAGAAGCTCTCGAACTCATCAAGAAGGACAATCCGTTCCCGGCAATCTGCGGACGCGTCTGCAACAAACGTTGCGAGGCTGCTTGTACAAGAGGAACGATTGACGAGGCGGTTGCAATCGACAATATCAAGAAGTTTATCGCAGAGCAAGATTTGCATGCGGAAACAAGATTCGTGCCTGAAGTGGTCATTCCGTCCAACGTCGAAACGCATTGGGGACAAAAGATCGCAATCATCGGCGCAGGCCCCGCGGGACTTTCTTGCGCATACTATCTTGCAACCAAGGGCTATCTTCCCACCGTGTTTGAAAAGAACGAGAAACTCGGCGGTATGCTCACTTACGGTATTCCTTCCTACAAGCTCGAAAAGGACGTCATCGAAGCGGAAATCGACGTATTGCGTGAGCTTGGCGTAGAGTTCAAGACGGGAGTCGACGTCGGCAAAGACGTCACCATCGACGAACTCAGAAAGCAAGGTTACAAAGCATTCTACGTTGCAATCGGCTGCCAGGGCGGCAGACTTCCCTGTGTACCCGGCGAAGACGCAATCGGCACGGATATGGCAGTTTCCTTCTTGCATGCGGCAACAGAAAATCACGACAGAAAGCTCGAAGGCAAAACAGTCGTCATCGGCGGCGGAAACGTTGCGGTTGACTGCGCTCGCACCGCCGTTCGTTTCGGAAGCGAAGAAGTGGGTATGTACTGCCTCGAATCGAGAGAAACAATGCCTGCAAGTAAGAACGAAATCGAAGAAACTCTTGCAGACGGCATCTCAATCAACAACGGCTGGGGCCCCAAGGAAATCCTCAAAAACGAAGACGGCACCGTCAAGGCAGTTGTGTTCAAGAAGTGCTTGAGAGTCATCGATCCTCAAACCAAGAGATTCAGCCCCGTTTATGACGAAAACGATACAATCACGGTTGAAGCGCAACATGTTATCTTTGCAATCGGTCAAGCGATTGTGTGGGGCGATTTGCTCAAGGGAACGAAGGTTGAATTCCATCACGGCAATTATCCCGTTGCGGATTCTCTCACATATCAAACGGCAGAGCCCGACATCTTCGTGGGCGGCGACGTTTACAGCGGACCGAAGTTTGCAATAGACGCAATCGAAGCGGGCAAGAACGCAGCGGTATCTCTCCATCGTTTCGTACAACCCGGCACGAGCATGACCATCGGTCGCAACCGCAGACAATTCATCGAGCTTGACAAAAACAACATCGTCATCGACAGCTACGACACCGCCGGCAGACAAGAAGCCAAAGAACTCGAAGGCGACAAACACTCCTTCAGAGATTTGCACGGCACTCTCACCGAAGAACAAGTCAAGATCGAAGCAGGTCGTTGCCTCGGATGCGGCGCAAGCGTTGTGGACGAAAACAAGTGCATCGGTTGCGGTATCTGCACCACCAAGTGCGAATTCGACGCAATCCATCTCCACAGAGAACATCCCGAGTGCTCCACCATGGTGCGCAGCGAAGACAAGTTCAAAGCAATTCTTCCTTACGCAATCAAGCGCGGCATGAGAATCGTGTTCGGCAAGAAAACCGCTGAAGAAAAAGCGTCTCAAAAGAAGCACAAAGAAGCGGTGAAGGCAGCAAAAGCGGCAAAAAAAGCAAACAAATAAGAGGTTGATATGCACGAGCTAGGTGTAGTGTTTCACATCGCGGATATGGTGCGCGACGTCGCCGTCGAAAACAAGGCGACCAAAATCCAAAAAGTCGTCATGCAAATCGGCGAAGTATCCACGATTGTGAACGATCAACTCATTGATTGTTGGAACTGGAATGCAAACCGCACGGATCTTCTGCGCGGTTGCACTCTTGAAATCGAGCCCATCAAAGCAGTCACCTATTGTGAGGACTGCCACAAAGAGTATCCCACCGTCGAACACGGCAAGATCTGCCCCTATTGCGGGAGCGAGCACACCTATTTGGTGCGGGGAAACGAGGTGCTCATCAAAGAAATCGCTGTAGAATAAAGCCGCTATTGAGCGAATAACATCGGCAGGCACAACTTGTTCCTAAATCACGTACTTCAGTATGTTTGGTTTGGTTTCAAGCTGTGCCTTTCTTGTTTTTTATCTAAATATCTCGTATCAGTTAGAAGTGCGAGCGAGAAAATAAAAATAGTACAGTGATTGCATATTAGTGGTTTACATATTATATAAACTATTGCAATTTTTTATCATATTGACAAAAGGCGCGAAAAACCGTATTATAAAAGCACAATAAATTCAAACATTATGTATCGAATTTATTGAAAAGCGGGGATGCACTTGTTATATTTTTGCTTACTTTTACATATCCTCGCAATACATCATCGAGGGGAAGTATGGGAGCCCACAAGAAACAACGTATTTTCAGTATTTTGGCAATTTTGACAATGGTCGTCATTTTGGCGTGCGTTTTTGCAGCGTGTGACAAAACAGATGCGCAAGAAACTAATTATAAAGTGACGATTCATCCGAACAACGGGCAAGCTGATTTTGTTTGGGAAATAAAAACCGATATTCCAGTTATAACCTATTACGGTTATCATGTTGTCGGATATTACTTGGATGAAGATTTTACAACAAGCACTACACTTGAGTCTTTGAAATCGACCGAATTGACGAAAAATATAGATGTATATGTAAAATGGGAGAAAGACAGCGTACCGCCTAAAACAAGAATCACAACAAACAATTTGAATTGTGATATCGATAATCGATTGATTAGCGGAAAAGTTTCTAATGATACCACCATGTTTTCGTTCATTGATGAAATTTCTGTTGAAAAAGGCACAACTTATACGATTTCAACCGATATTAACGGTATCAATACCATCCCAAGTAAAACTGTAAACCTTGAGATAGGCGACAATGTTTTCTATATTCTTGTTCAAAACGGCGAAGAACTCACGTTGTATACGGCGACCGTGCGTCGCAAACCTATATATACGGTTGCTTTTGATACGAAAGGCGGCACGGAAGTCCAATCACAACAAGTGGAGGAAGATGGTTTTGCAACTGCGCCCACAACTGAGAAAAACGGTTGTACCTTTGACAAGTGGAATTGGGATTTTTCAATGCCGATCACGGAAAATACAACCATTACTGCAATTTGGAATGCTTTTGTATATAATATCGTTTACGATTTTAACATCCCCGAAGATTCTGTAAGTCAAGAAGTTGACAACTCAATGAACCCGACAACCTACACGGTTGACGACACGATATATTTCTCTGCGCCTGTAAGAAAGGGGTACTATTTGACTGGATGGAGCGTTAGCAGCATTTCCAAAGGCACAACCGGAACAATAACAACAACAGCGCAATGGCGCCCGATTATCTATGAGATAGTATATGATTTTGGCGATTCCAATTCGGTAAGCAAGGCGACAAACAACGACTCAAATCCAAGGTATTATTCTGTTGAAAGTGAAATCACTTTTGACGAACCGACAAGAGCCGGTTATTCGTTTGTATCTTGGGACAAAAATATTGAAAAAGGCACGACCGGTACGCAAACAGTAACGGCAAGTTGGAATGTTGTTCAATACAACATTTCTTATGTGTTGAATGGCTGGATGAATAACGAAGACAATAAAGTCACTTATACAATTGAAGATCCGGAGTTCGTTTTGCAGGACGGAACAAACGGAGAAAGCCTTTTTTGTGGATGGTATTTGGACAAAGAATATACAACTCACATTGAAAGCATAACTCCAACATCGGCACGAGATTATACAGTTTATGCAATGCCAGATTGTGGTGCAACAAATGGGTTGTTGATTCAAAATGGTGTTGTGCAGTCATATTTCGGAATATCTGATGAGGTGATTATCCCTTCATATTATAAGGGCTATGATGTTATAAGTATTTCCGAGTCTTCGTTTAAGAATTGTGAGAGTATCACAAATGCCGTAATTCCGAATAGCGTAACAAATATAGAATGTGGCGCATTTTTTGGATGCACATCGCTTGAAAGTATTACGACTCCGTTTATAGGCGCAAGTAGAGCTGCGAGTAATGGATATGACCAAGTATTTGGATATATTTTTGGGTATGAAACCTCTATCTCTAAAAGCGGAGCTATAGCAGTGATACCAAATGCGATCAATCAATATTCTGAACAAAATACTAAAGATTGGACATTTGTACATTATTGGTACTATATACCAACAACATTGAAAAATGTTTCGATAAGTGATGGTATAACAGATATTCCTTATCGGGCATTTGTTGGATGTAAAGATATTAAAAATATAACGATTCCCGCTAGCGTTAAAAGTTTTGGATATAGTGCTTTTTCGGGATGCTGTGGAATTACAGACATTGTCATCCCAAGTAGTACGACAAGTATTGGTGATTATGCATTTTCTGGTTGCAAAGGTTTGACGGACATAACAATTCCTGATAGCGTGATGACTATAGGACAAGATGCATTATTCGGGTGTACTGCCCTAACAAGCATAATTGTTTCTGAAAATAACGCGTTTTATTCAAGTGTCGCAGGAATACTATACGACAAAAATAAAACTCAAATTATATGCGTCCCAAAAGCGATTAAAGGTGAGATTTCTATTGCTAACGGCGTGACAAGCATAGATTCAACTGTGTTCAAAGACTGTATTGGAGTGACTAGTATGATTATTCCCGATAGTGTTGAGCGTATCGGCGAAGGCGCGTTTTCCGGTTGTTCATCGCTTGAAAGCATAACCATTCCGTTTGTTGGCGCAAAAGCAGGCGTTACAAGCAGTGATACGTATCAATATCCGTATGGTTATATTTTTGGCACTAGTAGTTATATAGGCGGTGTTTCAACCTGGCAGTATTATTATGGAAACAGTACGTCATCACCGATGTCTACAACATATTACATACCGTCATCATTGAAATCTGTGACTGTGGCAGGTGGAAATATTCTCTACGGTGCCTTCTACGGTTGCACCGGACTTACAAGCATAACCATCCCCAACAGCGTGACAAGCATAGGCGATTCTGCCTTCTCTGGTTGCACCGGGCTTACGAGCATGGTAATCCCTGACAATGTGACGAGCATTGGCAAGGATGCCTTTAGAGAGTGTAGTAGTTTTACAAGTGTATCGCTGGGCAATAGTATTGTAAGTATAGGGGAAACGGCATTCTTTGGTTGTGAAATGCTTACCTGCATTACAATTCCAAAAGGTTTGACAAGTATTGGTGATTCAGCATTTTTAGGTTGTTGGCGACTAATCGAGGTGCACAACAAATCATCGTTGACGATAATAGCTGGCAGCTCTGATAACGGGCATGTTGCATCTAATGCAAAAAATGTCTATACGGACACAGAAGGAGAAAGCAAACTATCAACTGACAATGGTTATGTTGTATATACAGACGGAACAGAAAAGATTTTAGTTGATTATACCGGCGCAGAAACTGAATTGACATTGCCATCATATATAACCCAAATTAACAAATTGGCTTTCTATAATTGCACTGAGTTGACAAGCGTTACAATCCCGAACGGTGTGAGGAGCATTGGAAGGCAAGCCTTCGATGGGTGTATTGGGTTAACCAGTTTGACAATTGGGAAAAACGTGACAAACATTGGTTTTAGTGCATTCCGTGGTTGCACGGGGTTAACAAGTATCATTGTTAATGATGAGAACACAAAGTACCATAGCGCCGGCAACTGCCTCATTGAAACAGTAACTAAAATGTTGATTTTAGGTTGTAAAACAAGTGTTGTTCCGTCTGATGGTAGCGTGACGAGTATCGGCAATTCAGCCTTCTATAAATGCACTGGATTGACGAGCATAACAATCCCTGACAGCGTAACCAACATTGGCAATGGTGCTTTCCGAAACTGTAGCGGACTGACAAACATTAATTTTGAAGGCACAAAAGAACAATGGAATGCAATCACAAAAGGCGATAATTGGAACGATGGTGTCGCAACTGATTGCACAATTACTTGTTCCGACGGAACGATATAAAAAATAAACCCAAAAGGAGTATACAAATGAACAAAGGTACAATTAGCAAGGTTAAAATTGACGATAAATATCGCTATTGCATAAGACTTGAAAACACGGTAAAAATTAAAGATAAGAATGGAAAAGAGCTTGAATATAATGTTTTTCTTTTTGAAACGAATAATCCCGCACCGGATGCAAAACTCGTTCCTGTAGAAGATGTGTATACTTTTGAAAAGGATTTGACGTCACTTTTGGGCAAGAAACTCGAATTTTGTATTGATTTTGACTCAAAAGAGAACAACGACAAAACAGAGAGTGCTGCTAAAGAAAAAATCATATTGAAATCAGTTGAGTATGAAGCGTAAAACGGTATATGTTATCGGTGCGGGGTCAACTGCCAAGTTGGGTATTCCTACATCGGATAAACAAAAGATAATTTTTGAAAAGCTGTCAGCGAGTGGCGATAACACACTCTGCCGACTCTATCATATTGTGGCAGAAAGATTTGCCAATAATGAGTATGGCATTAATGATGTGTTCAATTTGATTGACACGGCATTGTATCTAAAAACAGGATTGTATTCTAACGAAGAAAAAATAGAATACTTGGAGTTGTTGCAAGCAAAACGCGAGCTTATCTCGTGTATTTTTAAGGAATTCAAAAAGAATATCAAGGCAATGGACGATTGTTCCTATAAAAGGTATGTCGATTTTTATTATGAACTTGCAAAAAGGGAGTTGAGTAAAAAGATTGAGTGCAATATTGATATGCAAGAGCGCGAGTTTTTCATAGCCGATTATTCTATCATAAACTTCAATTGGGATTTGTGCTCATTGTTCCCTATTATAGAGTCGAATAGAATACTTAACCATGAAAACGACAGATATATCAATAAGAAAGGTCTTCCTCAATTGAGGATGTATACGGACTTTAATTACGAGTGTGCATCGTTAATGAAAGATGTGCCGTGGTTTCCGTTTACCGAGCCGGCGGCGGCTATTGCAAATTCCGATAAACACAATGGCAAAAGGCGTGTCGTTTTGCTGAAAGCATTTTTCCCACACGGTCTCATGAACTCTTTCAAATGCCCCAAATGCGCTCGCCACTCATTATATCTTGGCAAACAATTGAAAATAAAAGATGCCTGCAACTCCATAGATTACATCAAAAACGAACCGCTCTACAAATGCATGAGTTGCGGCACAGAGATAAGTGCAAAAGACTTCAACGTTCTTGTTCAATCTAACTTCAAAGAGAGAAACTCTTTTCTCGAAGAAACACGCATAAAAATGTTTTGCGAACTCGAATCTGCTGAAAAGTTGGTCTTTATCGGGTATTCGATGCCTCAAGATGATGTTGATTATCGAACTTTTTTCAAGTCGCTCAACAATGTAAAAGAAGCGTATGTGGTTTTATACGACAAAAATTCACATAACTTCGAAAGAATATCTAATGGCGATGATGTAAGCAATTATTCAGACGAAACAAGAACAGCAATAGGAAATTATCTTTCAGTATTCAAGGATATAAATCTCAATACAAAAGGTTTCCCGGATGCCGCAGATGACATTTTAAATATAATATAACAAATGCTAAAACAAGAGCCGAGATAGAAACTTTCTATCTCGGCTCTTTCGTTAACGGGGTTGTTTACTCGTTCATAATCAAAAAGTATTCGGTCAGGCGTTCGGGGGTGTCGGTGAAGGCGGTTTCGTTCCAGTATTCGACAAGCAGGACGAAATTTTCGATTATCGAATTGACTTTCAAGGACTTGGGTAGGTTTTTGCCCGTTACGAAATTGTTTTCGACGCAGGCGGTTGCAAATTCGGCGAGTTCGCCCCTCAAATAGTTGAGGAAAGTGTCCTTGCTTTGCGAAAGCAAAATGGCGTGAACAAGCGTTTTTTCGTCGTGCAAGTGATAAAAAATGTGCGTGATGAAGTGCTTGTAGTCGAATATGGAGGATTTTGAAAAATCGTGGCTTTTTTCCTCTGCAAGCGAGTGGGAAAAGACGTGTCCGAATATGGTCGAACATATGGATTTGAGCAATTCCTCTTTCGTTTTGTAATGTGCGTAAAACGTGCTTCTTGCAACACCGCTTTTGTCCAAAACGTCTTGAATTCGCACGTCCGCGTACGCTTTTTCAAGCAAAACTTCGGCAAACGCATTGTAAATTTTTTCGGTTGTGGCATTGATTTTTTTGTGCATAAAACCCTCTGTTATGATTTACTTTTTTTCATTATATCAAACACTATGTTCGCGCGTCAATACATAATGTATGAATTTTTGCCATTAACAAAACAATATGTTCTAATTTGTTTTATTTTTATAATTTTAACCGTACAAACGAGTGCGTTTTAGCTTGATTAGACGTCATTCGAATGGTATAATCTAAGCATGGACGAAAACGTGATCGAAGTCATCGATTTGAGCGTGTACGCATGCTTTTTGCGCTCCACCGAAAAGATTGTGGGCGACGTTTCCTTTTGCCTCAAAAGCGGGGAGCGGCTTGCGATAGTCGGCGAGTCGGGAAGCGGAAAATCCATGATAGTAAACGCTCTCACCTCGTCGCTTGCGGACAACTGTTTTGCAACCGGGCAAATAATGTTCGAGGGAGAGGATTTTCTCAAAAGTCGCAAGCGGGGGAAAGCGTTTTTGGGCAGACAAATCGTGTTTGTTCCGCAAGGCGGAGCGGAGTCGCTCAACCCGTCGTTGAAAATAAAAACTCAAATCTACGAGGCTTTTTCTCGATCCGAACTGAAACTCACTCGCGAGCAAAAGAGAGCGTATTCCGTTTACAATCTGGCTCGTGCGGGATTGAAAAACGGCGAGGAAATCCTTGAAAAATATCCTTTTGAGATAAGCGGGGGAGAAGCGCAAAGAGTGGTGCTTGCAATCGCTATGTGTGCAAATGCAAAGCTTATCGTTGCCGACGAGGCCACAAGAGGCATAGACCAAGAAACAAGCGAAACGTTTTGGAATTGTATAAACAGCGATTTTCAAAATACGGCACTTATAATCGTTACGCACGATATGACGGTTGCCAAAAAGTGCGACTACGTTTTGGTGCTCAAAGACGGATGCGTGCAAGAATACGGCAAGACTTGCGAAGTCTTTTCAAATCCGAAAAGCGAGTATGCAAAGAGTCTGATATCCGCATGCGAGGTGAGTTATGCTTGAAATCGTAAACGTATCCAAAACGTTTTCCGTCGGCAAGGGGAAAACGCAATCGAACGTTTATCCTCTCAAAAACGTGTCTTTAACTGTCGAAAACGGCAAAAAAGTCGGAATTGTCGGAAAAAGCGGAGAGGGGAAAAGCACGCTTGCCAATATAGTATGCGGTCTTGTAGTGCCGAGCGAAGGACGTGTCCTGATTGATGGACAACCGCTTTGGAGTGAAAAAAACAGGTATGATAAAAAGGTTGGCATGGCAATTCAGCTTATACCGCAAAAACCGCTCCTTGCTCTAGATCCGTCCCAGCGCATCGGCAGTGCGATACGGGAAGCTCTCGTGTTTTCAAAGAGAGCAAAATTCGGAAAAGACGCAAAAGAAAAAGCAATGAGACTTTTTGACGAGGTGGGGCTTGAAAGAACGCTTGCCAAAAGATTGCCCGTGCATCTGAGCGGAGGACAGGCACAAAGAGCGGTGATTGCGCGCGCGCTTGCGTTAAATCCGAAAATTCTCGTTTGTGACGAGTCAACGTCTATGCTCGATCCCACGACGCAAAAAAGCATTGTCGAGCTTTTGGATAAACTGGTCAAAGAAAAGAATATTTCGCTGCTTTTTATCTCGCATGACATGCGTCTTGTCGACGATTTTTGCGATGAGGCGTTTGAAATTAAAGACGGCACACTCTCAAAAGTAGCGGGCTATCGAAATGAAACGGAAGAAAAACTATAACAAACCATAAAGGAGGAAACCATGAACAAAAGTAAAATTATCGTTGCGATGATGTTGGTTTTTATTATTGCGACGACGAGCATTGCGTTTGTTGCATGCAATCCGAAAAACAACACGAAAGAAAGCGTGCTTATGGTAGGTACGACGACGGTTGTCGATTCGCTCAATCGTCTTGATGCGGCGGGCGGCGCTCCGGGCTACAACTTCGACAAAATTGCATCGGTTGTATCTCAGATTTCGGCAGTGAGCAAAATAGACGGCAAATTTGTCGGGGTTGACTGCGACTACAAAGTTTCCGAGGACGGAAAAACCGTAACCCTCACCCAAAAGGAAGGATACAAATGGCATGACGGAACCCTCGTTTCAATCGAGGACGTCAAATACACACTAAAATCGCTTAAAGAAGGCGAGGACTATCAAAGCGTATCGCAAGACGGCAATTCATTGATTTTCACCGTCGATATTGCAGATACGTTCCTTTCAAAAGTCGCAAGCGAAACAATTGTCCCCAAGCACATTTTCGACGGCAAAACGAAAGACACACTCACGGATGCGGAATCGGTTGTCGGTGCGGGGCCGTTCAGGTTTGTTGCTATCGATAAGGCGGCAGGCACAATCGAGTTTGAAAAGTTTGACGGATATCCCAAAGCAGACGACGTGAAGTTCGACAAGGTCGTGTTCAAACAATACGGCTCGCAAGAAGTGCTTACGCTTGCGCTGAAAAACGGAGAAGTCGATATGATTTTCGACTATTCAAAAGGCCTTTCTGCCGATGCAATGTCCGCACTCGACGGATCAAGTGGCGTACAACTCGTTTCGCAAGCAACCAAGCAAATCGACAAGGTGATGTTTTTCAACAACCAAAAGATGACAAACGTCAACGTCAAACGCGCGATTGCTCTTTCAATAGATTACGGCAAAATCCGCCAAACGTTTGCACCGAGCGGTGCGGCGCCGTCAAGAGAAGGCTTTGTGGGAGAGGGCATCGTAGGGTACAAGGAAACTCCCGCTTGGTCGCGTGATTTGCAAAAGGCAAAAGAATTGCTTGCAGGCGAGGGATATTCCGAGCAAAACAAATTCCGTTTTGAAATTCTGGTACATTCGGGCACCAATGATACGCAATATGTCGACCTTCTCAAAACGCAAATCGAAGAAAGCGGAATGGTTGAAGTCGTTCTTGTTGCAAAAGGAAGCGACTGGCAGCAGTACTATCAGGGCGGCAATCATATGGCAAGTTTTGCCAAAATAACGGCAAAGGGTTATGATTTCGAGGCAGGTTACGGCACGAGATATACGCTTGCTACAAGTACGAATATGTGCCCGATGAACCCGAATCCCGTTGCGCACGGGCAAATGCTCACCGAAGACGCAGATGGCAACTTTACTGCATACGGCAAAATTTTGGAGGCAATCAAGAAGGCGACTTCCGACGAAGAGCTTGAAAAAGCAGTGGGCGACTATCAGGACTATATGGTAGAAAACGTGCTGTGCGTGCCTTTCTTTTACGCAGGCGTAACTTACGGCGCAAGCAGCAAACTCGACGGATTCAGGCTTGACGCGACAAGTGGCATCTTGAACGTCGTTACGTTTGAAACGCTGAAAAAGAATGCGTGAGATGCGGCAGAATTTGCAAAAAACGGATTTTACAACGCAAAATCGATAACAAAAAACATTGTTTTGAACAAAAAAGAGAAAACTTAAACAAGGCGTATATGGCAAAAAGGATAAGCAAAAGTTTGATATTTTCAATAGTTGCGTTGGTGGGGATATTTGTCATCAACTTCTTTTTGCCGCGCCTTATGCCCGGCGATCCGCTTGCAAATCTTGTTGGTGCAGACGACAAAACGATAACACAAGAGGAGTACGACGCACTTTATCACGAGATGGGGCTTGATCTTCCTCTCGGCAAACAATTTGCCAACTACGTTGCGGATTTGTTCAATGGCGAGTGGGGATATTCTTACCATCAAGGCAAAGACGTCGCAGGAGTTATACTTGAAAAAATTCCGCGCACATTGCAAGTTACGCTGCCCGCATGGTTGTTGTCTGCACTTTTGGCGTGTTGGCTGGGGCTTGTTGCCGGGAACAACAAATCGCGATTGACGGACGTCGGCATAACGAGCGGTATGATGGTGGTCGATGCCGTGCCTACGTTTCTGCTTGCGATTTTGCTTCTTATACTGTTTGCTTTCGAGTGGAAGATTCTCCCTTCGGGGGGGCTTAATTCACCGTTTGCGCAGAACTCGTTTCCGGATAGGCTGTTGCATTTGGTTTTGCCCGTTCTGACGCTGACGCTTGTATCTACGCCAAAAAAGTACTTGCTTGTGCGCAATCAATCGGCAACAATTTATGACGAACAATATATGTCTTATGCGCGCGCAAAGGGTTTGAGCGACGCAAGGCTCGAATGTGTGCATACTTTTCCGAATATTTCCGCTACGTTCATATCCATGCTCGGCACGAGTTTCGGGCATATGATTGCAGGATCTATAATCATCGAAAAAGTTTTTTCGATAGACGGAGTGGGCATGCTGGTCAATCGTGCGATAAACGACAAAGATTTTCCCATGCTCCAAGGAGCGTTGCTAGCGATCGCAGTGAGCGTAATCGTGTCCAATTTTATAGCCGACGTAATAGTCGCATTTTTCGATCCTCGGCAGAGGAGGGCGGCATGAAAACATTGAGTGCTCGAAACTACAAGGCAAGGCGAGTTATGTCCGTAATCGTATTTTCGCTGGGCATTGCGATTTTGCTTACGTTTGCGGTGTTCGCTTTGTTTGGAGAAAAGATTGCGCCGCACTCTTCGCGTGAGAGCTTTGACAAGTTCTTACCCTGTTCGCGCGAACATATCTTCGGCACGAACAATCTCGGCTACGACATCTTTTCACAACTCATTGTTGCCACGCGTTCAACTCTTATCGTGGGCATTTCGAGTGCGGTTGCATGCCTTGTCATAGGTGTTGCGATAGGACTTTTGGCAGGGTATATCGGCGGTATTGCCGGCGAGGCGGTCAACGGCATAATCAACTTCTTTTTGCTTGTGCCGATGCTTCCTTGTGCGATAGTCGTCGCATCGTACACAAGCGGCGGAGAGATGAGCATAATCCTCACCATATCTTTGCTTTGTTGGTGTTCGACGGCGAGAGCGGTGAGAGCAAAAACCATGAGCGTAAAAAATTCCGATTACGTGCGCGCACTCAAATCCATGGGTTACGGCGAAATGCGGATTTTATTGCGGCACACGCTTCCCAACATTATGGACGTTGCTCTTGCGAAGTTTATGCCCTCTGTTGCAAGTTGCATCATGATTGAGGCAACGCTGAGCTTTTTGGGCATGGGCAGCGTCACGGACGTAACGTGGGGCGTGATGATTCAAAACGCATTCAATTACGGCGGAATTTTGCTTGGCAAATACAACTGGATTCTTGCTCCGGGCGGAGCGATTATGCTTTTGCAACTTGCCGTATATATGATCAATCAGTATATCGAGTTCAGACGCAAGATCGTGCAAGAAAGCACGATAAAGTGTAAATAATACATAGATAAAGTGCCGTTTCGGCATTAGGAGATAACAATGTGCCTTAGTGATCCCAACTGTAACTGCAACAAAATCAGCGACGTCAGAGCATTGCGCGACGATGAGATTTTGTTTGGCAAAGCACACGCAAACACTGTTTGCGATGACGATAATACCGCAAAAGCAAGAGAAAACGAAAGCAAGAATCCTTGCTACGAAACCTATATGGCACTCGGCGGCGCACTTGCGTTTCAAATGCGTTATCACGAGGCGATAGAGTGGTTTGAAAAAGCAAAAGCTCTCCGCCCCGACGACTATGACGCACGGAGAAAATGTGCGGGACGGTATTTGTCCACACTTCGCATCGACGATGCCAAAGAGGAATTTTCTTGGTGCGCAGAACATGCAAGCGACACTCTCGATCCCAAATATATGCTCGGCTGTTGCAAATATTACGAGGGCGATTTCGAAGGCGCGAAGGAGCTTTTCGACGAGTGCATAGAGCTTGCGAAAGGCAACGGCGATATGTACGTTGCGTCTTTGTTCTGGGCGGTTGCGTGCGACGCGCGTACAGGCAAGCGCATTGATGCGGATATGGCAAAATTCGATAGGGATATGGAGATAGGACATCACACCGGCTATATGCAATCTCTCAAACTTTTTGCGGGGGATTCTCTTTCCGAGTGCGACGTCATTCCCGACGATGACGAGTTGCAAAAGTGCATTTTCAACTACGGTGCGCATTTATACTATCTTTCAAAAGGCAACGCCATTTTGGCGGATATATTCCTTGCCAACACGCTCAAATTGGACACCTACTTTTCCGCATTCGCATACCTTGGCGCATACACCGAGTATATTGCGCAAAACGGCGCGGATTGATGAATGGTTTTTCTTGAGTATTGACAAAAAAATAAATAGGATATATAACTAAATCGCAAAAATGCGACTTTCTTGCATGCGGAGGTAACAAATGAGAAAGGATTTCGGTGCAAAAACGTGGCTTTATCCTATGCCCGTGCTCATCATCGCAAGTTACGATAAAAACGGAACGGTAGACGCAATGAATGCGGCGTGGGGTGGTATCGGCGACTACGAGCAAATCTCGATGTGTCTGTCTAAAGGACACAAAACCGTGAAAAATATCCTTGAAAGAAAGGCGTTTACGGTGTCGGTGGCGACGGCAAAATACGTCAAAGAGTGCGACTATCTCGGACTTGTTTCGGCAAACGACAATCCCGACAAATTTGCAAAAACCGGATTCACGGTTACGCACAGCGCAAGAGTAAACGCTCCCGTCATCAACGAATTGCCCTTTGCAATCGAGTGCGAGCTTATCGATTATGACAGCGAAACCGGCACGATGAGAGGCCGTATAGTCAACGTATCGGCAGACGAGAGCGTGCTCACGGACGGCAAAATCGACGTGCAAAAACTTGCTCCGATTACGTTTGATAGCGCAAACAACGCATACGTCGTTCTCGGCCAAACGGTGGGCAAAGCGTTCAAAGACGGTTTGTCTATTAAATAAAAGAAGTAAAAACACAAAAACACATGCAAAAGCCATCGGAAACGCCGATGGCTTTTGTAAAATAGAGCAGAATTTATTTAAAATTTTCCAATAGATTTTGTACTTCAGCGGGAATAGATCTTGGTGACTGTATGTTTCCTTTTAACCCAAGAGAGCGCATTTTTGATATGGTGCATAGATAATTGGGGAAGTCTTTAATTAATTCCAATTCCATATAATTGCCGTAATGCTTATATACATCTGAATTGATTTCATATTTACTATCATCAATTTCACAGAATGGTATATTTGCCTTATTTACTTTACACTGATATTTTATTGCGCTAATGGGAGATCCAACATATATATAAACAATATCACCAGCAGATATATTCTTATTAGATTGTTTCCAATCAACAATTTTTAAATCAGTCATTGCGCATTTCACATTATAGTAGTTGGGATTGCAGGGAATAATCCAGTCCATTTGACACCTCTCTATTATTTTTAATTTATTATAGCATTTTACTATTGTAATTTCAATATAGATTAATTTTTATGGTTATTTTGTCTAAAGAATGGACTCGTTAAATAGCAAGCGTGCAAACTCGTTTGCAAAAGCGTAGCGTCAGCACCGAAAAGGTGGTTCGTGCGCCATAGGCGCAGACGATAGAGTTATCGTCAAGGACACGAGATAAAAATAAAAGCACTCTTTGAGTGCTTTTGGTTGGATTGAGTGGACTCGAACCACCGACCCCCACCTTATCAGGGTGGTGCTCTAACCTACTGAGCTACAATCCAATATGGGTGGTGGAGATACACGGATTCGAACCGAGGACCTCCTGAATGCAAATCAGGCGCTCTACCAACTGAGCTATATCCCCACGTGAATGCTATAAGATAATATCATTTAGATTGATGTTTGTCAAATGATTTCAAAAAAAATCTTGCTTGATTTCTTTTGCTAAGATTTCAATTTGTGTTTAATGCGATTCGATTGTCGAAAATGCCAATCATTTTTATAATAACCGTATGCTTGATATGAGAAAAGGCGACAAAATGTCGCCGTTTCTCTTCGTTGGGTTAAAGAAGTGTATCCAATTGCCCTACAAATAGGGTTCACAACGTCGTTTGAATTCTCCGCTTGCGCACAAGGTGCGCTTCACCAAGCAGATAGTTTGGCGAAACTGTGGCAGGAGTTTTTGTCCCTGCTCGAACTGATAGCATAAATTCTCTGCGCGGTAGAGATTGCGAGAACAAGTGCGATCGGTGGCAATCGCCTCGATGTTTACGTTCCTATTTAGGGGATTCCCACGTCGCTTTGCTCCTCGGAATGACACCATTTGGTCGGTTGCCATAACCGCAACGCCGTTTGAACTCTCCGCTTGCACACAAGGTGCGCTTCACCAAGCAGATAATTTGGCGGAACTGTGGCAGGAGTTTTTGTCCCTGCTTGAACTGATAGCACAAATTCTCTGCGCGGTAGAAAAGCAAAAGACAAGCAAGGCTCTCGGAGATACGCAAATTTTGAGTATCTCCGTTGCCTTAGCGATGATTTTTGCTTTGGTTAAGCACATTCCAACAGCAATTTGTCTGCGACGAGCGCGATAAATTCGCCGTTGGTGGGTTTTTCGTTGGGAGCGTAAATTTTGATGCCGAAAACGTTGTTTATATTTTCAATTTTACCTCTGTTCCATGCAACTTCGATTGCGTGGCGAATGGCACGTTCGACTTTTGATGCGGACGTTTGATATCTTTGAGCAATGCCGGGGTAGAGTTGTTTTGTGATGGAATTGATGATTTCGGGCGTTTCAATCGTCATTTTGATTGCTTCGCGTAAAAATTGATAACCTTTGATGTGGGCGGGAATTCCGACCGATATAAACAAATTCGCGATACGTTCGTCCAGTGTTTTATTTTTTCTCACGTTCACTTGCGAGCGTTGCGCCGGGCGAGGATTTGAAAAATCATTGATAACTTTCAACGCCGTGTTGTAGTCAAACGGTTTTGCAAGGAAGTAACTTGCGCCGTACTGCATTGCTTTTTGGACGAATCCGTCGCTTGCAAGCTGTGACATCATGATCACGATCGATGATTTGTTTTCCATTGCGGAGAGCACTCCGAAGCCGTCGAGTTCGGGCATGACGATGTCAAGAAGGACAAAGTCGGGTTTGTAAAGGTCGATAAGGCGCAAAGCGTCATTTCCGTTTTGAGCAACGCCGACCACTTCAAATCCGTCTTGCGAATTGATGAAATCTCGCATGCCCGAGCATAACGCAGCGTTGTCGTCTGCAATCACTATTGTTTTGTTCATAATTTCCCTCCAATTTGCAGAAATGATTTTGTTAATCTGATTATAAAATCCATCGGCTTACGTAAAAATGCGGTTTTCACGATTTTTTGTCGATGATTATACTTATTTGTTTATTAGGACTGATTTTCCCCAATAAATGTTGTAATTAGGTTAACAATGCACATTTTAAGCGCAAATTGTCAGGTTTTCAATATTTATTTTCACTTATTTTTTCATTCACCACATATGGTTGAATTTGTTTTTAATATATACCATATAAGGTTGTGCGAAAAAAATTTTAAAAATAACGAAAATATAGTTTACATAATCACATCTTATCAATATAATATAAAAATCAAAACCTAAGGCGAGGTTGTTATGGGAAAGTATAAGAAATGCCCGCGCTGCGAACTGAACTGGATTCCTACCGAGGAAGAACTGTGCGAGGTTTGCAAAGCAGAACTCGGCAAAGCAAGCAAAATCTGTCTTTTGGAAGACGATGACGATATAGAGGAAGAAGAAAGAATCTGCCCCGTTTGCAAGGTCAATTATCTTGAACCCGGCGAGGAAATCTGCGCGGCGTGCAGAGAGGAGCAAGCGTCCTCCGCACAAAACAAACTCGACGACGATGACGACGATTGGCAAGAGTACGTCGAAGACGACGAGCCTATTGCTCCCGACGACGAAAACGAAGTTTCGCTCAACCAACTCCAAGAGGACGAGGAAGAGGGATTCGAGGACGAAGAAGAAGAGCAATGCCCCGACGATTTCGATGACGACTTGGGGGACATCGACGATTATGCCGATGACGACGAGGACGAAGAAGACGAAGACGAGGAAGACGAGGAAGAAGAGGACGACGAGCTCGACGATTTGGACTGATTCTTTAAAACCCGAATTTTTAAAAATTTAAAAACGCACCATTCGGTGCGTTTTTTCATATGATTCGTTTTTATAAACCGTCATTAATACGCTCTTGCAAAGTAGATGACTTTGTGGGCGGGTTTGCCGCAGACGGGGCAAACGTCGCCGACGGGCGTTTGGTCAAACGGCATGCAACGCGACGTTGCGGCAAATTGCTCTTTGATTTTGTCCTCGCAAGCGCGGTCGCCGCACCACATAGTCTTGACGAAATTGTGGTTGTCCAACGCCTCTTTCATCTCGTCGAGAGTGTGGCAAGTGACGATGTGCGAGTGCAAAAAGTCATGCGATTGCTTGAACATATTTTTTTGGATATCGTCAAGCAAAGCGGGGATTTCGGTTGAGAGATCGTCCAGCTTGATTGCAAACTTGTCGTGCGTATCGCGGCGAGCGATCATAGCCTGACCGTTTTCGATGTCGCGAGGCCCGATTTCAAGACGTACGGGAACGCCTTTCATCTCCCACTCGTTGAATTTCCAGCCCGGAGATTGCTCTCTGTCGTCAAGCATGACTCTTACGCCGACGTTGCGGAGAAGGGTTGCAATCTCTTGCGCCTTTTCGTTGACGCCCTCTTTGTGTGCCGCAACCGGAACGATCACGACCTGATAGGGTGCAACTCTCGGCGGCAATTTCAAACCGCGTTGGTCGCCGTGCGCCATGATAAGCGCGCCGATAAGACGAGTGGATACGCCCCAGCTCGTTTGATAGGGGTTTTTGAGTTGACCGTCTTTGTCGAGATATTTGATTTCAAAAGCGGATGAGAAGTTTTGCCCGAGATAGTGGGACGTACCCGATTGCAAAGCCTTGCCGTCAAGCATCATTGCTTCCATGGTGTAGGTGTCGACTGCGCCGGCAAATTTCTCTTTTTCGGATTTTTGACCGACGAGAACGTCTATTGCAAGCACGTTTTGCATAAACTCACGGTACACTTCCAGCATTTTGAGGGTTTCTTCTCTCGCTTCTTCTTCCGTTTGGTGAAGGGTGTGACCTTCCTGCCAGAGAAATTCGCTTGTGCGGAGGAAGGGACGCGTGGTTTTTTCCCAGCGTACGACGTTTGCCCATTGGTTTATGAGTACGGGCAAATCGCGATAACTTTTCACCCACTTGGCATACATGGAGCAGATGATGGTTTCGGAAGTGGGGCGCACGACAAGCTGTTCTTCGAGCGGCGTATTGCCTATGTGTGTGACAAGCGCGACTTCGGGAGCAAATCCCTCGACGTGATCCGCCTCTTTGACGAGAAAACTATAGGGGATAAACATGGGGAAGTATGCGTTTTTGTGTCCCGTTGCTTTGAATCTCGCATTGAGTTCTTCTTGAATATGCTCCCAAATCTCGTAGCCGTACGGGCGAATGACCATTGTGCCCTTGACCGGGCCGTAGTCCACGAGTTCTGTTTTAAGCACCACGTCGGTGTACCATTGGGGGAAATTCACGCTCATATCCGTGATTTCTTTGACGAATTGTTCCTTTTCTTTTGCCATAGTCTGCCTCAATCCTATTAAGGATATTTATATATATAATATACTGTGTTTGTATTATATACTCTAAATGTCGCCTTGTAAAACGAAAATATTGAAAAACGAAAAACCCGTGCCGAAAACTTAGGATTCTTTATTCGCGCAATCTTAATTTTTGCAGTACGTAACATTTGAGGATTGCCATTTTCCGACATCTTTTATATAATGGCAGTATGGCAAAGAAATCTTCAAAATCAACGAAATCAAAAAAGCAAACTTCGTCACCCGTCGAAAAGGCGGCAAAGAAGGCGTACAAGGCAAACCCCAAGGCGTTTATCATCTCGATTGTAGCAATCGTGCTTGTCATAGCAATCGCAACGGCGGTTGTGTATTTCGCATTCCCCGACACTTGGGATAGCATCGTCGCAACGATCAAAGGTGACAACAACAATAACGGCGGCGGTTCGACAAACCTTGTGGGAGGAGACGGAGAACTTGCGGTTCACATAATAAACGTCGGACAGGGTGATTGCATATATATCAAATTTCCTGACGGAAAGGATATGGTTATCGATAGCGGATGCACGACGAAGCCGTATGATTCATTCGGCAAAAACGTGGTTTTGAATTACTTGCAAGACCATGTCGAAGGAGATTTGGAATATTTGATGCTTACGCACACCGATACAGATCACGTGTCGTATCTTGATGAGGTTGTGGATGCGTTTGATGTGAATAATATATTCATGCCAAATGTATTGTCAACGCCCAATATGAGTAAATGGTCTGAAAAAGATAAAAACCGTTTTAACTCAATACCACAAGAGAAAAAGGATATGTTTACGGACGAGGACACCATATCTACTGAACAGTATGCATCGTTTTTTGCAGCAGCGTTGACGGAACCGAATTGTAATATATACATCAATATGGATGATGATGACAACACGAACAATATCGTTATTCGCGACGATGCAAACACATATGAATTTAAGTTTTACTGTCCAACAAAGAATTATTATAAAAGCACAAATCTAAAAGGCGGTGAAAGAATAAATGCAGTTTCCCCAATCGGAATTTTGACATATAACAACCGAAAGATTATGTTTACGGGGGACAGCAACGAAATAAACGAGCCTCTTGTTATGGCACGCACCGGCAAAATCGACTGCGATGTGCTCAAAGTCGGACATCACGGCAGCGAAACTTCAACAATGGGCGATTTCCTGGACGAATATACTTTTGAGTACGCTTTGATAAGTTGCAAATACAATACTTCCTATTATCATCCGCGTCAAGAAACGTTGAATCGGTTGAAAAACAGGAACATAGCCGTTTACCGTACCGATAACAACGGAAACATTGTTCTGACGGTTGATAAGAACGGAAATCTGAAATTCGACATGCAAACAGAGTGCTCACAAGAAACTAACTATATCGGGTATGTATATGGACAAAAGAAAACGAATGTTAATGCACAAGCATCCGTTGCAAAACAAAACATGGCATGTCTGTTTTTTAACACAAGAATAGCGGCATAACAAAATATAAAAGGAAGGCACGGACAAAACCGTGCCTTTCTTAAACATAAAAAAGGGCGCACGAAGTGCGCTAACCAAGCAGACAATCTTGCGAAATTGTGTTTTTATTTAATATTTTACTAAACGTTGCAGATTGGATGAAGAGCGCGAAAAAACCCCTCGAACGGCAACCCTAATTTACTGACGTAAATGAGTTGACGGACGAGGGGCTTTGACAATGCTATTTGCCAATCTGCAACGTTTAGTCTGCTTTGTACGGGAGCAGAGCCATAACTCTTGCTCTCTTAATAGCAACAGCAAGCGTTCTTTGATGTTTTGCGCAAACACCGCTCATACGACGAGGAAGGATTTTGCCTTTCTCGGTGATGAAGCGACGGAGCTTTGCAACGTCCTTGTAGTCGATGTCGTCAACGTGATCTACGCAGAACGTGCACACTTTCTTTTTGGGCACTCTCTTGGGAGCGCGGGGTGCTTTAACTTCTTCTGCCATTTTCAAATACTCCTTAAATTAGAATGGAAGATCCTCGTCGATGGGCTTGAGATCGTCGAAATCGACGTCATCGGCACCGTTTTCATCGCTTCTGGTGGAGAGGAATTGCACCTCGTCCGCAGCGATTTCGGTGACGTAGCGACGAGAACCGTCTTGCGTGTCATAGCTTCTTGTTTGAATGCTGCCGCTGATAGCCGCTTTGCTGCCTTTTTTGAGGTAGCGTGCGCAGTTGTCCGCTTGAGCTCTCCAAACTACGACAGGGAGAAAATCTGTTTCTCTCTTGCCGTCTTTCGAGTAGGAACGGGACACAGCAAGTGTAAATCTGCAAAATTTGATACCGCTGTTTGTGGATGCGAGTTCCGGATCCTTTGTCAAATTGCCGATCAAAAACACTTTGTTCATAGTTTTTCTCCTTATCGATTACTTCTTGATGATCATTTGTCTGACGACGTTTTCGTCGTTGCGCATGTATCTGTCAAGTTCTGATTGAGCATCTTTAGAGCAGGTGACGTTCATAAGAACGTAGAAGCCTTCCGTTTGCTTGTTGATTTCATAAGCAAACTTTCTCATGCCCCATTTGTCCAAACCGTCAACGGTGCCGCCGAGAGTGGAAACCAAGTTTTCAAATTTTTCTACGACTTGATTTTTCTTGTCGTCGTCCACGTCGCCGCGAATGATGTAGAGAACCTCGTACTTATCCATGATTAATACCTCCTTTTGGTCTTGTGTCCCTTTCGGGAAAGGAAACGCATCGATTTGATGCTCAATAATAATATATTAATAAAATATATTTGTCAAACAAAAACGCATTATTCGGCGAATAACTGCGTCAAAACCCTTTTGCTCACCCGTCATGTATTACATATACATTGGGCGGATTCGCAAAAGTTTTTTTCTTGTTCTTCATCCGAATACTGTGTTTTTGTGGAAATTAAATATTGGGCTTTGCCGTTCGGGTGGCTCTTTCGCGTTATGCATCGATTTAGCGCATTTTGTTTATAATACTATTCCATTTTCGAAAACTTTTTTGCGAGCTTCTTAAATTAAGGCAATCTTTATGTTCCTTTTAGACCAAATTTAATCGACAGTCGTATTATATTGTTGCAATCAGGAATTGCGGATGAAATTTGAAAAACAAAAAAAGGAGATTATATTATGAAAAAAGCAACAGTATCGATTTTGGCTCTTGTGCTTGTCGTTTCTCTTTCCCTCGTTGCATTCGTAGCATGCAATCCCAAGGATTCCGAAAAAGCATCCAACTCCGAAGTTCTCGGAACAACAGTAGCGGTTTTGGCATCCAACATGGCAGGCGGAGCGTCTGCTGCTGCGGAAGATAACGCAGACGTCAACTTCAACGCAGGCGTCAACATCCAAGTTGGCGACAACAATCAACTCTCACTCGGAGCAGAAGCAGTGGCAACCGGCATCGGCACAACGCTCAAACCCATGATTCAAGGCATGGTTGACAGACTGGACACCGTTCTTTCCGAAAACGGAATCAAAGTCGAAAAGGTTGAATCCACGGATGCAGAGTACACCGAAAAGTATTCGATCACCATCACGTACGTTGACGACGCAACCGGCAAAGAAGAGGTGCGCGAGCTTGCTCTTTACGTCAAACTTTCCGAAGGCGCCGAGCTTGAAGGTAAAAAAGACTACACCTTTGAAGCAAAAGTGACATATGTTAAAAAAGCAACCGCAGAAGGCGAAGAAGACAAAGAATACGCTGTCACCTCGTTCAAAGGTTCTGCAACCTTTGACAAAGCAAAAGACACAACTATCTTTACCCTCGGCGCAAGCGCAGGCGACGACAGCACTGCAAACGCATTTGCAAACGTCAAAGCATACGCAACGGCTCAAGGCACCGTCAAGATTGAAATGGGCGCAGGCGCAGGCATCAGCGAAACTCTCGGCGCAAGCGCAGGTCTTTCGGTTGAAGTCGGCAAACTTGCAGACGGCAAATACGGCGCGGTTGTCACGGCAAACGGTTCCGCAAGCGTGACGGGCGTTGCAAGCGTTGACTTCGTCGCAACAATCAACGTCTATGCAAACAGCCAAGAAAACGCAGGTGAGTTTGTGTTGAACGGCAACGTCAAAGCAACCGTATCCGCACTCGGCGTGACTTATGAAGGCACGGCAAACCTCACCGGCAAGGCGGTTTACGACGCAACCAAAGACGAGGCTGTTGTCGGACTCAACGGCACAATCAACTTCCAAAAAGTTGAAAACGAAAACAACAAATAATCAGACCTTAAAAAACAAAAGTGCGACTCGATGCGAGTCGCGCTTTTGTTATATCAGAACTTTTTTATTTTCAATTTCAAACGGATAGGTTGTCGGTTTTATTCGTTTTCTTTGTCAAGAAGTTTGCGGATTTTTTTCTTTGCGGAATAGATGGTGTTGTCCACTTTTTTGCGTTCCAAACCCAACTCTTTTGCTATGTCGGCATAGCTCATACATTCAAGATGCAATTTCAGCACATCCAGTTCGGTGGGGGTGAGCAGAGAGGATATTGCCTCGAAAAGCAATGACGATGTTTCGTTTTCTATAAAAATGCTTTCGGGGTTTGTCTGTTGCATTTCGCCTTGAATCTCGTCGTCCACGCTGTCGAGTTTTATTTCCACCGCACCCGATTCCGATTTTCGCACCGCGTCCACGATTGCGTTTTTGATGCACCGAGAAGCGTAGGTTTTGAAGTTTGCCTTGCCGTTTTCGTCATAGGTGTGTATGGCGCGGATAAGTCCAAGCATGCCGTAGCCGGCAAGGTCGTCCACGTCGTACGCACCTGCCACTCCAAACGAGCGCGCAATGGATTTTGCAAGATTGAGGTATGCCAAAGCGACGGAGTTTTCCGCCTCGATGTCGCCTTGTTGCGCTTTTTTGATGAGTTGAATTTCTTGCTCTTTCGTCATATCCGTTTGCCGATTTTTCCGAAGATTCCAGAGAATTGCCACGTTATCTGCGTTGTCTTACAGCTTCGTACAGCACGATTCCTGCCGCCACCGATGCATTGAGCGAGTTGACGTTGCCGTATTGCGGAATTGTGAGAGTGTCGTCGCAGAGGTCTTTCGTGAGGCGGTGAATGCCTTCGCCCTCGCTGCCTATTACGATTGCGAGATTTCCGTTGAGATTTGCGTCTTTCGGGGCTTTACCGTCAAAATCAGTCGCATAAACCCATACATTCTGCTCTTTGAGCCATCTTATCGTGTCGTTTATATTGGTAACTTTTGCGATAAGCATATGTTCTGTTGCGCCGCATGCAACCTTGACTACGGTGTCGTTTACGGTTACGCTTCTGTGCTTTGGAATGACGATGCCGTGCGCGCCGAAGCACTCCGCGCTTCTGATGATTGCGCCGAGGTTGTGCGGATCGGTGATGCCGTCGAGTATCACGATCAAAAGCGGTTCGCCTTTTTCGTTCGCAAGGTTTATTATATCCTCGACTTCGCAGTATGAAAAGTCCGTCACCGCCGCAACGATGCCTTGGTGGTTGCCGCCGTTTGCAAGTTTGTCGAGCATGTTTTTGTCAACGTAACTTACAACCGTGCGCGCCTCTTTTGCAAGTTTCAGAACGCGCGAAAGCATAGGGTCGAATTCGCCCTTCTGCACGAAAATTTTGTCAACGGTTTTGCCTGCGATATACGCTTCTTTGACGGGATTGCGTCCGTAAATATACATAGCGACCTTCCTAGTTGTTGATATTGTCCTCGAAGCACACGCTCAAAAATTGTTCCAACCTTTGAGTGTTGCCCACGAGATAGAGATAACCGAGCACGGCTTCGAATCCGCTTGCTCGTCTGTATTCGCTCATTTCGGCGTGTTTTGCGCTCGTTTGCACCTTGCAGTTTCTTGCACGTCTGAAAATATCCTGCTCGTCCTCGTCGAATAGGGGGAGCAATTTTTCCGCCTCGGCGGCTTGCGACACAGCTTTTACTACCTTTATCACCTCGTGGTGAAGCGCGCCGGTTTTTTGATTGGAGCCGACCGTGACTCTCGTGCGTGTGTAAAGGGATTGCACTGCGTCGCCCACAAATGCGAGAGCCATGGGATGAAGCGCAAGAGCTTCCTGTTTTGATATCGGCGTGTTGAGCGCAAAAATCGAATTGTTTGTCATAAGACGAATTGTAGCACAATATTTTACAAATCGCAACGGCAAAGGCGTCTATATTGACAATATTGAATATAAAGAATAAAATATAAACGAAAATAAAACGATTTTTGCGCAAGTACTTGCGTGAATATACCGAGGACTTTATGAAAAAAAGCCTACTTAAATCCGCACTGCTCGTCGTCATGATTGCCTTGCTTACGGCAAGTCTTGCCGCATGCGGATTGTTCAATTCTCAAAAGACGATTTCGAAAGTCGATATCGACGTCATAAGCGGACTTGAAAACCAAGGCGGCGTTTACGTCGCGCATATCGGCGAAGAGTTCGTGCTGAGTGCAAACTGGCACAACGACCGCGTAACGAAAGCCGACGTCGAATGGCACGAGATTGCAAACGGCGAGGACAATGCGCTGGACGAAAAGTCAAAGACGTTTTCGCACGCTTATTCACGCGAAGATTTGGACAAAACTTTTCAGTATTACGTCGTTGTAAACGGCAACGTGAAGTCGGACAAAATATCCGTGCGAGTCGAGGTCGCGCCTTTGTCCGCTCCGGTGTTGAGCGCAAATCTCGAAATCACCGGCAACGTTATTCAACAGAATCTTATCGACGGAGCAACCGACGTCGAGTTGAGCGCAAGCTGGAACGAAAACGCCCTTGAAGACGGAACGGAAGTTGCGATTGCATGGTACGTCGACGGCAAAAAGCAGGACGATACAAGCAAAATTTTCGTGTATTCCGTGTCGGAAATAAGCGACGAGTGCACGGTTGAAATAAAAGTCGAGTTGACGGACGGCACGCAAACCACGCATGCGGAAATATCCCTCGTTTTCGTCAAACGATACGCTCTTGCGGACAGCCTTTCGATTGTTCCGACAAGCGAAATGGTTGAAGTTTGCAAAGACACCTACTTTTTCAAAGCGACTCCGCAAGGCGACAAAACAAAGACCTTTTCCACGACGCTTTTGCCGCTCGGGGCAAATCAAAGCGCCGCTTGCAAGTGGACTTTGACGGATTCGACGGGCAAGACGAGCGTTGTCGAAAAGTCGGCAAGGGTTGCGAACGTTGCGCTCTCATACGGCAAAAACACGCTCAAAGCAACAGTGCAAAACGTTGAGAGCAGACAAATCATCGTCTATGCGCTCGAATACGATTTCGAAAATATTCCGACGGGCGTAAAAGACGCAATGCAAAACAAGTTTTTGTGGCTCGGCAACTATTACGACTCGTATATATTGTCGCAAACCGACCTCAACGCATACGTCGGCTATGCGATTTCAAAGCATGTAAAGGGCGAAAAATTCGAGATGTACGTTGCAAACGCAAACTGGCAAAACGTCGACAAATTCAGCGAGCGAGTGTCGCAAGCCGTAGACGAAGGCGGTGATGAATCGGGCAGTTTTTCCTATTCGGTGGCGTTGAGCGGCACGTCGGGTTCCGTTTCTTTCACGGACAAAACGGTGTTCGGAATCCCCAAGGGCGCATACGCTCCGAAGACGGACAGCGAACAAATCAAAGGTTATTTGCGGTATTCCGCACAAAGCGAAAAGCGCACCTCGCTTCCGATAGACAATGCGCAAGACAGTGTAAAAGTGAGCAATTCCAACGAACTTTACCGTGCTGTATCTTTCGGATATAAGCCGATTTTCGCAACCGATACGGATGGCAAAGCACTTGAAAAATTGTACGCCGAGGCGCGCAACGTGCTAGAAACGTATTTGTCCGATGATATGAGCGATTATCAAAAAGTCGCCGCGATTTACGACTGGATAGTCAACGTTGTGGACTACGATTACGCCGTCGCAGAGCTGGGCGGTACTGACACGTCCAAGTACAACGCGTTTTATCTAGAAGGCGTGTTCAACGATCACAGAGCGGTTTGCGACGGAAAATCCAAAGCCTTTGCGCTGTTGTGCGGCATGGAAGGCATAAGAGCGGTGCGCGTGATCGGCTATGCAAACAAAGATTTGAAAAATATGGGCGAGGCGCAACAAAAAGCCTGTGGACACGCTTGGAACAAAGTCCTCGTCGACGCAAACGGCGACGGTGAAAGAGAGTGGTATGTCGTGGATACCACGTGGGGCGACTTGGCTGTGGGCAAGGACGGCACGGACACCGTGTACGAGTATCTCAACTATGCGTATTTTCTCAAAACCGACGCCGATATAGCCGATACGCATATGGCAAAAACTTCCTCTCCGACTGCCGATACGATGTTCGACGTTTACAAAAACACGTATATAACCGTCGGCATCGTCAAAATCGATTTGTATATCGAAACCAGAGCGGAGCTTGACGCCGTGCTCGAATACAGCCGCGACAACGGTTATATGGCAATTTGCGTATATATCGCGCCGTCGGTGCAAGGCACAAGCTATAATCGTATTCCTCTTGGCGACAACCAGTTCGTTATATACGCCGCCAAAGGATTGATATTCTAAATCCGCGATTTTGCACGAAAAACCGCCTCGGTCGAGGCGGTTTTTACGTTGAGAGAGTACAATGCATTGCGGAAGTTTGCGGCGTTTTACTATGCGGCAAACTTTGCATGCAAGTGCGGAATGTCACAAGTACGCACGCAACGCCTTGATGTTTTTGTCGTAGACTTTCATAAGGTCTTTTGCAAGGTCGGGAACGTCGACTCCGTCGCGATTCAACTCGTTTATGCATTTTTGCACGCTTTCTATGCCCATGTTGTAGCCGTCGATGAGCATGCTCGCAAGGTGTGAACACGAGTTGTTTAAGCCTGCGTTCATCTTTACGCCTGCTTTCAACATAATGCGTTGCACGGGATTCGTTTGAGCGTCTTCGAGCTCTTTTTCGCTGAGTTCGGACTTTGCTTTTTGATAAAACTCTTCCATGGTCTCTTTTTGCGAAAGAGCGAGATTTTTCATTTTTTCGCAGTCGATATAGCAAAGAATATTGTCTATGGACTGCGCGCCCATAGCGGTGTTTCTGACGATTTCTCTATATATTTTCATATCTTCTCCTTTTGGGTTTTGTTTAGTATTTTTCAATCGAGGGCAAATATACCTCATTTTGAAAACAGCTTGTCAAGCCACTCTTTCACCCACGATTTGTACACGATTTTTTCTCCGCCGGTGCTTTCGGGCAGGAAGCACAAAGGGGGAAACGCAACGCACCACCAGTTGTCCCCGACGCCTTCGCCCAGATAAATTATAAGTGCGTCATAGTTGCCTTCGGGGAAGTCGTATCCGTCGTATTTTCTGTCGGGAAAATGCTCGTTTTTCAACGCAATCGAGGCTTTATATTCAAAATCGTTTGCATAAAGCGTGTTGTTTGCGATTTTCACGAGATTTGCCTTTTCTTTTTCAAGGACGATTTTCGCCTCTTGTTTGCTCTTGCATTCGTCGAGTTTTTCGGTGAGATAGGCGGTGATTGCGTCGCGCACTTTGAGCTTGACGGCTTGGTCGCAGTCGCTGTTGGAATTGGCTCTGATATGTATTCTGATACACTCGTTTGCAAGCTCTCGTTGAGAGGGGGCGTCGTCGCACGCGCACAACAAAAGTGCGGACAAAATCAAAATCGAAATTATTACTATCGCAAAAACGCAAGTCTTTTTCATGACGAAATTATTGACGAACTTCGAGCGTGTTATACGTGCATAAAAATCGAGTGCGGAGAAAAACTAGCAAAAAAGAGGTGAAACATGAATTGTAAATCCGCTGCAAAAAAGAGCGTGATTTTGATTTTTGCCCTTGCGCTTGCCTTGGCGACGATTTTGAGTTTGCTGTTTATCGAAACTCCCGACGTTGCACAAGCCGCCGTGCTCAAACAAGGCTCGCGAGGGGATAGCGTCAAAACCGTTCAGCAAAAATTGATAAGATGGGGCTATCTCAAAGGGAGCGCGGACGGCATTTTCGGCGCAAAGACCAAAGCTGCGGTTGTTGCCTTTCAAAAGAAAAACGGGCTTACCGCCGACGGTATCATAGGCACGCGCACGGCGCAAGCGTTGGGTATAAGCCTTTCGGGTACAACGAGTTCGTCCTCGTCATCGTCCGCAAGTTCGACGGATCTCAATTTGCTTGCAAGAGTCGTCTACGGCGAGGCGAGGGGAGAGCCGTACACGGGACAGGTTGCGGTTGCCGCCGTCGTGCTGAATCGTGTGCGCTCGTCTTCGTTCCCCAACAGCGTGGCGGGGGTGGTGTATCAATCGGGCGCGTTCGATTGCGTGAGCGACGGACAAATCAATTTGACGCCCAATCAATCCGCATACAACGCCGCAAAAGACGCGCTCAACGGCTGGGATCCGACGTACGGCTGCTTGTTCTATTACAATCCGCGCACGGCAACGAGCAAATGGATGCTTTCGCGCACGGTCAAACTTTCGATAGGCAATCACGCCTTTTGTTAAAAGGAGAAAAGATATGAAAAACAACGATAACAAAAAGAAAAATACCGCTCAAAATCAAGCGGACAAAAAGAAAAAGCCGACTTCCAAGGTTGTCAAAACCGCCGTGTTGGGCACGGTTTTGGGCTTGTTTTCCTGTGCGATAGTGGGGCTTTCGGTTGCGCTGTATTATGCGCAAACAAGCGTAAACACGCACGAGGCGTATCAGCGTCAAATGGACGCAATCTATCAAAGGGCATACTACGATTTGCTTGACGGCGCAAGCGATTTGGGCATAAATCTGCGCAAAATCGGCGTTTCCAATTCAAAGAGTATGCAACAATCCTTGCTCTACGAGGTGTGGAGCGCGTCCGAGCTTGCAAGCAGCAATTTGGCGACGTTCAAGTCCAACGACGACGGCGTGCTCAAAGCGCAAAAGTTTGTCAATCAGCTTGGCGATTATTCCCATTCGCTTGCAATGCGTATAGCAAAGGGCGGCGAGCTGTCGCAAAAGGACAGAGAGTTGCTTTTCAAAATGGGAGATATTGCCGACGTTTTTCAAAAGTCGCTTGAAAGCGTAAGACAAAATCTAGACGACGCAAATTTAAATCTCACCGACGAGGGCGCGCTCGACGTGTTCGTAAGTTCGTTTTCGTCCTTTTCCGAGCCGAGTTTCGAGTATCCCGAAATGATTTACGACGGGCCGTTTTCTTCAGCTTTGGAGAACAGACAAACCAAAGGCTTGACGGGTGATGAGATATCCGTTGAACAAGGCGCAGAGCTTGTCAAAGAAAAGTTGAAAAACGTAAATCCCGTTGACGTCGAGTTTGTGAGCGAGGCGAGCGGCGATATAAAAACACTCGATTATATCGTTTCCTCAAACGGACAAAGGGGATACGTTCAAATCGCAAAGCAGGGCGGCATGCTCGTGTCTTTCAACTCTCGTCCGGACGGGGCGCAAAGCGTAGTGCGGACGGACGCAAGCAAAGCGTGCACGGAAGCGGCAATAGATTTTTGCAATGCGGCGGGCTTTGAAAATATGAGCGTGGTGTGGTCGTCCTCTTCTAGCGGAGAAAGTGTTGTCAACCTTGCGCCCGTGCAGGACGGCGTGATTCTCTATCCCGATCTTGTCAAAGTCAAAGTTGACGAAACCGACAACTTGATCGTAGGTTTCGATGCGTCCCACTATGCGTACAATCATCATCAAAGAATAATTCAATCTCCGCAAATTTCGCTCCAAACGGCAACCGCAAGCGTATCAATCCCGCCGATCAAAGAGGGAAGATTGACGCTCATACCTCTTCGAGAAACGCAAGAGGTGCTTGCCTACGAGTTCGAGTGCCACCAAAACGGAACGTATTATATTTATATTGACGCGCGCACGGGCGAGGAGTGCAATATTCTCTACGTTATTGACGACGACATGGGGCAACGCACCGCCTAAAATGCGCTATTGAGCGAATAACTGCGTCAACACCCCTTGTCCATCAACTCACGTACGTCTATGTACGCTAGGGTTGCTGTTCAAGGGGTGTTTCCTTGTTCTTCATCCCAATATCACATTTTACAAACCGCGCTATTTGGCGTGATACTTCGTCAGCCTACCTCGCCAGTCAACTCATTTGCTCAAACGGCGCCTAGGTTATGGCAACCGACTCAAATGTCATTCCGAGGAGCAAAGCGACGTGGGAATCCCCTAAATAGAAACGCAACCATAGTGGCGGTTGCCACTGACCTCGCTTGTTCTCGCAATTTCTACCGCGCAGAAAATCTTTGCTATCAATTCGAGCATGGACAAAAACTCCTGCCACAGTTTCGCAAGATTGTCTGCTTGGTGTTTAGCGTGCTTTGCACGCAAGTGGATAAACTTACACTTATTCAAGGCGTTCTTATAAACGGAATGTGCAACTTCGAAGACGGAACACGAGCCGCAACGGCGGCGAGAATATGAGCGCCGAGCTTGACGTATAGTACAAGTGAGCGGACGAGTTTGGATTCTTTTCGTCCGCGAACGAGTGGCATAAGAAGAGAACGATAGCAATCTATGCGAGTGCCGACTGTCTCCCCCGCGAACGATGGATAATCTTGTAGAGAATTGCCCCTAACTGAGTGGTGGGAGAAATACCGGCGTGTCCGGAAAGAGGGGGCACATCTAATTTAGAGTTCACGCCGTTCAACTCTTGTAGAGGAATAACAAAAAGCCCGAAAGGGAAAGAGGGGGTTCATCTAATTTAGAGTACACGACGTTCACCCCTTGTAGAGAAAGAACAAAAGCCCGAAAGGGCGTAAAAAAATCCATCGGCGTACCGATGGATTTTCGTTGGCTTAATCAAAAATTATTTGACTTTCTTTTCTTTTCTCTTCAAGGACTTGCAGAAGCAAAGGCCGAAGATGAGTTGCAACACGCCGAGTGCCGCGGATGCGATAAGCATATAGTATCCGCTGTCGACTAAGTCTTTGAAGTAAGCGAGAATGCTTCCTTCCCATGCGTCCTTCACCGCAATGAACGGACGGAAGAGAATAACCACCGCGCATGCCGCCAAGACGATGCTCATGATGAGGTTGTAAGCTCTGCCGTACTTCTTTCCGCATGCGGACACGAGTGCGACGATGAAGTTGATGCCTGCAAGCGTGAACACAATCATCGGCAAGATTGTCAAAATGCCGGTGACGGGATCGTCAAAGTATGCTTTAAACACAGCGAAATCTTGAATGAGGGTGTTCCAGCAAGTGATGCCGTCCAAATTTCCGATTCCGTACAAACCGCCTTCGATCTTGATTGCGTTTGTGTTGACGAGGTAGCCGACAACGCTCAATGCAATAAAGAGCAAGGACATAATCATCATGGTGACGTTTCTGCCTACGCCGCTGTGTTTTGCTTTGACTTTCTTTTGCGGAACGGCTTCTTCGTTTGCGTTGGTATAGACCGGCTCGAAGTTGGTCTGAGGTTGAGTATATGCCGGTGCTTGTTGTACTAAAGTTGCGGGAGCTGTGTCGATTTTGTTGATTTTAACGCCGATGGTCACTCCGCAGCTGGGGCATTTGATACGATGCTTGTAGCCGTCGGGAAGCGATTCCATATTCGCAGGGGGCTCGAAACTGATTTCGGCTCTGCAGCTGGGACATCTTGTATACATAGTTCATCTCCTTAAAAACTATTCTTTTGATATTATATTATTATCGTGCGTTAAAGTCAATGATAGAAACGGAAAATTTTGTACAATTTTCACGCAACAATTTGCCCTTTGCCACCGACAATCAAAGATTTTTTATCAAAAGCAGCGTTTATATAGTCAAAACGAACGCATAAAAGCCGTATTTTGTCAAAATCACATTTTCAAACAATTGCAAAAACATATGGTTTTTGCGTCAGCCGATTTTTCTTGCTTTTTCGTCCAAATATTTTTTTACGCTCACGTAATCGGCGCAAAGAGAGAGTATGTAGCGTTGTTTTTCTTCGTGGGACAGTGTTTTCAGCTTTTCGGGATCGGCAAAACTCGCAACGGGATTGGTCACCGTTTCACCGTCTTTTTGCAGTTTGCAAAGTTTGAGATATATTTCTTTTTGTTCGGGCGTTGCTCCCGTGGGCGCAACTTCTTGCTCGTAGTCGTTTTTGCAAAGTCTGGATTTCGCGCTTTTGGCAAGCTGTCTGACGATGCAGTTTTTGTGTTTTACGTTGCTCATTTTTTGCCTCCTGTGCCTATATTAGCACACTTCGCCCAAAAGGAAAGACAAGAGGCAAAACAAGACAAAATGCGGTGTTATTCGTCCTTTTTTTCGCTACTTTGTCGAGAACTTTTCCGCACCTTCATTAAGGTTTTATATGCTTTTTCACGCTTGATTTTTCCGATTTTTTTGACGATAAGCGGCAGTGTTGCCGTGCCGGAAACGTATGCCAAAACACCGTAAAAAGAGGGCAGTCCCTGCATAAAAAACTCAATGCAGCATATAAAAATCGCACCAATGACGCCCGTAGCGAAAAAGTCGAGAAGGGCGCGCTCGAAAAAGCCCGCTTTTTTTGTGTACAACAATGCGAAAACGCCTGCGACAAGCCCTGCCGCAAAGCAAAGCGCAAAGCAAATTGCCTGCGCTTTTGCGTTTGCCCCGAGATACAATTGAGTCATTTGAAAATGCGTTTTGCAAACGAAGTAGGGGAGGTCTGCGCCGAGTATTTGAGAGCGTTGACTTGCCCTTCGATTTGCAGTTTTCCCTCGGTGACGTCAAGATTTTTTACGGCAAGATTCTGCCCCGAAACCGTCAACGTTTCGCCTTTTAGGCGAATTACGACGGTTTTGTCTGTGAAAGTCGGCACGTCCTCCACTCCCGTTACGCTCATTGCGTGCAGGTGGTCGAGCTCCACTTTATGCGAAGATTTTTGCGCGGTTTTGGCGGCTTGCTCGATGGCTTTTTGAGATTGTGTTTGAGTTTTTGAAGATTGATTTTTTGAAAAATCCATATCGCTCCTTTTGCGCCGAACACAAGCATGGCACAATTCATTGACAATAATATTAAAAAAGAATAAAATATATGCAATATATCGAGAATTATCGAAAAGGAAGTGGCAAAAATTGTCGCAAGAGAGCAAAAACACCGCCGAAAATCGCAGCGAAACTAGCGAAAAAACCGCAAAAAACCGTGATAAAACGTCGAAAAAATCGCAAAAAAAATTGCGTTTCGAGCTTGACCATTCGGCAAAATTCTATCCCATAATGTCCACGAAAAAAGCGCAAAGCCTTTTCAGAATTTCCGCAATCATGACGGAAGAGGTGGACAAGGACAAATTGCAAATTGCGCTCAACGACGTTTTGCCCAGATTCGAAGCGTACAGAGTGCGGCTCAAAAAGGGTTATGCGTGGCACTTTTTCGAATACAACGACGCACCGTGCAAGGTCTTTGCGGAAGAAACGCTTTTGAAGCCGATCAATCCTGCCGACACCAACGGATATTGGTTCAGAGTGTCCGCACTCGGCAACAAAATCGTGCTTGAAATGTTCCACGCTCTCGCAGACGGCAACGGCGCGCTCGCTTTTTTGAAAAGCATCGTCAAAAGATACAGGGAAGTGCTCGGCGTAAACGTCGAGGACGAGGGCGTCATCGACTGGCAAAGTCAACCGCATCAAGAGGAAATCGAGGATAGTTTTGAAAAAAACTACAAGCCCATATCCCTAGGGCAAATGAACCTCAAAGCACTTGCGGGCAAGGTGCCTCATCGCATAAAAGGCACGCTGTCAAAAGACGGCTATGCGGTGAGCGAGGGCGTTGCAGAGGCGCAAGACGTGCTTAAAAAAGCAAAGGAAATCGGCGTTTCGTTTACAGCGTATATCGCGGGCGTTTTGGCGTATTCGATTGAAAAAACTTGCAAAAACAAGTTGCCCATCGCAGTGATGATACCCGTCAATTTGCGTGCGCTTTATCCCTCGAAAACCATGCGAAACTTTGTCACTTTCGTGAGAATAATCCTTGCTCCGAACGAGTGTAAGAGCATCGAAGAATGTGCAAAGGAAACTCAAAGACAACTGAAAATTCTCTCGACAAAGGACAAGCTCGATGCATTTATTTCAACGACGGTCAAAGCGCAAAAGAACTGGATTTTGAAAGTCGTTCCGTTGTTTTTGAAGACTGCGATATTGCGCATGGGAAGAGTGTTTATGCGCTCTCGCCAAACCATAATATTCAGCAATCTCGGCAACGTGACGTCCCCGCAATGCATGGGCGTCGAAAGATATGCTCTCAACATGAACGTGTCCAAAAACAACACGCAAAATCTCGGCGCAATCACCACAAACGGTAAGACGACCCTCGCCTTTACGAGAGCGATAAAGGAAACGCTACTCCCCGAAACCTTTTTTGCAGAACTGCAAAAGCAAAATATCGCCGTAAAAACAAACGGCTGAAAAATAGAAATATTCACCATAGAGGTATATATGAAACAACTAAATTCAAGCGAACTTCGCAAACTGTATCTCGACTATTACAAGTCCAAGGGACACGCCGTCATCGGCTCGGCGTCCCTCATCCCCGAAAACGATCCCACCGTGCTTTTCACGACGGCGGGTATGCATCCGCTCGTGCCTTATCTTTTGGGCGAAAAACACCCCGCAGGCAACCGTCTTACCGACGTTCAAGTGTGCGTGCGTACGGGCGATATTGACGAGGTTGGCGACGCAACTCACTGCACGTTCTTCGAAATGTTGGGCAGATGGTCGCTGGGCGACTACTTCAAAGAGTATGCAATCGCTTGCTCGTACGACTTTTTGCTCAATCAATTGGAATTTGACAAAGACAAATTTGCCGTAACGGTGTTTGCAGGCGACGAAGATTGTCCGCGTGACGAGGAAAGCGCGTCCTACTGGAAAGCGCAAGGCATCCCCGAAGACCACATCTTCTACTGCAACAAAAAGCACAACTGGTGGGGACCTGCCGGCATAACCGGTCCTTGCGGCCCCGACACCGAAATGTTTATCGATACGGGCAAACCCAAATGCTCGCCCGATTGTTCGCCCGCTTGCGATTGCGGAAAGTACGTGGAAATCGGCAACGACGTGTTTATGCAATACTTCAAGAACGCCGACGGCACGTTCTCACCCCTCAAACAAAAGAACGTCGACGAGGGTATGGGACTTGAAAGAATGCTTTGCATCCTCAACGGATATAAATCGGTTTACGAAACCGACCTCTTTGCGTTTGCGATAAAGAAGCTCGAAGAGCTTTCGGGCAAGAAGTACGGCGAGGACGAAACCATGACGGTTGCAATGCGCATAATCGCAGACCACACCCGTACCGCAACCTTCCTCCTCGGCGATCCCAAGGGCATATCTCCTTCAAACGTCGATCAAGGCTACGTTTTGCGCCGCCTTATCCGCAGAGCTATGAGATATTGCAGAACTCTCGACATCGACGACAGCGCACTCGTAACGCTTGCAAAACTCTATGTTGCAAAGTATGAAGAGGCATACCCCTATATCAAAGAGAACGAGGGCAGAATCGTAAGCGAACTCGAAGCGGAAAAAGACAAGTTTGCAAAGACCATCGAACAAGGCTTGAAAGAATTTGACAAAATCGTGGCGCACCTTCCTCAAAATATGACGGTGTTCCCCGGAAAGACCGCGTTCAGACTTTACGACACCTACGGTTTCCCCATCGAGATGACGCAAGAGCTTGCAAAAGAAAAGGGCTACACCCTCGACAAAGACGGCTACGACAAGGCGTTTGCGGACCACCAAGCACTCTCCAAAGCGGGTGCGGAACAAAAGTTTAAGGGCGGACTTGCCGACGGCGGCGAGCTTACGACAAGACTTCACAGCGCAACGCACCTTCTCAACGCCGCACTCAAACTGGTGCTTCACGACGATTCCATTCAACAAAAGGGCAGCAACATCACGTCCGAAAGATTGCGTTTCGACTTCAACTTCCCCCGTCCACTGACGCAGGAAGAAATTGCAGAGGTCGAAAAGGTTGTCAACGACGAAATCGCAAAAGACAGCGAAATCAAACTCGAAGAGATGTCCGTGGAAGAGGCGAAAAACGCAGGCGCAATCGGTGTGTTCGACAACCGCTACGGCGACGTCGTAAAAGTGTACACAATCGGCATTTCAAAAGAAATTTGCGGCGGACCGCATGCAAAACGCACGGGCGAACTGGGCAAATTCCGTATCGTCAAAGAACAATCTTCTTCCGCAGGCGTAAGACGTATCAAAGCGGTTTTGGAGTGATAAAAAATGAAGTGCGACACCCACGTCCATAGCAACAATTCACACGACGGCAAAGTGCCGATTTCGCAAATCGTGCAAGAAGCAAAGGCGCAAGGTCTTTGCTATCTTGCAACCACCGAGCATCTCGATTATGATTTCGAATACGGCAAAAATCGCGCGCCGGTGAGTTGGCCCAATCTCGATTTGGAAAAATACTACAAGACGTGGTCGGAAGCAAAAAAAGCACTTGACGATGACAAAAACAACACTTTAAACCTCTGTTTCGGCATTGAGGCAAGTTATGATTCAAGTCAAGCGGCAAAAGAAGCGTATCAAAGAGCCATTGCAAAATATCCTTTCGACGTGGTTATAAATTCGGTGCATTGCGTGGACGGTTACGACGTGTATTTCAAAATGGCGTTTTTGTTCAAGACGAAAAAGAGGGTGTATCGCAGATACCTCGAAACCATCTTGGAAAGCCTCGACGCACCCTATCAATACGACATCGTGGCGCACATCGGCTACATCGCACACGGCGCGCCGTATCGCGATAAGTTGCTTCGCTACAAGGACTTTCCAAACGAGATTGACGCGATTTTGAAAGGCATAATATCAAGAGACAAAGCACTCGAAATCAACTTCCATCACGAGATGGCTCCGCAAAGAGATATCATCGAAAGATATTACGAGCTGGGCGGCCGCAAGATAAGTTACGGCTCGGACGCACACAGGGGTGATATTTGCAAAAACTTCGACGAGGCGTGCAAAATGCTCAAAGAAATCGGCTTTACGCATCTGAGCACTTTTGTAAAGCATAGGGAAGTCCTTGTGCCTATCGAGTGAGAGAAGATGTATGAAAATCTTTGAAACAGAACACTATATTTTCAATTACGGCGAAAATTCTTGTGCCGAAAAAGATATTGAAAAAATAGCCGATATGCAGGAAAAGTGTTTAGAGTGTATTTGCAACACTCTCAAAACGACGCCGTCTTTTAAAATCCGCTATTATCTTTGCGATTCTCCCGAAGAAGTCGGAAGAGCGTACGGCGACAACGAACCGTGCAACGGGTTTGCCGATATTCCCGACAAGATTTATGCCGTGTACAACGACAATGTAAAATGTATAGGCTTCCACGAGGACGCTCACGTCGTGAGTTACACGATAAACCGTCCTAACAGCCCTGCGATTCGAGAAGGTCTTGCCATGTATTTCGACCGCATCTGGTGGGGGATTCCAAATATCGTATGGACAAAAAGTTATATCGATAACGGATTGTATCTGCCTTTCGACAAGTTGTTGGATGAAGATTGTTTCTTTGAAAACGACTGCGCTTTGACATATCCCGTCGCAGGTGCGTTTACGGAGTGGTTGATTTTTGCTTACGGCATTGAAAAATATTTGTCGCTTTACAAGCAAAACGATATGCCGAAGGCGTTTGAAAACATATACGGGAAAAGCGCGCAAGAGCTGACTCGAGCATTTGAAAAATACGTGCAACTGTTCGCTTTCGACGACGTTTTGACAAAACGTACGATCGATTTGCTCAAAGAATACGGCATACGAAGCAAAGTATCCGACAATGCGGACTAAAACGCACGCTATATCAAACAATATAAACGATAAAAATTTTTGTGCACGATTGACTAATTATCAATCTTAGTTTATATTATATAAACAGCAAAGCGAAAAGACTTTGCAATGAGGTGAATGTATGAAAAAGAATCTCGAAAAAATATTTGCGTCTTGCTCCATCGTTGTGGCAATCATCCTTATCATGGTGCTTGTCGTCACGGCATTCGGCGGAATCGAAGCAACCGAATTCGAAAGTAAACTCGTGCAAGGTCTTATCGTCACGCTCGCAATACTCTATCTCGTGCTTGCGGTGGTATCGCTGGTGCTTATATTCGTCAACAGCGACGTGGTGAAAGAAATCACGCTTCGTCAGGAAAAGGGCGGCAGCGTAAGAGTGTCTGCAAACGTCGTGACGAAACTCGTCAAACAAACCTGTAAGCAAGTCGAGGGCGTAAAGTGCAAAAAAGTCGCGCTTGTGAGCGACGAATACGGCGTTCGCCTCAAAGTCAACGTCAAAGTCGTGGATAAGGATGTCATAGAGGCGGAAACTTATTTGCGTACCTTGCTCGAAGACGTGTTCTTCGGCGAGTTCGGATTTAAGTTCAGCTCCATCGAAATCAAGGTTATGGCTCTCACGCCCAAGTACAAAGCAGACCAAGCCGCAGTACAGGCGAAAGTGGAAAAGAAGCTCGAAGAAATGAACGCGCAAGAGGCAAAATCGGGATCGGCAAACGAAACCGAAAACGTCGAAGAAATCGTAACCGAGGAAACGTCTGCCGAAACCGAAGAAGCGCAGGAAGAGGCGCAGGATTGCGCCGATGCTCAATGCGATGAAGCGCAGGACGAATCGGCAGAGGAAGTCGCGGACGACGCAAACGAGGACGTTGAAAGCGAAAGCGCGGAAGAAAATCAAAGCGAAGAAGAAACCGCAACCGAAAACGAAGCGGAATAATCTATAAAGAATAAGTTGGCGCACGTGCGCCAGGAGGAAATAATGAAAGAAGTTTATCTTACCCAAGAAGGTCTTGAAGAGCTTAAACAAAGACTTGACTATCTCATCGTCTATTTGCGCGAGGACGTTGCAAAGAAATTGCAACACGCAAGAGAGCTCGGCGACTTGTCCGAAAACGCCGAATACGATGCGGCAAAACAAGAAGAGAGCCAAGTTGCTTCCGAAATCAAAGAACTCGAAGAACGTATCAAAAACGCCGTCATCATTGAAAAGAGCGGCAACCACAAGGTGTCTATCGGCAACGTCATCACCGTCGAATATCTCGGCGAACTCGACGACGAGGACGACAGAGTTATGACCGTTCAACTCGTGGGCGAAACGGAAGCGGACTTTGCAAAAGGCAAAATCAGCAACGAATCTCTTCTGGGCAAAGCTCTTTTGGGCAAAAAGTCCGGCGAAATCGTGAGATTTTCCACAGCGCACGGCGACGAGGAATACAAAGTCGTCAACATCAAGTAATATACTTTTAGACAACACACTTGCGCCTGCTCTTTTGAGCAAGCGTATTGCTTTTTTATAGAGAGAAACAAAAATGAGTGAAGAAATCCGCAACGACGCACCCGTTCAAGAGAAAGAAGTCGACGTAAACGAGGTGCGCAAGGTCAGAATCGCAAAACTCGACGAGCTTGTCCAAAAGGGCGAAAATCCTTTTGAAATCACTTCATACGAGCGCACTGCAACCGCAGGACAAATCCTTGCAAACTACGACGAGTTCGAGGGCAAGGAAGTCAGCATCGCGGGCAGACTTATGTCCAAACGCATTATGGGCAAGGCAAGCTTCGGTCATATCATGGACAGCGACGGCAGAATGCAAGGTTATTTCAGTCGCGACGATATGGGCGTTGACGAGTACCAAGACTTCAAAAAGACGGACGTGGGCGACATCATCGGCATAAAGGGCTTTGTTTTTAAGACCAAAACGGGCGAGATTTCCGTGCACGTCAAGAGCGCGACTTTGCTTTCAAAATCATTGCTTCCTCTTCCCGAAAAGTTCCACGGACTTCGCGATCCCGAACTGCGCTTCCGTCAACGCTACGTTGACCTCATCGCAAATCCGGAAGTCAAGGAGGTATTTGTCAAGCGTAGTAAAATCATCTCCACAATCCGTGAAGTGCTTGACAAAAAAGGCTTTATCGAGGTTGAAACCCCCGTGCTCAACACGCTTGCAGGCGGCGCAAACGCGCGTCCGTTCATCACGCACCACAACACGCTCGACATCGATATGTACATGCGTATTGCAACCGAATTGCACTTAAAGCGCTGTATCGTCGGCGGATTCGAGAAGGTGTACGAAATCGGTCGCCAATTCCGTAACGAAGGCATGGATACGAAGCATAATCCCGAATTTACCACCATCGAACTTTATCAGGCTTACGTCGATTACAACGAGATGATGAATATCACCGAAGAGCTTTACACCACGGCGGCAGAACGTGTGTGCGGAGGGCTTGACATCGTGTATCAAGGCACGCCTCTTTCCCTAAAAACACCGTGGGAGCGTCTTACGATGGTTGAGGCGGTGAGGAAATATACGGGACTGGATTTCGACAACCAACCGCTTGAAGAACTCATCGCGGCAGGAAACAAGATGGGATTGGATATGCCTTCCGACACCTCTTGGGGACACGCACTTTACAATATCTTCGACGCATTTGTAGAAGAAAAACTCACGGGCCCCGTTTTCATCACCGATTATCCTGTCGAGGTCAGTCCGCTTGCAAAGAAGAAACCGTCAGATCCTCGTCTCACAGAGAGATTCGAGTTCTTCATCTGCGCAAGCGAAGGCGGCAACGCTTTCAGCGAACTCAACGATCCTCTTGATCAACGCTCTCGTTTCGAGCAACAAATGCTCGCCAAAGCAAAGGGCGACGAAGAGGCACAACCCTACGACGAAGATTTCTGCACCGCGCTCGAATACGGTATGCCTCCCACGGGCGGACTCGGCATCGGTATCGACCGTATGGTTATGTTCCTCACAGACAGCGCATCTATTAGGGACGTGCTTTTGTTCCCCACAATGAAACCCCTCAATCGATAATTGAGCGAATAACTGCGTCAGAGCCTCACCGACAAACAGTCACGTACGACAAGTACGCTCCTGTCCGACGGATGAGGCTCTTTCTTGTTCTTCATCTCAATTATCGATTGAGAAACAAGCAATATAGCAGAGCGAATAACTGCGTTAGAGCCTCACCGACAAACAGTCACGTACGACAAGTACGCTCCTGTCCGACGGATGAGGCTCTTTCTTATTCTTCATCTCAATTATCGATTGAGGCTTTTTTAAACTTTAATATAATCAAAACCAAAATTAACCGTTGAAACGGCGGATAATCGGGTATATAATAATTTCAAGGTTATATCGATCTAAAAAGGAACGGATTTTATGAGAACTACGAAGATTATCAACGACGGATGGCGTTTTTCGCTCGGCACAAGCGAAGTGCCTGCAAATTTGCCGTCGGATTGGCAAGAGTTAAATTTGCCTTACACATGGAACGGTAAAGACGGACAGGACGGCGGAAACGACTATTTCCGCGGAGCAGGTTGCTTTGTGAAAGAGCTGAAAAAGCAAGATTTTCCAAATGGAGAAGAGGTATATTTGCAAATCGACGGTGCAAATTCCACCGCAAAAGTGTATTTCAACGGAAAACACGTTTGCACGCACCACGGCGGTTATTCGACGTTCAGAGTCAAGCTCGACGACGTTAAAGAGAACAATTTGCTTGTCATAGTGGTTGACAATTCGCCAAACGATTTCGTGTATCCGCAGGTTGCGGACTTCACGTTTTACGGCGGAATTTATCGCGACGTGAGCCTTATAGGCGTCAATCGCAAACATTTCGATTTAGACTATTTCGGCGCGCCGGGTATCAAAATTACGCCGACCGTATGCGGAAAGGACGCAAAAGTCGAGGTGCAAGCGTTTTGCGAGGGGGAAGTCGAGTTTTCTATTCTGGCGGACGGAAAAGAGATTGCAACAAAAAGCGTGTCGGGGCACAATCCCACTGCCGTTCTCGATATTCAAGACGTGCGTCTTTGGAACGGAAGAAAAGATCCGTATTTGTATACTATGGTTGCAAAACTCGTTTGCGACGGAGAGGTCGCGGACGAAGTCAGCGCACGCTTCGGGTGCCGCTTTTTCGAGATAGATCCGCAAAGAGGATTTTTGCTCAACGGCAAAGAGTATAGTTTGAGGGGCGTGTCAAGGCATCAGGACAGACCGGGCATTGGCAACGCGATTTCAAAAGAGGATCACAAAGAGGACGTGGATTTGATTTGCGAAGTCGGGGCGAACACCGTGCGACTTGCGCACTATCAACACGCGCAGTATTTTTACGATTTATGCGACGAAAGAGGTTTGATCGTGTGGGCGGAAATTCCGTATATTTCAAGGCATATGCCGCTCGGAAAAGATAACACTTTCTCGCAAATGCGCGAGCTTATCTGCCAAAACTACAACCATCCGTGCATAGTCGTGTGGGGATTGTCCAACGAAATATCCATGGGAAGCGCGGACAAGGGACTTGTGGAAAACCATAGAGAGCTGCAAAAACTGGTGCGCTCGCTCGACAAGACAAGACCGACTACGGCGGCGGTGCTGACCGCTTGCGATACGGGCGAGGAATACGTGCACGTTTCGGACGTGGTGTCCTACAATCACTATTTCGGCTGGTACGGCGGCGACGTGCACGAATACGGCAAGTGGTTTGACGATTTCCATAAAAAGTATCCTAATAAAGCCATAGGACTCAGCGAATACGGATGCGAGGCTTTGAACTGGCATACGTCGCGTCCCGAACAGGGAGATTACACCGAAGAATATCAGGCGTATTATCACGAGGAGCTTATCAAGCAAATCGCAAAACGTCCGTATCTTTGGGCAACGCACGTGTGGAATATGTTCGACTTCGCGGCTGACGCAAGAGCGGAAGGCGGCGAAAGCGGCATGAATCACAAAGGGTTGGTGAGCTTTGACAGAAAGTACAAAAAGGACGCTTTCTACGCCTACAAGGCGTGGCTTTCGAGCGAACCTGTTTTGCATATATGCTCAAAGAGATACGTTGACCGCACGGAAGATACCACTCTCGTCAATGTGTACTCCAATCAACCGATAGTCGAATTGTACGCAAACGGCACTCTTGTCGAGCGCAAAGAAAAGGGAGAGTTTCCTTTCTTTGAGTTTCAAGTGAAAAACGAGGGCGAAACGCTGCTCGAAGCAAGAGCGGGCGAGCTTCGCGACGAGGCGAGAATAAGGAAAGTAGACACGCCGAATATGGATTACGTGATGAAAGACGACCACTGCGTAATCAACTGGTTCGAGATAAACACGCCCGTCGGATATTTGTCGATAAACGACACGATAAGGGATATCCTCAAACCCTTCAAAGGCAAGATTTTTGCCGTTAAGACGCTGCTTTCACTGAAAAAAGCGATGTCGAGCGGAAAAAAAGAGGAAAAATCCGACAAGAAGAAAGGAAAAGGCATAAGCGTGATGGGCGTCAATTTGCGCGACGTGAACAAATCCATGATAAACATGGCAATGGGATTTACTCTCAAACGTGCGCTTATGATGTTGGGCGGCAAATTTACGAAAGAGCAAGTGCTTAAAATCAACGACGACCTCAACAAAATCAAGAAAAAGAAGCAAAAGCGCGAAAAAACGTAAAATCAACAAACAATTAACCGACAAAACGTAAACGTCGTCGCAAAAAGCGGCGGCGTTTTTGTGTGAGAAAGAGGAGCAAGACGAAAGTTTTACGTTTTGTTCACGTTATCCTTATTTTATTTTAAGTTGAAAATAAAAATATATATGGTATAATCTTTTTATTAAGAACAGAGGTGAACGATGAGTTTCAACATTTTGCTTGCAGAGGACGACGAGGATATCGTCAAACTGCTCAAACTATATCTTGAAAACGAAGGCTTTTCGACGTTTTGGGCAAAGGACGGCGTGGAGGCAACGGAGATTTTCGACAAACAAAAAATCGACCTTGCGCTCGTCGATATCATGATGCCCAGAATGAACGGCTACGAACTTACAAAATACATCCGTCAAAAGAGTAATATTCCAATCATTATACTGTCTGCGGCGCAGCTTGACAGCGACAAAATTTTGGGACTTAATCTCGGCGCGGACGATTATATGGTCAAGCCTTTCAATCCGCTCGAACTTATCGCGCGCATCAACGCAAACCTTCGCAGATTCTACAAGCTGGGCAACGTGCAGGAAGAGGACGACGGCAAAATCACTATCGGCGAACTTACGCTCGATACCAACACGCTTACGCTTGAAAAAAACGGCATTCCCGTCAATCTCACGGCAACCGAATACAAAATTCTGCTTATGCTGATGAAGTCGCCCGGCAGAGTATTCACCAAGATGCAGATATACGAAGAGGTCAACGGCGACTACTACGCAAACGACGACAACACCATGATGGTGCATATATCGAACCTCAGAGATAAAATCGAGGACGACCCGAAAAACCCGCGCTACATAAAGACGTTAAGAGGACTCGGATATAAGGTTGAAAAACAATAAATTGACAAAACGCGACGATTATCAATCCAAAACCGAGGCTTTAAACGTCGATTCGGTTGATAATCGCAAAAAAACGAGAGCGCGAGAAAAAACCAAATTGCCTCCGCGCATAGACAACGCGAGTTTTCTTGCGTTGCTTATTCGTAGTTTCGTGTCCTTTTCGCTCATCATAATTTTGGGCGTTGTGGCAATCTTTGCCGTTGTCAATTGGGCGTTTTCGGAAAACGGCATAAACATAAGACAAAAGGGTATTCCCGACTACACAAAAGAACTCCAAAACGGCAACTATTCCAGAATCCCCGCCGACAAAATTTTGGGCAAGAGCGGTTGGCTCGAAATCGTAACCGCAGACGGAAATACCGTTTATTCCACCTTGCAGACACCGAACGAGTACAGCGTGAGCGAGCTTGATTGCATCGCAAGATTCAATCAAAGCGAAACGAGGGCGGTGCACAATTTCAAGATATCGTCGGACAAGTACAATTATCTTATCACCATAAGCTATCTCGACAGCGAGGGAAACACGCAGGAAAGATACTATCTTTTGAGCAAGGACGAGAGAGAAACGTACAACATCGTTTCCTCATCCATTTCCACGACGAAAACAAGTTTTACTCAAAAAGAATACGATTATCTCACGTACAACGCAACGCACGAGGAAGAGCGTCTTTTCAGATTTTCCTTCAAAGGCGCGGATGGGGTGGACTACTATGCGGTGTTCATGGACGAGGATATGAACAACACCGCGGTGATTTATTTGTTTATCGTCGTCGTTGCGCTCGGCATACTTGCGTTGTTCGCAACGGTTATGGTGTTTTATATCCGCTACATCAACAAGCACGTTCAACGTCCGCTTGCCGTGCTTTCGTATGCGATGACGACTTTTCCTTCCCAAGAGAAGCACGAGCATTTAAATTATAAAGGTTCAAAGGAATTCGAGCATCTTTACGACAGTTTCAACGAGATGGTGGACATTCTCGACGCAAGCGAGGAGCAACGTCTTGCTCTGGAAGCGGACAAACAGCGCATGCTTGCGGGTTTGTCCCATGATTTGAAGACGCCGATCACGATCATTCAAGGCTTTACAAAGGCTATAAAAGACGGACTTGTAAGCGAGGCCGACAAGCAAAAATATTTGCAAATCATCCTCGCGAAGTCCAATCAAATGGCGGAACTCATCAATCAGTTTTACGAATACAACAAGCTCGAACATCCCGATTTCGCGCTTGACAAAAAGCCGTGCGACGTCGCCGAGCTTGCAAGAACTTTCCTTGCAAACATCTACGACGAGTTCGAAGTGCAAGGCTATATTCTCGACGCGCAGATTTGCGAAGAACCGCTTGTGTGCAACGTGGACAAAGGGCAGCTTTTGCGTGTGTTTGAAAACCTTACGGGAAATTTCTTCAAATACACTCCGCAAGGTTCGACGCTTCGTTTCGGCGTTGAGAGAGAGGGAAATAAGGCAAGGATTTCGCTTGCCGATAACGGCCCCGGCATAAACGAAGAGTCCAAAGCGGACGTTTTCGAAGCGTTTGTGGTGGGTGAAAAATCGCGCAATAAACAAGGTTCGGGATTGGGGCTTGCGGTGTGCAAAAAGATAGTCACGATGCACGGCGGAAATATAGAGCTTGCAAAAGAGCCTATCGAAAACTTTACGACGGAGTTTGTCGTAACTCTCGATTTGCTCGAAGGGGAAGAGAAGTGAAGTTTGTCGCAATTACGCCCGCAAAACTTAATTTGTCCCTTGCGATAACCGGCAAAAAAGACGGCTTGCATACGCTTGATATGATTGTTTATCCGTTTGAAAAATACGCGGACAAGGTTGAGTTTTGCCCCGACGAAGACAAAGTCGGTTTCGATATAAAAATCGCAGGCGGTTTCGACGGTCTTGACGAAACGAAATTTTTGCGTTTTGCAAACGATAAGTTACAAAAAATTGCGGAGTATTTCGGCGTAGGCGGCACGCTTGAAATATACAAGGGAGTACCCCTCGGCGCAGGACTTGGCGGCTCGTCGGCGGCAATTGCGTGCACAATAAAAGCGGTGAGAGAATACTTGCTCGAAAAAGGGGGTAACACCCCGTTAGATACCGATTTTTTGCTTTCATTGGGCAGCGACGTGCCGTGTATGGTCGAGGGCGGAGCGTGCAGAGTTCGAGGCGTCGGAGAAGTTGTTGAAAAATTGAATTATCAAGGCAAAATCGACGTTTTGGAGATAATCGCAAAAGGCGGCAGCGACAGCGGCGCGTGCTACAAACTCTTCGACGAAACGAAGGACGGAAAATACGATTTGCAAAATATTCCTCAAACGGTGGACGAGGCGATTTCTCTTTTGCGCAACGACCTTTTTGCGCCTGCCTGCGCTTTGAATAAGCAAATTAAAATCGAGTACGACTGCTTGAAAAATCAAGGATACGACAAAGTTTTGATGTCCGGAAGCGGAAGTACGGTTTTTGCAATCAAGGGTTTTTGCAAATAAAAATCTTACAAAAACACGAAAAAAAGTGCCGTTTTTTACATTTTTCAAAAAATGTTTTCAACAAATTTTGCATTTTTGCAAAAAATTTACATATTTGCTCTTGTATGCGCGATTTATTTTTGTTACAATAGTTATAAATAATAATAGAAGTATATCCTTTTGACGATAAGGGATTTGCTTTTGGAGAAAGTAATGGCAAAACAAAAAGACAGTTATGCAAGCTATTTGTTCCACGAAGGAACGAATTATCAAGCGCATAAAATGTTCTCGCCCGCCCCGAGCGCAGAGGACGGAGTCGACGGCTGGGATTTCGCCGTGTGGGCTCCCTCCGCCTCTTCCGTTTCGGTTGTGGGCGATTTCAACGATTGGGACGTAAACGCAAACCGCATGCAAAGACAGGACGACGGAGTTTGGACGACTTTCATTGCGGGCGCAACTCAATTTCAAGCGTACAAATACGCAATTACGTTCGAGAGCGGCGAAACCGTGTTCAAGTGCGACCCCTACGGCTTGCATTTTGAAACCGCACCGGCAAACGCTTCCAAACTTTACGACATTTCCGGCTATCGCTGGAAGGACAAAAAGTGGATGAGAGAGAGGGAAAATTTCAACCCTTACGGCTCGCCTATCAACATTTATGAAATCCATTTCGGTTCGTGGAAAAAGTATGCGGACGGCAACTATATCAATTACAGCGCGATGGCGGACGAGCTTATCCCTTACGTCAAAAAGATGGGATACACGCACATCGAGGTTATGCCGCTCACCGAATATCCTTTCGACGGAAGCTGGGGTTATCAGACCACGGGTATGTTTGCTCCGACTTCTCGCTACGGCACGCCCAAAGACCTTATGGAGTTTATCGACCGTTGCCACAGAGCAGGCATAGGCGTCATTCTGGACTGGGTGCTTGCACACTTTCCGCGCGACGAGCAAGGTCTGCGTCTTTTCGACGGCACGCCCCTTTACGAGTATGCCGATCCGCGCAAGGGCGAACACAAAGAGTGGGGCACGATGGTTTACGATTTCGGCAAAAACGAAGTCAAATCTTTCCTCATTTCCGCGGCAATGTTCTGGTTCGATGTCTATCACATCGACGGCATCCGTTGCGACGCGGTTGCGAGCATGCTCTATCTCGATTACGGCAGAAAAGACGGCGAGTGGGCACCCAACCAATACGGCGGCAACTACAATCTCGAAGCAAAAGATTTCTTGAAACAAATGAACACCGCCATTTTGTCGAAGTATCACGGCGCACTCACCATTGCGGAGGAGAGCACCGCTTATCCCATGATTACTAAACCTGCCTATGACGGCGGTTTGGGCTTCAATTTCAAGTGGAATATGGGGTGGATGAACGACAGTTTGCACTATCTGTCCCTCGATCCGTTTTTCAGAAAGGACAATCACAACAACCTTACCTTTGCAATCACTTACGCGTATAGCGAAAACTACATTCTACCCATCTCACACGACGAAGTGGTGCACGGCAAATGCAGCATGATAAACAAAGTGCCGGGCGACTACGACCAAAAGTTCGAGGGACTTAAAGCGTTCTACGGCTTTATGATGGGGCATCCCGGCAAGAAACTCAACTTTATGGGCAACGAGTTTGCGCAGTTCATCGAGTGGAATTACGCTCAACAACTGGACTGGTTCTTGCTGGATTATCCGCGCCATCGCACCTTCCAAAAGTTTATGAAGGATCTCAACGCTTTCTATCTCGAAAATAAGGCGATGTGGCAACTCGACTGCACGTATGACGGGTTCAAGTGGATTGTCGTCGATGACAATTCGCAAAACGTGTTGTCCTTTATGCGCAAGGCGGCGGACGGTGAATACGTGATTTGCATAATCAACTTCTCGCCCGTCGAAAGACTCAAATACGTCATGGGCGTACCCGAAAACGTGACGTACAGAACGGATTTGTATTCCGCGCTCAAAAAGTACGGCGGTGAAGAGGAACGTCGTCCCTCGTTCAGAGCAAGCGCAAAGCCCTCGCACGGCTATCCGTATTCTATCAAAGTCAATATTCCCAAAAACTCGGTTATGTTTTTGAAGCCGGAATATAAGGAGGAAAAATAAATGAGCAAAATTTCCAAAAAGGAATGCATCGCAATGCTTCTTGCAGGCGGACAAGGCACGCGTCTTGGCGTGTTGACCTCGTCGGTCGCAAAGCCGGCAGTGCCGTTCGGAGCGAAGTACCGTATCATCGATTTTCCGCTTTCAAACAGCATCAACAGCGGTATCGACACCATCGGCGTGCTTACGCAATATCGTCCCTTCGAACTTCACCAATACATCGGCAACGGTCAACCGTGGGATTTGGACAGACTCAGCGGCGGTATCTACGTTTTGCCTCCGTATATGGGCGCAAAGTCGGGCGAGTGGTACAAGGGCACGGCGAACGCAATTTACCAAAACATAGACTTTATCGACAATTACAGCCCCGATTACGTCGTCATTTTGAGCGGTGACCACATCTACAAGATGGATTATCACGACATGCTCAAAGAGCATAAGCGCAACAATGCAGACTGCACTATCGCAGTGCGCGACGTACCTATCGAGGAAGCGTCGAGATTCGGCATCCTCAATCTCAAAAAGAACAGCAAACAAATAGAAGAATTCGAGGAAAAACCGAAAAATCCGAAAAGCACGAAGGCGTCTATGGGTATATACATATTCACGTGGGACAAACTTCGCAAATATCTTATCGAGGACGAAAACGACAAGAACAGCGAAAACGACTTCGGCAAAAACATCATCCCCAAGATGCTTGCGGACGGTCAAAGAGTGTACGCTTATCAGTTTGACGGCTACTGGAAGGACGTCGGCACGATTTCGTCGCTGTGGGAAGCAAATATGGACGTTCTCAAAGGCGAGGAACTTCACCTTGACGACGACAAGTGGAAAATCTACGCGCGCAACAACGCAGAGCCGCCGCACTACGTCGCGCCGACCGGCAACGTTATCAATTGCCTCGTCAGCGAAGGCACGGTCATCAACGGCACCGTCAAAAACAGTATAATTTCCAATTCCGTCAAAATCGGCAAAGACGTCTATATCGAGGATTCCGTCATTATGCCGGGCGCGGTTATCGAGGACGGGGCGGACATCAGATATTCCATTGTCGGATGGAACGCAACCGTAGGCAAAAACTGCATGGTCGGCGAAACTCTCGAACATTGCAATCCCGGCGAGTGGAAGATAAGCGTCATTGCGCCGAACTACAATCTTGCTCCGAATTCCGTTGTCGGCGCAAACGAAATGATAGGTTAAGGAGGGGAAAATATGAAAAACAACACCATGGGCGTTTTGTTCGCATCCGATCCCGACAGCCATCTCAACGATTTGACCATCCATCGCACCACGGCGTCGTTGCCGTTTGGCGGAAGATATCGTCTTATCGACTTCACGCTGTCAAATCTCGTGCATGCCAACATCACCACGATAGGCATCGTCACGCGCAACAACTACAATTCTCTTATGGACCATCTTCGCATGGGCAGAGATTGGGACTTGAACAGAAAAAACAGCGGTCTTACGCTTTTCCCGCCTTTTGCTTTCAACAGCGAACACAAAGTGTACAAGGGCAAAATCGAAGCATTGTTCAATCTTCGCGGTTATCTTATGAACAACAACGAGGAATACGTCGTCATCTCGAACACGAATATCGCATATAACATCGATTTTGACGAGGTGGAAGCGTTCCACATCGAAAAGGGCGCGGACATCACCGTTTTGACTTACAACACCGACGACGTAACGCCGAGAAAATTCGTCATTTCGTCCGACAAAAATCACCGTATAACCGACATGCGCTATGCGGTTGCAAGCGACACGGGCAAGCAACAATGCAACCTCAACGTGTACTTTGTCAAAAAAGACTTGCTCATCTCGCTCGTAGACAACGCTTATGCGCACGGCTGCTACGATTTCGAAAAGGATATTTTGCAAGAAAATTTGCAAGACCTTTATATCATGAACTACGAAGTCAAGGAATACGTTGCCGTCATCGACCGTATCCCCACATACTTCAAGCGCAGCATGGACCTTCTCAAACCCGAAGTGAGAGAGGAGCTCTTCTACAAGCACTCCACCATTCTCACCAAGGTCAAGGACAGCGTCCCCGCAAGGTATAAAGAGGGCGCAAACGTCAAAAATTCCATCATAGCCGACGGCTGCGTCATCGACGGCACCGTTGAAAACTCAATTTTGTTCCGTTCCGTCAAAGTCGGCAAAGGCGCAGTCATCCGCAACTCCATCGTCATGGAAGACACCATCGTCATGGAAAATGCGTCCCTCGATTACACCATCACCGACAAAGATGTCATCATTCAACCGGGCAGAGTTTTGAGTGGGTATGAGACTTATCCGATGGTGGTTGTCAAAGGCAAAGTCATTTGAGTGAGCTATTGAGCGCCTAGCTGTGTCAGACGCTCTGTTGTAAACAGTCACGTACAAGGAGTACGCTCCTGTCTACAATGCGAGCATCTTTCTTGCTATGCATCTCAATATCTCTCTCAAAACATTGAGCGAGCTATTTGGCGAATAACTGCGTCAGGTGCGATTGCTCAAATAGTCACGTACAACAAGTACGCTCCTATCTGCTCAATCGCAACCTTCCTTGTTCTTCATCCAAATATCCCTCTCAAAATGAAAAAAAGTTACATCCTTCAAAAAGGAGAAAAATATGAAAATATTATTTGTTGCATCTGAAGCAATGCCGTTCGTTCGTTCGGGCGGACTCGGCGACGTTGCGGGCGCGCTTCCAAAAGCACTCAATGCGCAAGGTCACGATTGCAGGGTGATAATCCCGTTTTACAAAGAAGAAATCAAAGAAACGTATCGCGATACGGTCAGATTCGTTGCGTCCACTTTTGTGGATTTGAGTTGGCGTCGTCAATACTGCGGAGTGTACGAGGCGGCGTACGACGGTGTGACATACTATTTTGTGGACAACGAGTATTATTTCAAGCGCAAAGGACTTTACGGTCACTTTGACGACGGCGAACGCTTTGCGTTCTTCTCCAAAGCGGTGCTCGAAGTGTTGCCGCTCATCGATTTCTTCCCCGACGTGATTCACGCAAACGATTGGCACACGGCTCTTACTCCCGTGTTCCTCGACGTGTTCTATCGCGCAAGCGAGGAATATCAACGCATCAAAACCGTGTTTACCATTCACAACATCGAGTTTCAAGGCAAGTACGGCGACAACCTCATCGGCGACATTCTCGGTTTGCCCGACTGGGCGCGTCCGCTCGTGATGAACGGCGATTGCGTCAACTATATGAAGGGCGGTATAGAATCCTCCAATGCGGTTACGACGGTCAGCGAAACGTATGCGCAAGAAATTCTCGATCCCTTCTATTCCTACGGGCTCGAAGGTATTCTTTCAAACCGCAGATACAAACTTCACGGAGTTGTCAACGGCATAGATCAAACGCTTTACGATCCAAAGACGGACAAGAGATTGTTTGCAAATTATACCGTCAAAAACTACGCCGTCAAGAAAGCGGAAAACAAAAAGGCAATTTGCGAAATGATCAATTTGCCCTTTGACGAAAATCGTCCCCTCATCGCAATGGTGACAAGGCTCACCGAGCAAAAGGGACTCGACCTTGTCGGAGCGGTGATCGACGACATTATGCGCGCGGACGTTCAAGTCGTTGTGCTCGGCACGGGCGATTGGAAGTACGAAAACATGATGAAATCCGTTGAGGAGCGTCATCCAAACAAGTTCAGAGCAATCCTTGCGTTTTCAAGCGACCTTGCGTCCAAACTGTACGGCGCAAGCGACATCTTCCTTATGCCGTCCAAATTCGAGCCGTGCGGATTGTCCCAGCTCATTGCAATGAGATACGGCTCCGTGCCCGTGGTGCGCGAAACGGGCGGCCTTAAAGACACCGTGCCCGCGTTCAATCCCGAAACGGGCGAAGGCAAGGGATTCACGTTCAAGACCTACAACGCATACGATATGCTCGACGCGGTGTGGCGTGCATACGCAACCTACAACGACAAGGACAACTGGGATTTGATTGTTCGAAACGATATGAAGTCGGATTTCGGTTGGGACGTCAGCGCAAAGAAATATGTCGAGATCTATCAAAATCTTTGATAAAAAATAATATTTACGTCGCAACGACAATGCGACGCATAAAAAAAGAAAATATAATTATCTTTCGTCCGGGGGAAAGCGGAAGGAAGGAAAGGATATGAAATTCAACATTACGCAAAAGGAAATCGAAAATCATATTTCCGGCGTGCTCACCAGTTATTTCGGCGTCAAAGCCGAAGACGCCAGCAAGGCGCAAATCTACCGCGCAACTTGCATGGTCATCAGAGATTTGCTCACGTCCGAGCGTGTCAACTTCAAAAAAGAGTGCCGCGCCCAAAACGCAAAACAAGTCTACTATATGTCCATGGAATTTTTGCTCGGGAGATCCCTTCGCAACCATCTTTTCAGCATGGGTATCACCGACGAGGTGACGAAAGCGGTTGAAAGTTTCGGCGTGAAGATGGACGAAATCTATGCTTTCGAGCCCGACGCCGGGCTCGGTAACGGCGGTCTTGGCAGACTTGCCGCCGCATATATGGACTCGCTCACGTCTTGCGATTATCCCGCAAACGGATTCTGCATCCTTTACGATTACGGCATTTTCAAGCAAGTTATCGTTGACGGTTGGCAACTCGAGCAGCCCGACGATTGGCTCAAAATGGGCGACGTTTGGCTCAATCCTCGTCCCGAAGAAACTTATCAGGTCAAATTCGGCGGTGTGGTGGACCAAAACTGGCAAGACGGCAAGCTTACCGTCACGCAAAGAGATTGCACCGTCGTCAACGCAGTGCCGTACGATATGAACGTGTCCGGCTACAACACCAGTGCGGTCAACCGTTTAAGACTTTGGAAGTCGCAAGCTCCGCAAGATTTCGATATGGATATGTTCAGCAAAGGCGAATATATCAAGGCGAGTGCGGCAAAGGCTATGGCGGAGTCCATCAATAAGGTGCTTTATCCCGCCGACGACCACATCGAAGGCAAATCGTTGCGCCTTAAACAACAATACTTCTTCGTTTCGGCGTCCATTCAATCCATTTTGCGCCGTCACTTGAAGTTCAATCCGAGCCTTGACAACCTTGCGGACAGAGTTGCGATCCACATCAACGACACGCACCCGACGCTCTGTATTCCCGAGCTTATGCGTCTTCTTCTTGACGAGTACGGCTACGGCTGGGATCAAGCGTGGGACATCGCAACGCACGTCGTTTCTTACACCAACCACACGGTTATGGCGGAAGCTCTCGAAAAATGGCCGCAAAGTCTTTTCCAAAGCCTGCTTCCCAGAATTTATCAAATCGTGCAGGAAATCAACCAGCGTTTCTGCGGCGAGTTGTGGGCGTTCTATCCCAACAACTGGGACGTTGTCAACCGCAACGCAATCCTTTCGAACGGGCAGGTTAAAATGGCAAATCTCTGCCTTGTGACTTCGCACACCATAAACGGCGTCAGTGCGCTGCACAGCGATATTCTCAAAAACGACGTTTTTGCGGATTACTATCGCATGCACCCCGAAAAGTTTACCAACGTTACCAACGGCATCACGCACAGACGTTGGGTTGCCGAGGCAAATCCCCGCCTTGCGTCCCTCATCAACGAGCTTATCGGCGACGGCTGGCTCAAAGACGCAGACAAATTGCAAGACTTGCAAAGATATATGGGCGACAGACAAGTTCTCGACCGCCTTGCCGACATCAAGCGTCAAAACAAGCAAGACCTTGCAAAGTATATCCTCGAACACAACAACGTCGAGGTCAACCCCGACAGCATCTTCGACGTGCAAGTGAAGAGATTGCACGAGTACAAGCGTCAACTTCTCAACGCTCTCAATATCCTCGATTTGTATTTGCAAATCAAAGATAATCCCAATCTCGATATCCAACCCCGCACGTTCATTTTCGGCGCAAAAGCGGCAAGCGCATACTATATGGCAAAGCAAATCATCCGCTTTATCTGTGCGCTGGGCGATCTCGTCAACAACGATCCCGACGTCAAGGGCAGACTCAAAGTCGTGTTCCTTGAAAACTACCGCGTATCCCTTGCCGAAATCATCATGCCGGCAGCCGAAGTCAGCGAGCAAATTTCTCTCGCAGGCAAAGAAGCAAGCGGCACGGGCAATATGAAGTTTATGATCAACGGCGCACTCACCATCGGCACGCTCGACGGCGCAAACGTTGAAATCCATCAAGAAGTCGGCGACGGCAACATTTTCCTTTTCGGTATGCTTGCCAACGAGGTCGAAGAGCTTTGGAGAAAGGGCTACAATCCCTCTCATTATTATCAAACCAATCCGCGTATTAAACGCCTCGTCGACACTCTCCGTCAAGGCATCAACAACATCTCATTCGGAGAAATTGCCGATTCGCTTACCACAGGGCGCGGCGGTCAACCCGACAGCTATATGGTTCTTGCCGACTTTGACAGCTATTCTGCTGCTCAACGTCGCGTGAACGACACTTACCTCGACAAAGAAACCTGGAACCGCATGTCCCTTGTCAACATTGCCAAAGCGGGATTCTTCGCAGCGGATAGGTCGGTGGAGGAGTATGCCACTCGCATCTGGAACCTGAAAAAAGTGCACAAATGAGCAAATAGCTGTGTCAAGCACATCTCGTCCAAAAATCACGTACGCATAGTACGCTGGGTTTTTGTCCGAGATGCGCTTTCCTTGCTCTTTATCTCATTTGAGCACTTTTTACAACAAAATAATTTTTGCAAAACAAAAATCAAAATTCATATTAATTGAGTATGTACAATCCTCTACTCAACAAAAAGCCGTATGGCGCAAGCGTGCAAAATCAAGAAACACGCATAACTTTTCCTGTCGATAACTCTCTTCAAATCAAGAGAGTTTTTGTCGTATTGCGACAAGTTTTCGGAGAGGGAGGAGAGGTTGCAGGCGATTGCCTGCGATATGAATTGCCCTATTCTCACAGCGACGAAACGCAAGACTTTTTTGTCGGAGCGTTTTCGCTTTCCGAGTGGGGCATTTGGAAGTATCGCTTTGAGGGCGAGTTCGCAAACGGTGACCTTGCGTTTTTCGGAAGAGGGCTTGACGGCATTGCCGTAAGAGGTGATTGGTTGCCTGAATGGCAGTTGACCGTCACAAAATTCGACTATAAAACCCCGACTTGGGCAAAACAAGGCGTAACGTATCAAATATTTGCAGACAGGTTTTGCAAAGTCGGCGACAAGCCTTTTACAAAAAAAGGCAGGTTGCACGGCGATTGGTACGAGCGTCCCGACATTGCAGAGGACGGCAAAGATTATCGCGCGGACGACTTTTTCGGCGGCAATATCAACGGTATTATTTCAAAACTGGATTATTTGCAATCCCTCGGTGTGAGCCTGATTTACCTTTCGCCTATTTTCGAGTCTTGCTCGAATCATCGCTACGACACCGGCGATTATCTAAAAATCGATCCGCTTTTCGGAACGGAAGAAGAGTTTTCGAATCTGATAGAAAAAGCAAGCGAAAAAGGCATAAAAATCATGCTTGACGGAGTGTTTAATCACACCGGTTCGGACAGTATATATTTCAACAAATACGGCACTTACGACAGCCTCGGCGCATACCAAAGTAAGCAGTCGCCTTATTACGATTGGTACTTCTTTTCGCAATATCCGAACAAATATGCTTGTTGGTGGGGTAGCACGGTTGTGCCCACCGTCAACAAGAGTTCAAAGGGTTTTTGCGATTTGGTTTTAGGGGACGGCGGCGTGGTTGACAAGTGGTCAAAGTTGGGCGTCAAAGGCTGGCGTCTTGACGTTGTGGACGAGTTGCCCATAGACTTCACCGACAAACTTTGCGCTCGCATAAGGAGCGAGGGCGACGATATGCTCGTCGTCGGCGAGGTGTGGGAGGACGCGTCCGTAAAAATCGCATACAGCGAGTGGCGGCCGTATTTCATGGGCGAGCAGCTCGATTCCGTCATGAATTATCCCTTTAAAGAGGCGATTTTGGCATACGTTCTGAACGGCGATAAAAACGCGTTCATCGCGGACGTTACAACGGTGCTCGAACACTATCCCAAGCAATCTCTCGACGTGCTCATGAACCTTGTGGGCAGCCACGATACCGCACGCGCAATAACCGTGCTTTCGGGCATAAAAGCTCCTCGGACAAAAAAAGACAGAGCAAATTTCGTTCTTTCGCAAGAGCAATACGACCTTGCAAAGCGCAGGTTGAAAGTTGCAAGCGCGCTTCAATATACGCTCCCCGGCGTTCCGTGCGTTTTCTACGGCGACGAAGCCGGAAAACAAGGATTTGAAGATCCGCTCAATCGCGGCACTTATCCGTGGGGCAGAGAAGATACCGAACTTGTCGAGCATTATCGCGCATTGGGCAAAATAAGAGAGCAGTATAATGACTTGTTGCAGGGAGAAACGCATTTTATACCCGATGCCGACAAACTCGTTTTCGAGCGTGTTTGCGCCGACGGCGTATTGCGAGTCGAATCGCAAGGTTTGGGGCTTTCGATAAGCGTAAACGGAAAAGTTGTGATGTCAATTAACAAATAGACTATTTATTGTGTGGCATTGTCCCACGCCAAAACATAATGAAAGGCACGCAACCGCGTGCCTTTTGTAAAATAATACCGCTTGCGCCAAAGGCGCAACACCAAGCAGAAAAATGTTCAATAATAAACGGTTGTTCGCGAACTAGCAGAGCGGACTTTTGCCGTACACCCATTCGTAGCTTACTTATAAGCGGTATGTGCTTTTTCAAAGACGGAACACGAGCCGCAAGGCGATGAAAGTGATATGCACGCAAAGCGTGCGTGATATTGTTGCCTATGGCAACAGTGATATTTGCGCTTTGCGCAAGTGATATTGCAACTTCGTTGCAGTTGTGGGTGGGACACCCACACCCGAACGAACACTCATTCAAGGCGTTCTTATACATGGAATGTGCTTATTCGGAGTGCGAGCCGCAACGGCGGCGAGAAAGCGAGCGCCGAGCTTGACGGATGGTACGAGAATGCGTGGCATTCTGTTGCGTAGCCGCCACGCAGGCGAAGTGGTATAACAAGGGGACGATGCTTGTCTATGCGAGTGCCGAGTGTTGTCCCCCGCTATGCGGTCACCGTGGGTTCCCTTTTAAGGGGGAACGGTGATAGGGAAAACACGTGAGGAAAGGGGAAAGTTGCATTTAGAGTTTATTTTGTTCAATTTTGCATTAACAAAAAACAAGGCAAACAAAAGGAAGGCACGGGGAAAACCGTGCCTTCCTTTTATATATCGCTTTTTTAGTCTGCGTCGAGCGCATCCAACCTTATTTGTTTCTTTTCCTCTTTTGTGAGTTTTCTGCCTTTTGTGATTTGTTTGCTGTCGCCGTGTTTGACAAAGAGCATCAAAACGATTGCGATGACAATGCACACTGCGCTGTAAAGGAAGAGGTATTGGTTGCCGCCTGCGTCCATAATCGCGCCGCCGATTGCGGGAGTGATAGCCTGTGCGGACATTGTTGCCACATAGTAGTAGCCGGTGTATTGACCGACTGTTTCCGCCGTGGAAAGCTCTGTGACCATCGGGAACGTGTTGACGTTTGCGATGATAAGTCCAAAGCCTGCGATGAGGTAGAATAGCGCAAACAGCACTGCAGGGACGGCGGCTTTATCGCTTGGGCGCACCGAAAAGCAGATGAGCACAAACGACACGACAGCCATACCAAAGCCAATCATAATGGATTTTCTTCTGCCGATTTTTGCTGCCATATATCCGACCGGGATGAAAGCGATTGCGCTTATACCCATCGAAACGCCCGATATAATGGACGCGATGCCCGCAGAAAGGTTGAGGGATTTTGTGGTGTAGATTGAAAGGTTGGACGATACGGCATTGTAGCCCATAAACCACATGAAGATTGACGCCAAGATGAGGAGAAACGATTTGAGTCTTCCTTTTTCGAGATCGCTCTTTCCAGCCCAAAGCTCTTTGAGAGATTGACGTTTTTTCTTCGTGTTTTCAACGACTTGCTGGGCAAACTCAAGCGTTTCGGGTGCGATTTCCTCTTTTGCAGTGCCGTTGACAAGTTCTTGCACTTCTCCGTCGGGTTTGCTGTCGAGATTGTATTCGGCGTCGCCTTCGGCAATAAGTTCTTCCGCAAATTTTTCTGCTTCGGGATTTTCGCCGTCGGCAAAGTCGTCGATTTCGTATTTTTTGCAGATTTCTTGGCATTTTGCAACCATCTTACGCTCGTTGACAAGGGCGAGGAATCCTGCAAGGAGCAAGAGCATACCTGCCGCAACCGAGCCGAAAATGATGACGTAGTTTTCAAGGCGTTGACCAAACAAAACAATCGTGTAAATCAAAAATGCGATTGCGCCGCCGATGCCGCCGCAAAGATTGATGATTGCGTTTGCTTGCGAGCGCAGGGGCTTTGGCGTGACGTCGGGCATAAGCGCGACTGCGGGGGAGCGGAACGTTGCCATTGCGATAAGCACCAAAAGGAGGATGACCATGTATACGACAAGGCTCTTGATACCCGAACCGTCCTCGGCTTTTGTGCATTTTTCGTGGACTTCGTTGCTTATATAGTTGTTTATGCCTGCCGCGACATACTTTTTGTATGCGGCGTTGCTGTCAACGATTTCCTGATAGGTTTTGCCGGTGGGAGAAGTTGCGCTCAAATCCTCCACGACTTCGCCGTCATAGTAGTAAGTGGTTGCGCCCAACATATTGAGCACCGCTTTCTTTGACGTCATCTTGCTGTCGTAGCGCAATGCCACAAATTGTTCTCTCGTGATTTTGTTGTTGCCGAGATAGGTCAAATCGCAATAGTTTGCGCTGCCTTCTTTGCCTGCGACCGCATTGTCGTACCATTCTTCGAGCAACGGTTGCATAAAGGAATCGTCGTTGAGTTGGGATTCGATTTGAGTGGTGAGTTCTTGCGCCTTTGCTTGTTGTTTGAGCGTTGCGACGGGCACGAACACCATAAGTACCACCGCGCATACCGTGCCTATCACGATAAACGGCGTGCGGCGTCCCCATTTTTTGACGAGTTTGCCGTGCGCATTGTCGCTGAGTTTGCCGAACAAGGGGAGCATAAAGAGCGACAAGAGATTGTCAAGGCCCATGATTATACCGCGCGCCCAGCTCGGCAAGCCGTATGCATGCTCCAAAAGGAGAGGAACGACAAAGTCGTATGCCGTCCAGAACAGCATGATGATCGCAAATGCGAAGCCGACCTTAAAGGTCTGCGGATAGTCGAGTTTGAGAGGCGGTCTGCCTTTCTCGTCGAGCACTGGTGCCGGCTTTTCTTTTTTTCTCATAACTTACTCCTATAAAGAGAATATCCATAAATATATACGCACGTGCGCGTAATAAAATAGATAAATATATTATAATGTAAAAATGTCGGATTGTAAATACTCAAAAAAGCTCAAAAGTTTTTTAAGGAAAATTTAACGTTGCGCACGGCAGAAATCAAATGGGAATAAATCCGTAGCACAGCGTGCCTATCACGGCGGCTATGATTATCAACCATATAGGTTGCAGAGTTTTTCCTTTGATTCTGATAAGCGACAGCCCGAAAAGTAATGCGAAAAGGCAAGTGCCTATCACATCGAATTGTACGGGTTCGTGCGAAAGCACGCTCGATACGCCCAAAAGCGTGGACAAAACGAAGCCCACGAAAACGGCAATCAAAAGCCCCGTAACGGTTGAGCGCACGTACACGAACACGCTTTGCACGGCAGGTTTTTTGATGAAATTCGAAAAGGCAAGCGCAATCAGGGTGATGATGACAAGCGAGGGCAAAACCACTCCGAAGGTTGCGCAAATCGCGCCGAGTATGCTTTCTCCCACTCCTGCCGATTGCAGCACCGATACTCCCGTGTAGGTTGCTATGTTGACGGCAAACGGCCCCGGAGTGCTCTCGGAAATTGCAATGAAAGACTGCACTTCGTCAAGCGTAAGCCAACCTTTTTCGACAACCTCCTGACTTATCATGGGGATCATTGCCTGTCCGCCTCCGATGGTGAAAAGTCCTATCTTGAAAAACGTCCAAAAGAGTTGAAGATATATCATTTTTCTTCGCCTCCTTCGTCGGATTTCGTCGGAGTAATCGGGCTGAGAATATTGATTGAATTTTGCAAATCACCGCTTTTATCGTTTAAATCGTGTGGATAAACTGTGTTTTCGCGCACGTATTCGTCTTTTTCGAGGGTGCGGCCTATGCGCTCGTTGTAGTATTCGGGCGTGCCGACGGAGTGCAAAACCTTCTTGTCGTAAATCTGTTTTAGGCGTGCCGCAACGCATGCTATAACGATGGTTGCAAGTATGATATAAATCACCCTTACGTTTGTCAGAAGCACAAGCAAAAACGACGCAATCATAAGCACGTATGACAGCAGATTTTTGCGCATGTCTTTGAAGAACGTGAATACGGCTTTTGCAATCAGCACCAGCACCGCCACTCGTATGCTCTTGAAAAAGTAACCTGCCCAAACGTTGTCCTTGACAAGTTCGATGACGTAGCTGAGAGCGATTATTACGACGAGAGAGGGAATTACGACGCCGATTGTCGCGGCGATACCGCCAAAAATGCCGCAACGCTTTACGCCTATATAAGTTGCGGTGTTTATCGCGATTGGCCCCGGCGTGCTTTCGGCAATGGCGAAAATATCGCTCAATTCGTCGTGAGTGATCCACTTTTGTTTTTTGACGAGTTCCGCTTCGATGAGCGAAAGCATGGCGTATCCTCCGCCAAAGGAAAACAAGCCTATTTTGAAAAATATGCCGAACAGTTTGAGTATGTCCAAAAGGTATTGTTTTCTGCTTTTCTTTTCCATGCGTTTTCGCCAAAAAAAGTATAACACTCGCCTGTATGTTTGTAAAGTGCGCAAAAACCTTTGCCAAACGGTGAAGTCGTGTTAAAATATAAATATGATACTTTGCGGATACGAAAAATTTTCAATGGTTGATTTCGACGGCAAAATCGCATGCACCGTGTTTACCGGCGGATGCAATTTCCGCTGTCCGTTTTGCCACAATGCGCCGCTTGTGGTGGGCAATGTCAAATCGCAACAAATAGATTGCGACGAAGTCTTTGATTATCTTCAAAAGAGAAAAGGGCTTGTGGACGCGGTTTGCGTGACGGGCGGCGAGCCTACGCTTCAACCCGATCTATGCGACTTTTTGGCAAAGGTGAGAGATATGGGCTATGCAACGAAGCTCGACACCAACGGACTTCGCCCCGACGTGCTCAAAGAGGTTTTGGACAAAAAACTTGTAGATTTCGTTGCAATGGACGTCAAAAACAGCCCCGAAAAGTATGCGCGCACGGTTGGCGTCAACAACGTGGATATGGGCAAAATCCTCGAAAGCATGCGCCTTTTGAAAGAGAGCGGAGTGGACTACGAGTTCCGCACGACCATAATCAAAGAGTTCCACACCGCCGACGATATGCAAAAAATCGCCTATCTCGTTTCGGGTGCGCCTCGCTATTTCATGCAAAAGTACAACGACAACGATGGCTGCATTGCCCACGGCTACACTCCTGTCGATAAAGACGTTGCGGAAAGTTACAAAGAGTATTTTGCGGGAAAAGTCGGACTTGTAGCCCTTCGCGGCTATAAATAAAACTCAACCGCAATATCGAGAGAACAACATTGTCGGGCACGACTTGCCTCAAAAGTGTGTACTTGTATGTGCACCGAGTTTTGATTCAAGCCGTGCCTTTTTCGTTCTTCATCTTAATATTGCGGTTGAGAAATCACACGTTTTTCAATGTGTGGAGGCGGTTATTTTATGGCGGATGTTTTTACGTTTACAAAACCTTGTTTCGCTTTGCAAAGAGGACATTCGTCCCATGCCTCTTTCGAGGATGCTTCGTATCCGCAACCCGAACAACGCCATGTGGTTGCTTTATCCTTTTTGTAGAGCGTGCCGTTTTTGAGCTGATTGTGCAAATCGTCAAAAATTTTCTTGTGCTGTTTTTCGACGTCGGCAAGCATTTTAAAAGTGTTTGCGACGTCTTCGAAGCCTTCCGAACGCGCGGTTTTTTCAAAGGATTGATACATCTTGATTTCGCTCTCGTGGTCTTCTGCGGCGAGAGCAAAGTTTTCCGTCAGATTCCATTTTTCTTTGAAAGGATAGCCTGCGTTGATTTGAATATTGTCGATTTGGTTTTTGCTTGCCTGCTGAATGAGAGTGTAGAGGAGTCTTGCGTGGTTAAACTCGTTGTACACCACCTTGTCCACGATTTCGGCAAGCGCGTTGTAGCCCTCGTTGCGCGCGCCGTATTCGACAAATTGATAGCGCACGTACGCTTGCGTTTCGCCAACGTACGCACGGGCGAGGTTTTGATAGGTTTTGCTTTCGATAAGTTTCATAGTTGTCTCCTTTTGGTTTTTTGATAATTATTGCAAAAGCGACGAGTTTTTATTCGGTATAAAGGCGGCGAAAAGTCCGTTGTTTCGTTTTTGCCGTCAATTTGTCGCAAAAGGCTTTTAATAATCGCGCGAAAGTGGTATCATCATAAGCGAAAATAAAGTTTTCGCAACATCGTTGCACAAGGAGTTATATATGAGCGATTGCACGCACGATTGCGGTTCTTGCTCCAAGGACTGCTCGTCAAGAATTACGTTTGAAAAGCAAAATCCGCTTTCCAATGTGAAAAAAGTTATCGGCATTGTCAGCGGAAAGGGCGGCGTAGGCAAATCGTTGGTCACGTCGTTGCTTGCCGTGGGCAAAGCAAGAGAAGGCAAAAACGTTGCTATTTTGGATGCAGACATCACAGGCCCGTCCATTCCTCGCGCGTTCGGCATAAGAGGCACGGTTGAGGGCGACGCCAACGGAATTTATCCGCGTCAAAGCAATATGGGTATCAAAATCGTGTCCTCCAATTTGCTTCTGGACGACGAAACCGATCCTGTTATTTGGCGCGGTCCCGTCATTGCCGGCATGGTCAAACAGTTTTGGACGGACGTCGTTTGGGACGACGTGGACTTTATGTTTGTGGACATGCCTCCGGGAACGGGCGATGTGCCGCTTACGGTTTTCCAATCGATAAAACTCGACGGCATCATCATCGTCACTTCGCCGCAAGACCTCGTGTCCATGATAGTTGAAAAAGCCGTAAAAATGGCAAACAAAATGAATATCCGCATCTACGGCGTGGTTGAAAACATGAGCTACATCGTATGCCCTGATTGCGGAAAACGCATCGAGATTTTCGGATCGGACAAGGTTGACAAGGTGGCAAAGGACTTCAACCTCAAAGTGCTGGGCAAACTGCCTATGGATCAAAAAGTTGCATTTGCGGTGGACAACGGCGACGTTGAAATTCTGAACACCGACGCACTCAAACCCGCTTTGGACGAAATTGAGAGTTAAATTTGTTTCGCAGTATGACAAGACGTGAATTAGCCGAATCGAACTTTGTTGCAGGATACAGTTGTGCGCAAGCGGTTGTCAAAGCCTTTGCAGACGTCACCGGTTTTGACGGCGAAGCGGCAATGCGCCTTTGCTCGTCTTTCGGCGGCGGCATGGGAAGGCTCAGAGAAGTTTGCGGAGCGGTGAGCGGAATGTTTATCGTCGAAGGGCTTTTGGAGGGCTATTTCGATCCGACCGAACAAGACGCGCAGGCACAAAAAGCAGCGCATTATGCGCGTATTCAAGAACTTGCAAGACGTTTTAAAGAGCGCAACGCATCAATCGTATGTCGTGAGATTCTTGGCGCAAGAGCAAGCACCAATCCCACTCCCGAAGCGCGAACTCCCGAATATTACAAAACGCGTCCGTGCGCAAAAATGTGCGGTGACGCGGCGGAAATCCTTGAAAACTTCTTGATTGAAAGAAAGTTGATTTGATGACGCAAAAAGGTGTTTTTCTGTTGAAAATACCAACATAAAATGTCGATTTTGCAAATAATATACATATGAGCTTTTACGACGTCGTATATGAGCAAGTCAAAAAAATTCCGCACGGCAAGGTTGCAACCTACGGACAAATCGCTTGTCTTTGCGGTTCTCCGAGGGCATCGCGCGCAGTGGGGTATGCTTTGCATTTCAACCCCGATCCAAAGCACGTGCCTTGTTTTAGAGTGGTCAATCGTTTCGGAAGATGCGCTCCTGCATTTGCGTTCGGCGGTGCGGAAGTGCAAGCAAATTTATTGCGCTCCGACGGTATAGAAGTTGACGAGGACGGTTACGTCGATTTGGCAAAATATCAATGGAATCCCGATCGAGATTGAAACAAAAGCAAAAATTTCGCATCAAAAAAAGCACACCGCGGTGTGCTTTTTTTATATCGTTTTGAAAGTTAATCGTTTGTTTTTCTTGCGTCTTTTTGAGCAAGAAGAAGATTGTATGCGTCGGCTTTTGCTTGCGCCAATGCGTCGTCGAGGGCGGAGCGTGCTTCGCTTAACGCTTTGACCACTTCGGATTGTTCGAGCATGCGTTGTATTGCTTGTTTGTCTTCTTGTGTTGCAGCTATATCGGCGGTTGCTTCATCGCATTTTTCTTGCAGATAGTTTATTGCGTTTTGCACCGCTTGCGAGCTTGTGTAGTCAACGTCGGCGGTGTAGTCGGAGATGAAGTTTTCCAAGTCGAACGAGAAAGACGAGAACGAACCGAGCAACGCTTGCGCTTTTTCGAGGGACGTTTTCACGTGTTCGGCAACCGTCAGAGCAGTTTTGGTTGCCAAAGAATAATCGTCTTTGTCATACGTTGCAAAGTCTGTAAAATAGTTCAGAGCGGTTTGATAGGCTTTGGCAAAATCCGTTCTGTCGTCGCAGTTTCTGTACGACGTGTTGAAAAGGCTGTTGAGTTCGTCTTTGTCAATCACGATTTTGCCATCTTGCATATAATCTTTGACGAGAGAAACTGCAACGTCAACGGGCAGTGAAGCCATCGATTCGACGTCGTTTGCGGAGAGTGAGTAGACGGGGTTTGCAATAAGAGCGTTTTGGCAGGAACGGTAGAATTCAAGCGACAGTTTGCTTGCGCTTGCCACTGCCAATTTAGCAGCCGCCAAAGTTTGTTTTGCCACCGGGATACTGCCGATGGGGGATTGCGCGAACGCATCCGCCAGCTTGTTGTAGAAATATTGCACGCACACGGCGTTTTCGATTGTTTGCGTTGCGCTGTCGAAAACGAATTGCGCGCGGTTGGTCGCGTCCTTGTAGGTGTCGTCGAATTTTTGCGTGAGGTCGGATTGCAACTCGTTTGCTTTGGTTATGAGATCCTGCGTGGTTTTGCTCAACGCCTCGTCCAAAGCAAGTCCGTTTTCGACGGCTTTTTGCACAAGACGATAAGTTGCAATGTCGAGATTTTGTATCGCTTGATTTTCGGGATGTTGCGCCTTCAACGTTTCGAGCTCGTTTTCAAGCACGAAGTCGCACGAGTTTGAAATGCGAACGGAAAGAGATTCGTCCGCGTTTTCCACGGCGGAAGTGAATTTTTGGCTTATTTTTTCAAAAACGTCGTCGGCCTTTTCGGATACGACTTCGACGGATACGTTGGCATCGTTCTTGACGTAGCCGTAGCGGACGGCGCAAGACGCAATGTTGCCGAGCGCAACGTCAAGTTCCGCACCGACGATTCCGCTTTCTTCAAACAGCAATACTTTGCCGTCGCGGTTTGCGCCGTACGCACTCATGACGACGTCGTTTTGATCGAGCACAAGCTCCACGGACGGATTGACGTCGATGCGCACGAAAGAGGTCGCACGTTGCGGCTCGGAGGTGTGGGGATGACTTGTGTAGATTGAATTGCACGCAACCAAAATCACCGCACAAAGCACGGTGATTGCAAGGCAAAGAGCCAAACAAACTGTGAGCAAACCTCTTCTTTTCATCCGTTTTTCCTCCTGCAATCCGCAAATGTAAGGGTATTGCAGTCGAGCTTAATATTGTTTTCGATATAAATATATACTCTAAATATAAAAAGACAATAAATTTTTCTTAAAGAAACCTAAATTTTTTTCATAAATATTAGAAAATGCGGGAAAATCGGACAAATTGAGCGAAAAATAATATTGAGTTGTTATATTTTTGCGGGTGTGATAAAATAATGGCATGACCAAGCAAGAACTCGACAAATTGATGTTGCGCCTGCAACGAGGCGACGAAAGCGCGTTTGAGGAAATCTACAACGACACCAAACGCGGTCTTTTTGCGTTTATCATGTCGATTTGTCGCAACTATCAGACCGCCGAGGATATGATGCAAACCGCATACATAAGGCTTAGGACGACGATTGCGTCGTACAGAGCCGGCTCGAACGCATACGCTTGGCTATATACGATTGCCAAAAACGCAACGCTCAACGAAATCAACCGCGCAAAGCGCGAGAGTGCAACCGACTCTTTCGAGGACGAAGCGAAATTCGGTACGTACTCCATAGACGAGGAAATGTCCCCCGTCACGAGCGCAATGAACAAAGTGCTCAACGAGGACGAGCGGCAAATCGTCACCTTGCACGCCATATCCGGATTTAAGCATCGAGAGATTGCAGAGATGATGGACAAGCCGCTTGGCACTGTGGTGTGGTCGTACAACAACGCACTTTCAAAACTCAAAAAAGAATTGCAAAAGGAGGACGAAGAATGAAACTCAAAGACATCGAAAAAGGGCTCAAAAGCGAGCAAAATTCTCAACAAGTTCCCGACGTCCTTCAACGCGCAAAAAAAGCACCGATAAACAGACTGCTTGACGGACAAACTCCGCTCAAAGCGTTTGACAAACAAACGGCAGTGCGCCTTCTTTGGTGTGCGATGCTTTTGCTTGTCACGGCGGTGTTTGCCATAGGCGCAATCGCCCTGATTCCGAAAGGAGAGCGAGAACAAGTCGAACTTTGCTACGTCAATATAAGGATTGAATCGGAGGGCGAAATCACAACTTACGGCATGGTTGTCGAGGATTGCGAAACGGTTGCGGTTTTTGTGCTTGAAAAGCAAAACGCAGAGGTCGTCGCACGCGACATGCAAAAGAAGGGCGATTACGTTGAAAATGCAATAAACGACGTTTATCAAGCAAAAAGCGGTGATAAAGTGTCGATTTGCGTGCTTTGTAACAACGACGCCGGCGTCTTGTCAACGCTTGTGACAAGCGTTTTCGAGGGGAAGGGAATCGACGTAAAATCCACTGCCGATACGTCGCAAGCACGTGCCGATTTGAAGGTGTTTGTCGGCAACGCAGAGGCAAACGATATAGATACGCTCATTGACGAATATCTTGCAAAATTTTGACAATTCAAGCAATCGACAAACAAAAAAAACGATATTAAAAATCGACGATAATTTAAAGTTTTCGTCGATTTTTTCGTTTAAAAACGCTTAAATAGCGCGGCAAGGCAAAATAAAGTTGAAAAATAAGGATAAGATGTGTATAATAGTTTCATAAAATCTATTCATACTACGAAATGTGCGCCCGTGCGCACGCAAGGTGATTATGAAAAAAGCACTAATGATTTTTTGCATCGTACTCGTTGCCGTGCTCGCATGCTCGGTGTTTGTGGCGTGCAATCCGCAAGTCAATCCCGGCGAGGACAACAACGGACACAATCAGTACGAGCAAGCAAAATATACCGTCACTTTCAACGTGAACAGCAACGATTTTAAGCTCACCAACAACGTCGTGAAAAACGTTTTGGCAGGCACTTCGGTCGATGCTCCGAAGAATGCCGACGGCTCTAAAATCGTTCCGCTCAAAACGGGTTATACGTTCAAGTATTGGTCTGCGGACGGCACGAACGAATTTATATTCGGTCAAACTCCCATTGTCAAAAACACCACTATAACCGCAATTTACACCAACAACACATACGAACTTACTCCGCACATTGACAAAAAGGTTGTCGCAACAAAGGGCGAGGACGGAGAATACGTCTATTCCGTCGAAGATTTCGCAACCGGCGCAACCCTTGCAAACGATACGAAACTTGTCGTAACCTACAACGTCAAGAGCGAAAATCTCGATTGCCCCACGGCGGCGGACGGCGACGAGTTTATGTTCTGGTTCTACTTTGACAAGGACGGCAAACCCGTGCGTTTGACCACGTTTGCAACCTCGTCTACGGCGGCGGTCAAAACCGAAAACACCTGGCTTTTGACAAAATCGGTGGACGTGTACGCAATGTTCAAATCCACTCTTCCAAAGGTTGAAGTGCAATACGTCGATTCTCTTTCGGACAGCTCGTATCAGACGAGATTCTATCCCGTCACCGAAAGCATCGCGCAAACGGAATCCGACGATATAGTTGCAAACTACACCTCGAAAGCGGGTTATAAGTTTGCAAAATGGTTCTATCGACAAACGGTTACCGTTGACGACAAGGAAACCGTCGTCGACAAAGATTTTACTTTCAAAACCGACGATACGACGGGCACTACGCTTTATTCTGCATGCGGACTCAAAGATTATTTCACGCCCGCAACGATAAAGATGTACGCAAAATGGACGAAGCAAATTTCAATCGCGTCGGTTGACGATTTCAGACTTTATCACGATTTGCTCCGCAAGGAAAATCCCACCGAGGCAGAGCAAAAGGACATAAACGAACTTTTGGAAGCGGACGTCAAAATTTCGTCGATAGATTTCGGCGCAAATGTATTTGAACCGCTTTTTGACGAAAATCACGTGTTCAGCGGCACGATCGACGGCGCAACTTACGGCGAAAACGATCAGATCTCCGCAATAGCAAAACTCATAGGCGGCAAGTTCGGCAACGCAAAACACGCTTCCGTTTTCGGTTACGTGTCGGGTACGATTGAAAATATCGCGCTTGAAAACGTCAAGTTGAAAGTGGAAAAGAACGCAGATGGCAAGTTTGAAAACGTCGTGTATATCGGCTTTGTCGCAAGCGTGCTTACCGGTCAAATCGAAAACTGCTCGGTAAAATCCACTCCGCAAGCTTTCGGTGAAAAACTCGAAGGTCAAGACTGGACGAATTTAGGCATGAAAGCCGTTTATTTCGGCGGTATTGCGGCAAAGGTCGAAGGCAACAACGCCGTGCAAGACACGGGTATGGTGCGCAATTGCGACGTTGATTTCACAGCGAGCTTTGCGTGCGAATCTTTGCTTTTCGGCGGCATTTGCGGCGCGGGCAACTCATCGAGCGTACTCTCTTCAAACACCGTCAAAGTCACTCTTTCGGATGTGTATTGCGCAGACGACGCTCAATCTTCAAACGGCAGATCCTTTGTGAAGATCGGCGGTATCACCGCAACCAACGGCGGTAGGATTTCAAAGAGCGACGCCACTATCGGCGTGGCAAGCCTCACAAGTCTTGACGAGGCGTATTTCGGCGGCGTATGCGCAGACAATTCGGGCAGCGTCATCACCACCAAAGCGGACGCAACCTTGAACGCAACCGTCGGCGGAGCAATCTCTCAAATCGTGTGCATAGGCGGTATAATAGGCAGAAACGAGGGTTATGTTTACAACAGCTATTGTCTGGTTGACGTCAAAGTCGTCGCTCAAAAGGCAAACGGCATCGTCGCGGTAGGCGGCATCGTCGGCAGCAATTTCAGCGACAAGACGGATTCCAGCTCCACAACGACGTCGGGTATCGGAGCAATCAATTCAACCTATGCCGTCGGCTCTATAAACGTCAGTGCAACCGCCGAAAAGGTTGAACTTTACGTGGGCGGCATTGCAGGCAGAAACTCTCAAAGCAAAATCGCAAATTGCTTCGTCGTCACCGACATCGCAGTCAAAAACGCTCAAAGCGGAACGAGCAACGTCGGTCGTACATTCGGCAAGCACGAGAAGAAAGCGTCCTTTGCAACCGCAACCGTGCATTATGCAAAAGACAGGACTTTCACGCTCAACGATAGCGCGGACTTCGAGTACACCGAAAATATGCAAGGCAACGGACGCGTCTCATCCGACTTTAAGTCCGACGCAATCCTCAAAGACAAAAACCTTCTTCTTTTCGACAGTGAAGTCTGGAACGTCGTCGACGGCGAATATCCCACGCTCAAATAAGAGAGGATTTATAACGTTCGCATGACGATTTTGTCGCATACGATATTAAGCGCGCGCCCGTGGGCGCGCGTTTTTTCGCACTAAATAAATATTATCTTATAATTTTTAGTAAACAATAATTTGTGCAAATACGGTCTGTTTTCGGCGTTATTTGTCGCATACGTTCCCCATGCGGCTATTCGACGGTATTGACAAGCGGACGATGTGATAATATAATTTAGCAAATTCGGTTGCCGTAAAGACTAAGCGTCAACGCACCGATTGGAGAATGAATATGCAAAATATCATTGAAATCAACAATTTGGACAAGAGTTTTCAAGACGTCCACGCGGTCAACGATTTGTCGCTGCGCGTCAAAGAGGGCGAATTGTTTGCGTTTTTGGGTGTAAACGGAGCAGGCAAATCCACGACGATATCCATCATGTGCGGTATGCTTGCAAAAGACGGCGGAAAGATTTTTATCGACGGCAAGGACGTTGACAAGGACATGCGCGAGATTACCAAAGAGTTGGGCGTCGTGTTTCAAAACACCGTGCTTGACGCAAAACTGTCCGTCAAAGACAATTTGACGTCGAGAGCCGCGCTTTACGGCATCACCGGCAAAGAGGCGAAACAAAGGATTGCACATCTTGCTGAACTTCTTGAATTTAAGGATATACTCAACCGCACTTTCGGCAAACTTTCGGGCGGACAAAAGAGAAGAGTGGACGTTGCGCGCGCACTGCTCAACAACCCAAAAATTCTCATTTTGGACGAGCCTACGACGGGACTCGATCCCGAAGCGAGAAAAGCTCTTTGGAGCGTAGTGACGACTTTGCGCAAGAATCAGAACATGACGGTGTTTTTGACGACGCACTATATGGAAGAGGCGGCGGACGCTGATTACGTCGTGATTTTGGACAGCGGCAAAATTTCCGCCGAAGGCACTCCGCTCGAACTCAAAAACAATTATACCGGGGACTTTGTCACCATATACAATGTTGACGAGGACAAAATAAAGGCACTCGGTTTGCCTTACGAAAATATAAGGGACGCCGTCAGAATTGCGGTTAAGAACACGGAAGAGGCGCGCGATTTGATAGTCGGACATCCCGATTTATTCACGGATTTCGAAATAACAAAAGGCAAAATGGACGACGTATTTCTTGCGGTCACCGGCAAGAAACTCGAAGGAGGCGCGCAATGAAAACGTTTTTTGCACTCACCAAGCGCAATATCAAGGTGTTTTTCAAGGACAAAGGAATGTTTTTCACCTCGCTCATCACGCCGGTGATACTTCTCGTTTTGTACGTTACGTTCCTTGCAAAAGTTTATAGAGATTCGTTTGCGTCCGCGCTTCCCGACGGTATGAGTGTGCCCGAAAAACTCGTAAACGGCATGGTTGCCGGCGAACTCGTTACGTCGCTGTTGGCGGTGAGTTGCGTGACGGTGGCGTTTTGCTCCAATCTTTTGATGGTTATGGACAAAATTTCGGGCGCAAGAAAAGATTTTCTCATTTCGCCCACAAGGAAGTCCACGATCGCGGCGGCGTATTTTTCGGGTTCGCTCCTCACAACGCTTATCGTCACTTACGTTGCCACGGCGGCGTGCCTTGTGTACGTTGCGGTGCAAGGTTGGTATTTGTCGGTGGGCGACGTGTTCCTCTTGCTCGTTGACGTATTTTTGCTTACGTCTTTCGGCACAGCTCTTTCAAGCGTCGTCAACGTGTTTTTGAAAACGCAAGGTCAAGCGTCGGGCGTAGGCACGATCGTATCGGCAGGCTACGGCTTTATTTGCGGCGCGTATATGCCCATAGCGTCTTTCGGCAAGGGGCTTCAAAACTTCATTTCGCTGCTTCCCGGCACGTACGGCACGGCTCTTATGCGAAATCACGCATTGAGAGGCGTGTACGAAGAGATGTCGTCGCAAGGTTTTCCAAGCGAGGTCGTGGAGGCAATCAAGGACAGCGTCGATTGCAATATCTATTTCTTCGGCGACAAGGTGAGCGAGGGTGCAATGTACGGAGTGCTTGTTGGGGCAATCGTAGTGCTCGTTGCGGCGTACGTGCTTATCAACTATCTTACGAGCAAATCGCATCGCTCAATCGAGGACATCGCAAGAAAAGCAAAAAGAAAAAGCAACAAAGATTAACAAAAAAACCGCGTAAAAATGTTGAAAAACGAGCGTTGGAAGCATAAAAATTCAATGCAAAAACAGCAAAAATCGAGCAAAAAATGCACGGATATTTTGCGGAGTTAAACGTAAAGGATAAGAATTATGAATATAGAAGTGGACATAACGGGCGTTGTCTTAAAGACGGAAAGGCTTGTTTTGAGAGAATGGAAAGAGAGTGATTTGCAAGACTTTTTCGAGTATTGCTCGGTGGAAGGCGTCGGAGAAATGGCAGGTTGGGCGCACCATGAAAACATCGAAAAATCAAAGCAAATTCTCGATTTGTTTATAAAAGAGAAAAAGACTTTTTGCATAGAACTTGAAGGCAAGGCTATCGGCTCGGTGGGAATAGAAAAGTACAACGAGAAAGAGTTTCCCGAATACGACAACCTCAAAGGCAGAGAGGTCGGCTTCGTGCTGTCAAAGGACTATTGGGGCAGAGGCATTATGCCCGAGGCAGTGAAAGGCGTGCTTGCGTATTGTTTCGACACTTTGGGCTGCGATTTCGTCGCGTGCGGACACTTCGAGTGGAACGGACAGAGCAGGTGCGTGCAAGAGAAGTGCGGATTTCATTACGTGAAAACAATCGACTATACCACGCGTATGGGCACGCACGAAAAAAGCATGGAAAACGTCTTGTTCAAAGACGAGTTTGAAAAGCGAAGACGAGCGTAAAGATAAAAAACGACAATAAAAAACGATGGCAAAAACCATCGTTTTTTCATACTTTTTCAAGCGTTTTTTGTGTTATTTCACCAGATTTTCCATGTATGCGAGATATGCTTCGGCTTTTTCGGTGGCGGCGGATTGAGAGGTTTTGCTCGTTGCGACGTAGAATTTCAATTTCGGTTCTGTGCCGCTGGGGCGCACGCAAATCCAATCTCCGTTTTCAAGGTGAAGTTTGAAAGCGTTTGTCTTGGGAAGGTCGATATTTTCGACCGTTCCGTCCGCATAAGTCTTTTTGCCGAGCACGAAATCGCTTTGCGCAAGCACCTTTGTGCCGTCTATGCAATCGAAGGCGGTCGAGCGAATTTCGCTCATGATGTTTGCCATTTTTTGCATGCCGTCAAGTCCGCCGAACGTGATAGAGCGAGCTTTTTCGACGTAGTAACCAAACTCTTTGTAGAGGTCTTGCAGCACGTCGTAAATGCGTTTGCCCACGGAGTCGAAATAGCAAATCATCTCTGCAAACGTCATGCTTGCAACGACTGCGTCCTTATCTCTTGCATGCGTACCCACAAGCGAGCCGTAGCTTTCTTCGAAGCCGAAGAGATAGGTATATTCTCCGCTTTGTTCCCACTCTTTGATTTTTTCGCCGATAAACTTAAAGCCGGTGAGAACGTCGAAGGTGGCAACGCCGTAGCTTGTTGCAAGCGCGCGCGCAAGTTCGGTGGTGACGATTGTTTTGACAAGCGCGCCGTTTTTGGGAAGAGTGCCCGTTTCTTTTTTGCGCAGGAAGATATAATTTGCAAGCAAAACGCCGATTTGGTTGCCGTTGAGCAGCACGAATTTGCCCTCGTCGTTTCGTATTGCGATGCCCATTCTGTCTGCGTCGGGGTCTGTGCCGATGACGACGTCGCTTCCGATTTTGTCGGCAAGTTCGACTCCCAGGCGCAACGTGTCCGCCTCTTCGGGATTGGGTACGCGCACGGTTGAAAACTCGGTGTCGGGAAGAGCCTGCTCTTTGACGACGTTGACGGTGATGCCCATTCTCGAAAGAATCGTCGTGACGGGCATATAGCCGCTGCCGTGAACGGGGGTGTAGACGATTTTGACGTTTTTGCCGTATTTTTCAACCGCTTCGGGCGAGAGCGAAAGTTTGCTTATCGTGTCGAAATACGCATCGTCCACGCTCTTGCCGATTACGGTGATATAGGGGTGAACTTTTTGATTGTCAAGCCCTTTGATATTGTCTGCCGTCAAATCGACCACGGCTTCGCAAATGCCAAAATACGGGGTTTTATCTATAAATTCGACCACTTTATCCGTCGATTCGGGCGACATCTGCGCTCCGTCCTCGCCGTAAACTTTGTATCCGTTGTAGATTTTTGGGTTGTGCGAGGCGGTTATCATAACGCCTGCAATCGCGTTGAGACGGCGTATTGCAAACGAGCACATCGGGACGGGGTGCACCGTGTCGAAAAGGTAGGCGTTGATATTATTTTGGGCAAGCACCTTTGCGACCTCGATTGAAAATTCGCTTGAAAAACGGCGCGTGTCGTAGGATATGACAACGCCTCTTTGCATCGCTTCTTCGCCAAGCGTCTTTATGTATTCGGCAAGACCTTTGGTTGCGCGTCTTACGGTGAAAACGTTCATTCTGTTCGTTCCAAGGTCAAGCACACCGCGCATGCCTGCCGTGCCGAATTGCAAGGGACAGAAAAACATTTCTTTTTTCTCTTCTTCGTTGAGAGCGCGAAGGCGAGCTTTTTCGTCTTGCGAAAGCTCGTCGCTTTGAAGCCATTGCTCGAAATTTTTCTCGTAATCCATATTGAAAGCTCCTATTTTGATGAGCAAATTATACCGCTATTATGGCGTCCGTGTCAACGGTGATGTTTTCGTTCCTCTCAAAATAATACGTTTTTGCGGCGAGTAATTGTCCGAGCGTATAAGCACGGATTTTGCGAGTTTGCCGTTTTGATAGTAGTCCAGATACCCTTGCGATTTTAACCCTTCTTTGCCGTAGGTGTCCACGACTTCCTTGCCCGTTTCCAAAGTTTCGTCGTCGCGGTATTCCACTTCGAAAGGAATCGCGCCTATCGTCATAGACCTGCGTTTAATCTCGAATTTGCCCACTCCGTAGATTTCCGCACGCAAATATTTTCCGTTTGCGCTCATGCGTATCGTTATCGGCGCGCACAGAGTGTTGACGAATCGCAAATCGCTTGCCGCAGACACCATAGCGTCGAAGGAGGGCGCAACGTAGCTCACCGGCAGAGAGTGCGCTCTCACGCAAGTTATTGCAAGGTTTGCAAGCAACGCGCAGTTGTAAAGAGTGCTTGACACTTGACAAACTCCGCCGCCCACGCCTTCGACAAAATCACCGTTTTGAATGACGTATGCGGTTTTAAATCCGTTTTCGACAGTGCGTCTGCCCACGAGGTCGTTGAAAGAGAACTCGTCCTCGGGATATAGCACCAGCCCGTCGATTTTGCGCGCGGCAAGGGCGATATTGTCTTTTCTGTTCTGCTTGCTGTCGCCGTAGTAGGTGGAAAAGTGCGCAATCAGACGATACGCTTCCGTTTCGTCGTCGATGGCAAAAACTTTTTCGGACATGTTCGCTCCTCCCACAACAATGATAATCGTAAGCGCGAGAAAAAGTGCCGATAGGGGCAATATCCCGCGTTTTATGCATATCGTTTTCATGCTTATAGTATGTGTGGATATGAAAAAACGAAACACAGAGCAAACAAATTTTGTCGTAATAGTTGTTTTAGTGTTTTTATATAGTGTATAATGGGCGGCGAGAGAGAATAAAAATGAATACTTTAATTTTGGTTTTGTCGCTGGTTGCGGGCATTGTAGGCACGGGACTTGGCGGCGTTATAGGCGTGTTGCTCAAAAATAAGGGCAACAAGATTATGGGCAGAGTGCTGAGCTTTGCGGGGGGCGTTATGGTTGGCGTCGTCACTTTCGAGATGCTTCCCGAAGCAATCGAGTATTCGAAAATCGAAAATGCAATCGAGCAATCGGGCATACTTATTGCCGTTGCTGCGCTTGTGGTGGGCATGCTCGTCATTTTCGGTTTAAACAAACTTTTGGACGTCATCGAAAACATGCGCGATACGCACAGAAGCATAGAGGAATTGCACCACGAAACGAAAGTTATCGAGGCAAACGACGCTCTCAACGCCGATGCGGTTGCGACGGTGAAAACGCAGGAAGTGGACAAAAAATCCTTGCTTAAAGCAGGCATAATCATGCTTTTGGCAATTGCGCTTCACAATCTTCCCGAGGGTATGGCAATCGGCGCAACGGGCGCAAGCGACACTCAAACGGGCATACTTATCGCAATCATCATCGCGGTGCACAACATTCCCGAAGGCATGGCAATTTCCGCTCCGCTCGCAAGCGGCGGCGTAAAAGGTTGGAAAACGATTTTGCTCACCGCTCTTGCCGGCGCGGCAACCGTTTTGGGAGCAGTGATAGGTCTTGCCGTCGGCGGAATAAGCAAACTCGCAAGCGGCATTTGTATGGGGCTTGCGGGCGGCGCGATGCTTTATGTCACTTTCTGCGAAATTTTGCCGCAATCCATACTTATGGAAGAGGGCAGAGTGCCTGCCGTAAGCATGCTTGTGGGTATAATTTGCTCTATGATTTTCGTTTTTGCGTTTTAAGAAAAAATTTCTTTTAAAAATCGACGAATAAGCGGCAAAGTCGTGTTACAATTCAGTCGATGAAAAGCATAGCGACAAAAAGCGGAATATCGAAATATTTGACCTCGCCGTTCGACGTCGAGGTTTTCGATACTCTAAAATCTTCCAATCTCACCGCAAAGGACGAAATCAAGCGCACGGGTCGCACGAATTTCGTCATAGTCGCAAGAGAGCAAACGGGGGGAAGAGGACGCTTCGAACGCAAGTTTTTCTCGCCGAAAGATTGCGGTGCGTATTTCAGTGCGGTGATTACGCCAAAGAGCGAACAAACGGAATATATCACTCCGCTTTGTGCCGTTGCAACCGCCAACGCAATTCGCCGAGTGTGCGACAAGGACGCAAAAATCAAGTGGGTGAACGACGTTTACGTCGGCTCGAAAAAATGCGTCGGGATTCTTTGCGAGGCGGTCGCGAGCAGGAATTCGGCAAATATCGACAGAATCGTCATGGGAATAGGCATAAACCTTTTCAAGCCCGACGGAGATTTCGACGACGAAATCAAAAACATTGCGGGATTTGTCGGCGAAGGCGTCGAGGACGTAAGCAACAAAATTATCGCTCAAACGCTGAACAATATTTGGGATTTGCTTGAAAATTTCGATAAACACGAGATTTGCAAGCAGTATAAAAATCTCTCGATGCTCATAGGCAAGCAAGTTTCGGTGTGCAGAGTGGAAAGACAAGACGAAACGGCAACAGTTTGCGATGTAGATGAAAAATGCAGGCTTGTCGTTGAATACGAGGACGGGAAAATAGAGAATCTGGACGGCGGAGAGGTGCGTATAAAATGGTAAAATCTCAAAACGGAATTGCAAAATCAAACAAAAAAGCGGTGTCAAGAACTTTGCGCCTTGTGCGTATCGCAATTTTCGTCGCGCTCATAATAGTAGGGGCGTTCGTCAAATTTCCCATAGGCATCGTGCCCGTATCCATGCAGTTTGCGTTTTGCATGTTCGCATCTCTCATGCTCGGCGGATTGGATTCCTTTATCTGCGTTGCGATATACATCGTAATGGGACTTATCGGTATCCCCGTGTTTTCTGCGGGCGGCGGCTTTGCCTACGTTTTGCAACCCACTTTTGGCTACATTCTCGGCTTTTTGATTGCCGCTCCCGTCGGCGGATTTATCGCAAGAGGTTTCAAAAACGACGCGAAACTCAATATTTTCCGCTTGCTTGCGGGTGCGTTTTGTTCGCTTGCAATCGTCTATACCGTCGGCGTTATGTATATGTATCTCATGCTCAATTTTTACGTCGGCACGGCAATGTCCATGTCAAAGGCATGGATGGCGGGGTGTGCGGTGTTTTTGCCCACCGATTGCAGTTGGTGCGTCGTGGGCGCACTCGTGACTTACGGTGTGCTCAGAAGATATAATCCGCAAATCACGGTGTCCAAAAAAATGCATTCCGAGCCTTACGTCAGAGAAATCGACTGATTATTTTTGCTTTTTTTGAGCTTTTTGCGTATTGTATTCGCGCGATAAATATGCTAAAATATTTATACAATAATATTTACGGGAGCAAATTATGCAAAACGAAATCACAAAACCCACAGATCTTTTGAATCAAGACGGCAATATCGCCGAGCCGGGATTTGCCAAAAAGATGCTTTATAATTACAACCGCGAAAACATAACGGCAAAGAAAACCCGTCTTAAAGAGTGGGATTACTATTACATTTCAAACAAAGAGTTCGCGCTCTGCCTTACCATCAGCGATATGGGATTCGTCGGCGCGTTGAGCCTTACGGTTATGGACTTCGTAACTCCCGCTCAATTTACAAATTCCGCAATATGCCTCTTCCCGATGGGCAAGTTCAATATGCCAAGAACGAGCGAAAAGGGCGACTGCTCCTGGAAAATCGGCAAAGTGGAAATGAAATTTGAAAACGACGGCGAAAAACGTCACCTCACGGGCGTTTATCCCAATGCAGACAAGTTCGGTACGGACGTCAAGTGGGATATCGTCATCTCCGAAGTCCCCGAAGAGAGCATGGTTATCGCAACTCCCTTCAACAAAAAAGGACATTTCTATTTCAACCAAAAAATCAACTGCATGAAGGCGGAAGGAAGCTTCTTCCTCGGCGACAAAGAATGTAAGTTCGACGGCGCGGACAGCCTTGCAACGCTTGACTGGGGACGCGGCGTCTGGACGTACGACAACACTTGGTACTGGGGTAGCTTGCAAACGCGCCTCAAAGACGGCTCTACGTTCGGCTGGAACATCGGCTACGGCTTCGGAGACACCACCGCCGCAAGCGAAGATATGTTCTTCTACAACGGCAAGTCCCACAAAATCGGCCGCACCGAGTTTATCATCCCCGGCGATAAAGAGGGTGAACCTCGCTATATGGAGGACTGGAAATTCGTCTCCGACGACGGACGTCTCGACTGCACTTTCCATCCTCTCATCGACCGTTACGAGCCGTTCGACCTCAAAGTCATGTGCATGATTCCTCACCAAGTTTTCGGCTATATCTCCGGCAAATGTGTCCTTGACGACGGCACCGTGATAGAGCTTGAGGATGAGCTGGGGTTTGCAGAGAAAGTTCACAACAAATGGTAAAAAGTCGCTATTTGGCGACTGACTTCGTCAGAACGCCACCTCAACAAAATCATGTACGACTATGTACATTGGGTTTTGTTTCGGTGGCATTCTTCCTTGCCATTCATCCAAATATCGACTTTTTACAAAAGAGCTATATAGGCGGAAATATATATGAATTACAACGGTGAAGGCGTGCACGCGCTTGTGTGCGCAGTGGAGGATTTGACCAACTCCAATCTCATTTTTGTTGACAGAAAGCTCAAACCCGTGTTGAAGTGTTTGGCGTATTATCCCGAGTTTCGCTCGGTGCTTTCAAAATGCAATCAAGGTTTCGACTACGACGCGGAAAAGAAAAAAGCATGCGCAAAGCTCGGCGACAGCGACGTTTTCAGACTTCCCAAAAATCCGAAAATGCTGGTTGCGCTCGTGTCGAATATGCTTGTGGAATTCGATGCGGACGGCATGGATATAGTGGGTTTTTCGGCAAAGTATTTCCCCGAAGAGACAAAGCAAGCCTGCTTCGAACAGTTTTGTTCGAGAGTGGTCGAGCCGTTTAAACTCGCGCTCGTGTCCCTTGTCGTTGACGGAGTGGAGGAAGAGCCGCAAGCGGTTGAACGCACGGTGGAATTTGCGTCCAGCGGACTTCATCAACAAACCGAATATCTTATCGTTGCAATGTACAACAATTTGCAAGAGGCGGCAATGGAAGAAGAGGAAAGAGCAGAGTTTATGGTTATGCTCGAAGGCTTTGCCGCCGCTCTCGACACGCGCGACTCGCTTATGATAAAAGCGGTTTGGACGGGACTTAAAAAAGCGCTCAACGCCAAAAAGCTTTGTCAAAAAGAAGTTGAAAAGACAAACGACGTGCTTCGTTTGTATCTTGTGACAAAATAATACGATTTGACACAAAACGGGGGTTTATCTTTGAAAAAACGAAAGATAAACCCCTTGTTTTTAAATAAGGGGAAATTATGAAAGCAAACAAGATTATCGTTGCATGCGTCTTGGCAGGCGCAATTTTGTTCTCGTGCTTTGCACTGGTGTCATGTGGCGACAAAAACGAAAAAAACGAAAAAGCAATCGTTTACGTCACCGCGCTTTTCGGAGGCGGACTTTACGACACTCAAAAGAACGAAGCGGTGTGGGAGCCTTTCAAAACCGAGATCGACGCCATAAAGGTTATGAAAGGCGAGATGGAAATGAAAGAAATCGTTTCGCATTTTCAAAACGAGCTTTCCGACATTTTGAAACTTGTGGCAAGTGCCGTGGGATATAAAGAGGGGTCTTTGCTTTGGAATCTCACTTTGGACAACGAGGGCAATTCCTACAATCCCAATATCGCTCCGGCAAACGGTTTGCCCAAGGATGCGAGCGGCAACGTAATGGACGTGAGTTACGGCGCATTCGGAATTTACAAAAACTTTGTTGACAACATTGCCGAAAAATATTCGAACCGCTACGACGTTTTGATCTACAATCAGGACTGGCGTATGTCACCCGCAAAGAGTGCGGCGGAGCTTGAAAACTTCATCGAACGCAACGGCTATAAAGAAGTGATATTTATGTCGCACAGCATGGGCGCACCCGTGGTGAACAACTATCTTGCAAGAAGCGAAGCGAATCGCAACAAAGTCAAGTTGTATATGGGTTTTGCGCCGGCAACTCTCGGCTCGTTCGACGCTCTTGCCGCAATGGCTTGCCCCGACGTGTACGTTGACAATTTTCTCGGCGGCATGGATTTGAGCGGATTGCCCGTGGACGTATATGCAATCGTTGACAGCGTCGTCAACGGCAAGCTCGGCGATTTCTTCCGCAACAATCAAGGACTTATGTCCCTTGTCCCGTCGTGGCAACTTATAAGCTCCGACCAATATGACGACGACAATCCGGCAATCACCGTCGACGGAAAGGCAATCACAACGAAAGAAGAACTTTACGACCTCTACAAGTCGATGCGTTGGGCAAAATATCTCGTTCCGCGCACGAAACAGGAAATCAAGGATTCCGAGGACGGCGCGGATTACGCAAGAGTTTTGGCAACCGACGGACAACCTGCCGACAAGGACGGGTATAGGCTCAAAGATTTTGCCGCAAACCTCGACGAATATTTCGACAACATGTTTATAAACGACAAAATCGCAAGCGAAAGCATAGAAAATTCCTGTTATTTCCTCGGCACAGGCGGCGCAAGCACCATTACCAATCTTGAACTTACCACAGTCAAAGACGAGGACGGCAATATCGTATATGACGATTACGGCTGTGTGAAGTACAATTACAAACTTGTCACCGCGGGCGGTGCGCAAAGCAAGTGGGGCGACGGAACCGTGCCGTATTACAGTTCAATCGGCGGCAACACCGCAACGCCCGAATATATCGCAGCCCTCGGTGACAGGCTCATCGAACTTGCCGGTGAAAATCACGGTATGGTGGGCGTCGATTGGGATTTGCTTGGGCCGCATGTGATGACACTACTCAAACAATTTGCCTGATTTTGTTAATGATAGATTGGGGAAAATAAACTCTAAATGCAATTTCCCCCTTCCTCACGTGTTTCCCCAACCGCCGTTTCCCCTTAAAAGGGAACCCACGGCGTCCGCTCCGCGTGGGGACACACTCAGCACTCGCATAGATTGCTATCGTTCTCTTTTTATGTCACTCGTTCGCGGACGAAAAGAATCCAAACTCGTCCGCTCACTTGTACTTTTTCGTCAAGCTCGGCGTTCGCTTGGCTCGCCGCCTTGCGGCTCGCACTTCGAATAAGCATATTCCGTGTATAAGTACGCCCTGAATAAGTGTGTGCTACGTTCTCTACAAGAGTTTTTCGTCGTGTACTCTTATTATAGCGCCCCCTCTTTCCGGACACGCCGGTATTTCTCCCACCACTCAAATAAGGACAATTCTCTACAAGATTATCCGTCGTTCGCGGGGGAGACAGTCGGCACTCGCATAGATAGGGACAATTCTCTCATTATGCCACTTCGCCTGCGTGGCGGCTACGCAACAACACGGTGCATTCGCTTGTACTACGCACACAAGGGCTCCCGCACGGCAAAAACAAGCGAACTTGTGCTTGTATATCAAAGATGAAAGCGAAGTTTTTTGCCGTGTGGGAAGAGGAGCACAAAGAGCCAAGGCGAACAACTGCAACTTGTTGTGGTTGAAGCAAAAGGAGCTTGTGTGCGACGAAAGCTCGGCGCTCATATTCTCGCCGCCGTTGCGGCTCGCACCCTGAATATGCACATTCCGTGTATAAGAACGCCCTGAATGAGTGTTCGTTTATCCGCTTGCGTGCAAAACACGCAAAACAGCAAGCAGATAATTTGGCGGAACTGCGGCGGGAGTTTTTGTCCGTGTATGAACTGATAGCACAAATTCTCTGCGCGGTAGGAATGTAAAAAACAAGGCAAACAAAAGGAAGACGCACAAAATTGCGCGTCTTCCGTCAAATTGCCTTGTTTTTTACATGTGTGTCGTCTTATCTTCTCCGATGCCGATCATGCCGTCGACGACGTACTTTTTGCCGTTGGTGTCGGTGACGTAGCCGCTGATCTTGCCGTAGGGAAGCGCATAGTAGCAAAGCAAGGGAATGGGCATATAGAACACTTGATCGATCTCGAACTTTATGTCCACGATGCCTTTGCCCGCTTCGTCCTTGATATACCACGTTTTTGCTTTTTTCTTGCCTTTCTCGTGAGTGAATACGACGGGCGGCATGGGGAAGGACTCGTTGTCAACCCAAATGACGTTTTCGTTGTATTGGTGTTGGTCGACGGATTGATTGCGAGTGAGGTTGAACGCAAAATATTTTTTCACGCCGTCATCGTCGATTTGTCCCATTGTGGTGAGCCAATCGTAGTGTGCGTTGAAAGGATAATAGCCTTTGTGGTCGTCGATGATACCAACGGAGCGTTCGTTTGTGGTGTACACTTTGCCGTTGAGGGTTATCGTGCCGCTTGCCTTGAAGAAATCCTTTTCGCTGTACAAAGCGTTTCTGAACGAGCCGTCCTTGTTTCTTGCAAGGGGCATAACCCCGTTGGCAAGAGGGGAAATACGTTCAAAGCGAATATCGATTGTAAATTCGCCGTTTTTGCCTTTCGTAAAACCTTTTGCGCGCGCTTTGCCGTTGAGGAAATCGTTTTCGATTTTATACTCGCTGGTTTTCGTCTTGCAATAGCAACAGTCGTCCACGAGTTGAGATGCCACGTGCGCCTTTTTCTTGGGGACGAGATTTCGCCAGCTGTAAATTTTGTTTTCCTTTTTGTCGTACCAAACGAAGATGGAGAAGCCCATCGGACCGGTGCTATACACCGCACTGATGAGCGCGCCTTCGTCCATATGAACTTCAAACGCCTCCCATTCGACAAGTCTTGACGGCTTCATAAAATCGGGCATTTTGTTTCCGCACGGTTTCACTGCGTCAAGAAGATTGAGATTTTTGAAAGGCGCGTCGAAAGTGCCGAAATGCACTTTGCCGTTTTCCACGATAGAATCGGGGGTGGGGGCAGGCATACGCGTCGAACTGATGTAGTCGGGTAAATTGCTCATTTTTTTTCTCCCTTAGTATAGTATTCAAATTGTAACACAATAGTTTTTGGCTTGCAAGATGCCTGCACGATTTTTTTGCACAATCGTACGATATTTTTTTATAAAATGCTACTATTTAGACAAAACGTATCATATTTCATCACGTTGTTGTCAACAAAAATCGGCAGCAGGGCTGTTTCGGGCTTTTGAAAGTGCGGCGAAATTGCGTTGAAAACGTCGAAGTTATGATTTTTGAAGAATTGGCAACAATAATCAAATCAAAAAAGGAGATATCATTATGTCATTCAATCCGTTCGAGCAAAAACCCGAAAATATCGAAAAACTGTTTTGCGATTGGAAAACGATGTATCCGCAAAGCTATTCCAAAAACGACGTAAGTCCGTTCACCAAACTTCGTTGCATACTGACAAACGGAGCGGAGTACGAAGCGGTGTGGTTTTCGCATCAATTTTTTCGCCATTGCACAAACAACGATTTGAGAAGAGAACTTGCGCTGATCAGAAAAAGCGAGCAAGCGCAACAAAAAATCGGCGCGTGTTTAAAGCCTAAGGACGAAACCGTGCTGGAAACCACCATAGGATACGAGCAACTTGCCGTCGAGCTCACCGCAATGCTTGCCATGCGCGAGCCGGATAAAAGAGTGAAAGCCGCTCTCGATTTCGCGCTTTTGGAGGATTTCGACCACCTTTACAGATATGCCGATTTGCTGGATATGGAGCACGGCGTGCATGCGGAAAACCTTGTCGGAGAACTCACCGAAATCATGCCTGCGCGCCCCACGATAACTCATCATCGCTATCCGAAAGACGAGGTGAAAAAGCCCGTCGATTTCAAAAAGGCAAGCCCGGTGACGAAGCTCGACGTTGCAATTATCACGGCGGCGGAGCAACAAACGATGAACTACTATATGAACCAGTGCGGATTTTACGAAACCGACCTCGGCAGACGGTTGTATCAGGAAATCGCAATGGTTGAGGAACAGCACGTGTCGCAATACGGCTCGCTTATGGACGTAAAACAAAGTTGGCTTGAAGGGTGGCTATGCCACGAGTACACCGAGTGCTACGTCTATTATTCTTGTTTTAAGGACGAAACCGACAAGCACGTCAAAAAGATTTGGGAGATGTGCCTATTGCAAGAAATCACGCACTTGCACAAGGCTTGCGAGTGTCTTGAAAAGTACGGGAAAAAGAATTGGCAAGAGGTTATCCCCGACGGCAATTTCCCCGAACTTCTTGCGTTTAAATCCACAAAGAATTACGTGCGCGACGTCATTGCGAATACGGTGTGCAACACGGCGCACAGAGAGGGCTACGTTTCAATCAACGACCTTGACGACAATGCGGAGTTTTTCACCTATCAAAAGATTGTCAACGCAAACGAAAAGATGACGCCGAGCCACAGCGTCATCGACGCGCATATCGACAAGGAGGGTAAGGACTATCGCTATGAAAACTCTCCATCGCCCGTTGAAAGTTTGAGATCGAGAACAAAAGACAACACCACGCTCGGAAGAGTGAAGAATTGCAAATAAATCCAAAACTAACAGTTTATATTGCAAAAATACTACAATAAAATATCGATTGTGCAAAATATTCAAATCGCTCGCTTGTTGCGGGCGATTGTATTTTGTGCGGCACAAATTGTGTTGAAAATTGCAAAAAGGTTTGTTATAATAAAAACAAGGAGTATATATGAGATACGACGAAAACTATTTTCAAAACGGCAAAAATCAAGACGAGCCGAAAGCCATTCAAAGCGCGCTTTTGGATGGAGAACAGGTCCTTTGGAGCGGCAAACCGCAAAAGAAAGCGTTTGTGCTCAACAATGTGTTGAAGATGCTTCCCGTCGCGCTTTTGTGGATTGTGTTCGACACGTTTTTTATCGTTATGCTTACAAGAACCGCAGATATGATCCCTCTGCCGGCAATCGTATTTTTGTGTGTGTTTTTCGTGTTCCACCTCATGCCCGTGTGGATATGGATTTATAGATGCGTCACCGCAAGCAAACGCCACAAAAACATCGAATACGCTTTTACCGACAAGCGCATAATCGTGCGCAAAGGCGCGGTTGCCGTTGACTTCAAAAGCATAGATTATAAAGACGTCGTTGCCGTCAATTTGCGCTACGGTCTTATCGACAAGGCGGCGAAAGTCGGAGATATTTACATCACCTCAACCGGCAAGGCAACCGTCCTCGAAGATCTTGAAAATCCCGCTTCCGTCGAGCAACTGCTTCAACAAATTGTATCCGACAAAAAGCCGGACGTCGCTTTCACCGACAATGCAAAAGTCACTTACGTCAAGTGCAAGTACTGCGGCAAAAAGAACGTGTCGAGTGCGAGTACCTGTTCTTCTTGCGGCGCCCCTCTCGATTAAAGCGCACCAAATAGCGAATAACTGCGTCAACACCCGTCCGCTCCAAAATCACGTACTATGTGTACGTTGGGTTTTGTTTCGGACGGGTGTTTCCTTGTTCTTCATCTATTTGGTGCGCTTTACAAGCGCATCATTGAGCGAATAACTGAGCCGATAACAAGTCGCTCCAAAATCACGTACTATGTGTACGTTGGGTTTTGTTTCGGACGGGTGTTTCCTTGTTCTTCATCTATTTGGTGCGCTTTACAAGCGCATCATTGCAAATTACTGCGCCGATAACAATTCGCTCCAAAATCACGTACTATGTGTACGTTGGGTTTTATTTCGCGCAGGTGTTGCCTTGTTCTTCATCTGTTTGAAGCACTCTTTACAAGCGCATTATTGAGCGAATAACTGCGGCAGAGTTGCTCTCCTGCCAATTCATTTACGTCTGGTAACTTAGGATTATCGGTCATGCAACTCGTTATTGTTCTTATCTCAATGATACATTTTAATAAAAGTCGGAGTAATAACCGTATCGATATCCGTCAGCTCCGAATCGTAAACGCAATCCGAAGTTCAGCCGTTTTGTTTAGTTCGCAACATAAAAACAAAACGGCGGTTTTATTGTTTGAACGAAAAAGAATTGTTGCGAAAGTGCGGTTTTGGGTATGGACATTTTGTATTTTATTTTATAAAATAGTTTTATAAAGGCACAAGAGGTTTGAAATGAGTTTAATTTCAAAGATTGTCAATTTGTTTTCGCCAACCGCGCAAAAGACGGGCGAGGACAACGGAAATAAAACGGGCGTAACTTCGCGGCGTATGCGCGAGGCGTGTTGCGCTATGGCGGAAGAGGGCGTCGTTTTGTTGAAAAACGACGGAGTTTTGCCCATAAAAGCCGACGACGAAATTGCGGTTTTCGGACGTACGCAAATCAACTGGTTTTGCGTGGGATACGGCTCGGGCGGCGACGTGAAAGCCCCCTACAAAACGTCTTTTGCAACCGCTTTGAAAAATCAAAACGAGATAAAAATCAACGGGGACGTAATGTCGGTTTACGAAGATTGGTGCGCAAAGCACGTTCCCGACGAAGGATTTTGGGGGCACTGGCCGTATAGTTTCAAGGAGATGCCCGTCACGCTCGATTTTGTCAGAAAGGCAAGAGAAAGCTCGAACGTGGCGTTTGTCGTCATAGGACGCGCGGCAGGCGAGGACAGAGAGCAAAAACTCAAAGACGGAAGTTTTTATCTCACAAAAGACGAGTTGCAACTCATTGACAAAGTCACCGCCGTATTTGAAAAGACGGTGCTTGTTCTCGACGTCGGCAACGTAATAGACTTTGAAGAAATCGATGAATTCGGCGACAGAATCAGCGCAATCGTGCTTGCATGGCAAGGCGGTATGGAAAGCGGACGCGCCCTTTGCAACGTGCTGTCGGGCAAGGTCAATCCGTCGGGCAGACTCACCGACACGATAGCGGTCGATTACGACTTGTACCCTTCGCAAGAGTTTGGATTCAAGGACTACAACGTATATCGGGAAGACGTGTTTGTCGGTTATCGCTATTTCGAAACCTTTGCAAAGGAAGAAGTGCTGTATCCGTTCGGCTTCGGACTGTCTTACACCTCGTTTGACGTGTCCGCAAGCGTCGAAAAAAAAGAGAACGGTGTGAAAGTTCGAGTAAAAGTCAAAAATATAGGCGAGCGCACGGGCAAAACCGTTGCGCAGGTGTACGTCAAAAAAGCGGACGGAATGTTGCCGAAGCCTGCAAGAGAACTCGTTGCGTATTTCAAGACCGACGAGCTTGAAAGCGGTGAAGAGCAGCAGCGCGTTTTCGATATAAGCGAATACGAGCTTTCGAGTTACGACGAGGAAGGCGCGACGGGCTACAAGGCGTGTTGGGTGCTCGAATACGGCGATTACGAGTTTTTCGTAGGCGAAAACGTGAGGGACTCAACGAGCGTGGGTAGCGTGCGTTTCGACAAGAAAATCACGAGCGAGTGCCACACGGCTTGTTCGCCGCAAAAGGATTTGTCCGTTCTGTCTAGATACGATTCGGCAAACTCGCTTTGCGCGGATTTGTCGCAATTTTCGGGTAAAGAAACATTTGCCGAGTTCAAACAAAAGATGGACGGACTCACCGACGACGAAGTCGAGCGATTTATGCACAATCTTGAATACACGCTTGAAAATTACGGTTGGAAAAACTGTGTCGTCAAGGCTCAAAGCGGCTATCTCAAAGAACGCATAGAACAGAATATGCCGACCGAGATTGCGCAAAACAAGGACTTAAAAGTGTCGTTTTGCGATGTTAAAGACGGTGTTGCGACGATAGATGAATTTATATCCACGCTTTCGGACGAGGAACTGGAAACGCTGTGCCACGGCGATTTGCGCATGAACAGTCCTCTTGGCGCACCCGGCAACGCAGGCGCGTTCGGGGGAATAAGCGAGAGCTTGCGAGCAAAGGGCGTGCCGAGCGCAATCACCACAGACGGTCCCAGCGGAATAAGGCTTTGCCAAAAGGCAAGTCTGCTGCCGTGCGGCACGTGTATAGCGTCGTCCTGGAACGAAAAACTTGCCGAAGAGCTCTACTCATGCGTAAGCTCGGAGATGGTGGAAAAAGGTTCGGACGTGCTTCTCGCGCCGGGAATGAACATACACAGGAATCCGCTTTGCGGTCGCAATTTCGAATACTATTCGGAAGACCCGTATCTGACGGGCAAGACGGCAAGCGCGGTCGTGAGGGGCATACAAAAAGAGGGCGTGGCAAGTTGCGTAAAGCACTTTGCTTGCAACAATCAGGAAAGATATCGCTATATAAACGACAGCAGATTGAGCGAAAGAGCGTTGAGAGAAATATATCTCAAAGGTTTTGAAATCGCCGTCAAAGAAGGGGATCCGCTTGCGGTTATGACGTCGTACAACAAGATAAACGGCGTGTACGCATATCACAACTACGACCTCGTCACCACGATTTTGCGCAGAGAGTGGGGATATGAAAACGTTGTGATGACGGATTGGTGGACGAAAAAGGCGAAAAATCCGCTTTTCAAGGGCGTCGACGACAATGCGTACAGAGTGCGTGCCGGCGTTGACGTGCTTATGCCGGGCGGCTCCAGAGTGCGTGGCAAGTATGACGGCTCAACCCTCAAATCTCTGAACAACGGATGGCTAAAACGCTCCGAACTGCAACGCACCGCAAGACACGTGTTGAGTTTCTTGCTGAAAGTTCAAAGCGTGCGCGACAAGATTGAAAAATAAAGGTTTTGAGCGGATATCCGCTCGAATAGGAAGATTATGAGAAATTTCAAAAAGATTTTGACAGTACTTTTGACGCTTGTCGTTTTGATGACGGCATGCGCGATTTTGGTTGCTTGCAACGACGATGCCGACAGAACAGAAGTCGTGACGTTCGTCAAGGCAAGCGCAAGCGAGGACGGTTACGCGACGGTGTACGCACCCGACGACAGAGATATAAAAATCATGGTGCTGTCCGATCCGCAAGTGGACGTGTACGAAAAGTACAAGGTTGTGGGAAGCCCCGGCAACGACAAGACGTATTCGTTCGTCAAAGATTTTGTGACGGCGACCGATCCCGATCTGGTGATAATCAACGGCGACCTCGTGATGAACGATATGCCCTTGAAATCCTCAACGCCGTACTTTGACAGATACGCCGAGATTTTCGAGGAGTTGAAAACGCCGTGGACGTTTGCTTTCGGCAATCACGATTGCGATTTGAAATGGACTGTCGATTCTGCCGATGTCGACACTGCGAACAGACAGAGTTCAAAAGCAAAACTTATTGCGTATCTTGACGAAAAATATCCGCATTGTCTGATGAATTCGGACACGACATGTAAAGACGGCGACGGAAATCATTTTGTAAACGTTCGCACGCGCGCAGGCGAACTTATTTATACGCTTTGCGTTTTCGATTGCACCTTCAACGAACAAAAGGTGTACAACTATACTCCAACCGCAAACCAAGTCGAATGGTATCGCAACACCATAAATGCGATTTCCGACAAAGAACTCGGCACGGACAGGGGAGAAAACGTCGTCAAAAGCATGATTTTCAATCACGTCGGCATCCCCGAATTCAAGGAAGCGTGGGAAAAGGCATGGAACGGCGGAAGTCCGACAGAAGATTATTTTTACGGTCATTACTTTGAGGGCAATTACTCCAAAAAGTACGGGGATTTGCCTCAAGAAGACAGGATTTTTCCTGCCGTAAAGGCACTCGGCAGCACCACGGCGATATTTATGTGCCATCATCACGACAACGATTTTTCCGTCAACTACGAGGGCGTGCGCCTGACTTTCGGACAACACTCGGGTTATTCGCACAACTACCGCACGACGCACGACGAGCACGGCAACGGCCCGACGGATTACGCAAACTGGGCAGGCGTGAGCTTTGAAAGAGTGGACGATTACGGCGATCAAAGAGGAGGCACTTGCGTTACGATTTCGAAAGAGGGCGAATTTACGATTACGCCGACTTATGCAAAAGACGTTCTCGCGAATTACGCAACAGAATATTATATCGACTACGACCAAGTTGCCGCGGCTCTTGAAGCCAACCCCAAATTCGAGAGCGGAAAAGGTCATATCGCACGCGGAACGGACAGAAAATGGAAAATAAATCCGTAGGATTTTTGCAAAAAAACAATAAATAATACACAAAAGCGAAAGTGTCGATTTTATTGATAAAAAAATATTGATATACAACGAAAATATGCTTGACAGTATGTGCTTGTTTAGATACAATTATATCGATAAATAGTTATCGAAATAGTTTTACATACGAAAGATAACTTAAAAAATTTGTAAAATCGCTATAGGAGAAGCAAGCATGGAAGCAAGAAACGTTATCGACAGCGTAGAAAGACTCGAAGAGGCAATTGCGCGTGTTCGCAAGGCTCAGAAAGAGTTTGCAACTTACACGCAAGAGCAAGTGGACAAAATCTTTTTTGCGGCGGCAGTCGCGGCAAACAAGATGAGAATACCTCTTGCAAAACTCGCGGTTGAAGAAACGGGCATGGGCATCGTTGAGGACAAAGTCATCAAAAACCACTATGCGTCCGAGTATATCTACAACGCGTACAAGGACACCAAAACCTGCGGAATTATCGACGAGGACAAGGCATACGGCACAATCAAGATTGCCGAGCCTATCGGACTTGTGGCTGCGGTTATCCCCACCACAAACCCCACGTCCACCGCAATATTCAAAACGCTTATTTCGCTCAAAACGAGAAACGGCATCATCATCAGCCCTCACCCCAGAGCGAAAAAATCCACGATAGCGGCGGCAAAAGTCGTGCTTGACGCGGCGGTTGAAGCGGGCGCACCCGAAGGCATCATCGATTGGATTGATTGCCCCAGCCTCGAAATGACCAACCTCATCATGAAAGAGGCGGACGTCATTTTGGCAACCGGCGGTCCGGGTATGGTCAAAGCTGCATATTCCAGCGGCAAGCCGGCAATCGGCGTCGGCGCAGGCAACACTCCCGCAATCATCGACGACACAGCAGACGTTACGCTTGCGGTCAACTCCATCATTCATTCCAAGACGTTTGACAACGGCATGATTTGCGCAAGCGAACAATCCGTCATCGTTTTGGACAAAGTGTACGAGCAAGCAAAGAAAGAGTTTAAGGACAGAGGTTGCTACTTCCTCGACGAAGAGCAAACGGAAAAGGTAAGAAAAACCATTCTCATCAACGGTGCGCTCAATGCAAAAATCGTCGGACAAAAGCCGGTTACTATCGCAAAACTTGCGGGCTTTGATGTTCCCGAATCCACAAAAATCCTTATCGGTGAAGTGGAAAGCGTGGATTTAAGCGAAGAATTCGCACACGAAAAACTCTCTCCCGTACTTGCAATGTACAGAGCAAAAGATATCAGCGACGCATTTGACAAAGCAGAACGTCTTGTCGCAGACGGCGGATACGGACATACGTCCTCCATTTATCTCGACGCAGTGACTCAAAGAGCAAAACTCGACGAGTTTGCATCCAGAATGAAAACTTGCCGCATCCTCGTCAACACCCCCTCTTCGCAAGGCGGTATCGGCGATTTGTACAACTTCAAACTCCGTCCGTCCCTCACGCTCGGTTGCGGAAGCTGGGGCGGAAACTCCGTGTCCGAAAACGTCGGAGTCAAACACCTTATCAACATCAAAACGGTTGCGCAAAGGAGAGAAAACATGCTTTGGTTCAGAGTGCCTCAAAAGGTCTATATGAAGAAGGGTTGCCTGCCCGTCGCTCTTGACGAACTCAAACACGTCATGGGCAAGAAAAAGGCGTTTATCGTCACAGACAGTTTCTTGTATAACAACGGATACACCAAGCCCATCACCGACAAACTCGACGAAATGGGCATTCAACACACCACGTTCTTCGACGTTGCTCCCGACCCGACGCTCGCGTGCGCAAAAGAAGGCGCGGCGCAAATGGCGGCGTTCAAACCCGATTGCATCATCGCGCTCGGCGGCGGCTCCGCAATGGACGCAGGCAAGATTATGTGGGTGATGTACGAGCATCCCGAAGTCGACTTTATGGACATGGCGATGCGCTTTATGGACATCAGAAAGAGAGTGTACACTTTCCCCAAGATGGGCGAAAAGGCATACTTCATCGCAATCCCGACTTCTGCCGGCACCGGCTCGGAAGTCACTCCGTTTGCGGTTATCACCGACGAGAAAACGGGCGTGAAATATCCGCTTGCGGACTATGAACTTTTGCCGAACATGGCAATCATCGACGCGGACTTCCACATGAGCGCGCCAAAGGGACTCACTGCGGCGAGCGGTATCGACGCCGTGACGCACGCACTCGAAGCATACGCTGCAATGCTTGCGACGGACTATACCGATTCGCTCGCGCTCCGTTCGTTGAAGATGATTTTCGAGTTCTTGCCCAGAGCTTACGACAACGGCCCCAACGACCCCGTCGCAAGAGAGAAGATGGCAAATGCCGCAACTATGGCAGGTATGGCGTTTGCAAACGCATTCCTCGGAGTATGTCACTCCATGGCGCACAAACTCGGTGCGTTCCATCACTTGCCCCACGGCGTTGCAAACGCACTCATGATCGACGAAGTGCTCCGCTTCAACGCAAGCGAAACGCCCACGAAGATGGGTACGTTCCCGCAATACGCATATCCGCACACACTTGAAAGATACGCGGAAGTTGCGGACTATCTCGGAATCAAGGGTAAAAACGACAAAGAAAAACTCAACAACCTCATCAAAGCTATCGACGAACTCAAAGCAAGAGTCGGAATTAAGCCGACAATCAAGGATTACGTTCCCGACGAAAAAGATTTCCTCGATCGCCTTGACGATATGGTCGAACAAGCGTTTGACGATCAATGCACGGGCGCAAATCCGAGATATCCGCTCATGAGCGAAATCAAGCAAATGTATCTCAACGCATACTATGGCAAACACACCGAGGTTTAATAGGAGGAAAATATGAATCTTGACAGAATCATTGCCGTGAGAACAAACAAAACAGTCTATCGCGACGGAGAATATTGCGTCAAAGTTTTCGACGACGATTTCTCCAAGGTGGACGTTCTCAACGAAGCTCTCAACCAAGCAAGAGTGGAAGAAACGGGACTCAACGTGCCCAAAATCGTCGAAGTGACCAAAATCGACGGCAAGTGGGCAATCGTGTCCGAGTACGTCCCGGGCAAAACGCTTGCAAGACTTATGGAAGAAAACCCTGACAAAAAAGACGAATATCTCGAAAAATTCGTCGATTGGCAAATCGAGGTTCAATCCAAAAAGTGCCCCTTGCTCACCAAACTTCGCGACAAGATGAACAGAAAAATCGACTTGACTAATCTTGACGAAAGTATAAAATATGAATTGCACACAAGGCTTGAGGGCATGCCCAAACACAACAAGCTCTGCCACGGCGATTTCAACCCGTCCAACATCATCGTGAAAGAGGACGGCACGCCGTACTTCATCGACTGGTCGCACGCAACGCAAGGCAACGCTTCGGCGGACGTTGCAAGAACGTATATGCTTTTCTGGCTTGCGGGCGATATCGAAGGCGCGGAAAAATATCTCGACCTCTTCTGCCAAAAGAGCGGAACGGACAAGAGATACGTGCAAAAATGGATGCCTATCGTTGCGGCTTCGCAATCTGTCAAAGGGCATGAAAAAGAAAGAGAATTCCTTATGTCGTGGATCGACGTTGCGGAATTTCAATAATGAGAGGGAAAAATATGAAAGTCACAGTGTGTATCGGCAGTTCCTGCCATATCAAAGGATCAAGACAAGTCGTAGAGCAACTTCAATATCTCATTGCCAAGAACAACCTCAAAGAACAAGTGGAACTCGGCGGCACGTTCTGCATGGGAAAGTGCCAACAAGGAGTGTGCGTTACGGTTGACGACGCGTTCTTCTCGCTCACGCCCGAAACTACCGACGAATTCTTCAAAAAGGAGATTCTTGCAAAGGTAAAATAAATGATAATCATCAGAATTTGCGTTGGCAGTTCTTGCCATCTTAAAGGCTCGCAGGAGATAGTCGATATGCTTCGAAGCGAGATCGAACAAAGACATCTCGAAGGCGAAATAGTGCTTTCGGGAAGTTTTTGTTTTGGCAAGTGTAACAGAGAGGGCGTAACCGTTGCCGTCAACGACGACGTTTATCCCGGTATAACCAAGGACAACTTCAAGGAATTTTTCCAAACGAAAGTTTTGCCTCTCGTCGAGGCGTAAATACGCACGGAAAAATAAAGAGGAAATATGGATTGTTTAACTCTCAAAAAATCAAACTGCAAAAACTGCTATAAGTGCATACGCCATTGCCCCGTAAAAGCCATACGCTTTTCGGGCAATCAGGCGCACATTATCGGCGACGAGTGCATTTTGTGCGGACACTGCTTCGTCGTGTGTCCTCAAAACGCAAAGGAAATCGTCAACGAAACCGAAAAAGTCAGAGTGCTTTTGCAGTCCTATCCCGTTTACGTGTCGCTTGCGCCGTCCTTCATCGCAAACTATGAGGGAGTGGGCATCAACGCTATGCGCACCGCGCTCAAAAAGCTCGGTTTTGCGGACGTCGAGGAAACCGCGCTCGGCGCAACCGTCGTCAAAAACGAGTATGACAGACTTTTGAGAGAAGAAAAGAGAGATATCGTCATATCCTCTTGCTGCCACTCCGTCAATTTGCTCATACAAAAGTATTTCCCCAAAGAGCTTCCGTATCTTGCCGACGTACTTTCGCCTATGCAAGCGCATTGTGCGGATTTGAAACGCCGTCATCCGGGCGCAAAAACCGTGTTTATCGGTCCTTGCGTCGCAAAAAAGGACGAGGCGGCCCACTACGACGGAATCGTCGACGCCGTTTTGACCTACGAGGAACTCACCGAATGGCTCAATCACGAAGGCGTCGTTCTTGAAAAAGAAATGGATTCGCAACAAGAGAGCAGAGCGAGATTTTTCCCGACCACGGGCGGTATTTTGAAAACCATGAACCTTGACGCTCCCGGCTATCGATATATGGCGATCGACGGCATAGAAAACTGCATATCCGCGCTTAAAGACATCGAAAACGGCAACATTCATCATGCGTTTATCGAGATGTCCTCGTGTGTGGGAAGCTGCGTGGGCGGACCGGTTATGGAAAAATATCATCCGTCGCCCGTGAGAGAATACATTGCGGTTGCGGAGTACGCAGGCGACAAAGATTTTGTCGTCGAGCAACCCGACAGCAACGATTTGAGAAAGCACTTCTCGCTCATCGAGCGTGAAAACAAGATGCCGAGCGAGTACGAAATCAATGCCGCTCTTCGCCAGATGGGCAAGATGAGCAAGCGCGACGAACTAAATTGCGGCAGCTGCGGCTACAACACTTGCCGCGAAAAAGCGATAGCGATTTGTCAAGGCAAAGCCGAAGCGTCCATGTGCTTGCCCTATCTCCAAAAGAAAGCGGAGGGCTTTTCGGACAGAATCGTCAACAATACTCCGAACGGCATCATCGTGCTCAACGACGCATTCGAAGTGCAGCAGATCAACGAAGCCGCCATGGACATCATGCACATTCGTTCCGCAAGCGACGTTCTTGGCGAACAAGTGGTGCGTATTATGGACCCCGCTGTTTTCTACGAAGTGCAGAAAAAGAAGTTTAACGTGCACAATCGCAGGGTTTATCTTGCGGAATATAAAAGATACGTCGAACTTACCGTAGTTTACGACACCGACAATCACCTCTTTATCGGCATTATGCGCGACATCACCGACGAGGAAAAAGAGAGAGAAAAGAAAGAAAGCATCTCCAAGCAAACAATCGAAACGGCAGACAAAGTCGTGGACAAGCAAATGCGCATAGTTCAGGAAATCGCGTCTTTGCTCGGCGAAACGGCGGCAGAAACAAAAATCGCGCTTACAAAACTCAAGGAGTCCATAAAAGATGAATGATCTTTGCGCCGATATCGGCTACAAAAGCATAAATCACGTCGGAGAACAACTGTGCGGCGACCACGTAGACGTCGTTCAGCAAGGTGAAAACTCCACGGTTGTCGTGCTTGCCGACGGACTCGGCAGCGGCGTTAAGGCGAGCATACTCTCAACGCTTACGAGCAAAATCATTTCCACCATGATGTCGGAAGGTTTGACTCTGGAAGACTGCGTTGAAACAATTGCCGCAACTTTGCCCATATGCTCCGTAAGAGGCGTTGCCTATTCGACGTTTACAATCCTCCACCTTGTCGACAATCGTCAGGCGGAGATAATCCAATACGACAATCCCGGCGTAATTTTGTTGCGCGACGGTCAAAACTATGATTTTCCCAAAACCGAAATGGTCATCGGCGGAAAGAAAATTTACAAATCCACCCTCGACTTGTGCGAGAACGACATTTTCGTGCTTATGAGCGACGGTTGCCCGCATGCGGGGTTGGGACTCTCCTACAACTTCGGTTGGAAGAGGGAGGATATAATATCGTTTTTGGAGAGCATAAGTTTTGTGGGCTACACCGCAAAAACCATGTCCACCATACTCGTTGACGAGTGCAACAAACTCTACGGCGAAAAACCCGGCGACGACGCCACCGCTTGCGTGATAAAGATAAAAAGACGCGAGCCTATGAACATCCTTTTCGGGCCGCCGTCCAATCGCGACGATTGCGACAGAATGATGTCGCTCTTCTTCTCGAAAGAGGGCAAACATATCGTTTGCGGCGGCACTACGTCGTCAATCGCGGCAAAATATCTCGGAAAAACCGTGCGTACAACGCTCAATTTCGAGGCGAGCGACGTTCCGCCCATATCCGAAATCGAGGGCGTAGACCTCGTCACAGAGGGCGTCATAACGATGAACAAGGTGCTGACTTACGCCAAAGACTACCTCAAAGACAACGAAAGTTACGAGCAATGGAGTTTCAAGCGCGACGGTGCGTCGCTTATGGCAAGGCTTCTTTTCGAGGAGGCAACCGACATCAATTTCTTTGTCGGCAGAGCAATAAACCCCGCCCACCAAAACCCCGATTTGCCCATAAATTTCAGCATAAAAATGAATTTGGTCACCGAACTTTCCGATTGCCTCGTAAAAATGGGCAAAAAAGTCAAAGTGTCATACTTCTGATAAGGAGCGAAAAATATAAATATTTTTCTCAAAACGAAACAAAATTTTATTGCGCACAAGACGTTTTAGTGTATAATGTCGCAAGCGTACAATAATTTTAAGAGGACAAAGATGAGAATATTCGATACAAAAGTTCAACATCTCAAATACAAAGTTCTGCGCGAGGTCGCAAGAGAGGCGTGGGCGGGTACGCTCGACACCAACGCCATCGACATCCCCAAGCGTATCGTTCCCGGCAAAGTGCCGACGATGCGTTGTTGCGTGTACAAAGAACGCGCGATTTTGGGCGAACGCGTCAAACTTGCCATGGGCGGACACAAGGACAACCCCAACGTCATCGAAGTCATCGATATTGCTTGCGACGAGTGTCCGATGGGCGGCTATGAAGTCACGGGCGCATGCCGAGGCTGTCTTATGCATCGCTGCGAAGACGTGTGCAAGTTCGGCGCAATCACGTTTGACAGCCAGCATGTGGCGCATATCGACAAGTCCAAGTGCAAAGAGTGTGGCGCATGCGCAAAAGTTTGCCCGTACAGCGCAATCACCAACCATAAACGTCCCTGCGAAATGGCTTGCAAGGTCAAGGCAATCACCATGGACGAAAACCGCGCGGCGAAAATCGACAATTCCAAGTGTATAGAGTGCGGCGCATGCGTATATCAATGCCCGTGGGGAGCAATCTCGGACAAGTCATACATTCTCGACGTTATCGACCTCATCAAAAAGAGCGAAAACAACACAAAATACAAGCTCTATGCGGTGGTTGCTCCGTCTATTTCCAGTCAGTTTACTTACGCAAAACTCGGACAGGTCATCACCGGCTTGAAAGTTTTGGGATTCCATACGGTGGTCGAAGCGGCTCTCGGCGCAGATATGGTGCTTCTTTCCGAGGCAAGAGAGCTTGCCGAAAAAGGATTCCTTACAAGCTCCTGCTGTCCTGCGTTCGTATCCTATATCAAAAAGAATTTCCCTCAAATGGTGGAACATATATCCCACAACCTTTCGCCGATGGCAATGATTTCCAAGTATATCAAGGACACTACGCCCGGCGCAAAAGTTGTGTTCATCGGGCCTTGCACCGCCAAAAAAGCCGAGATTTTGGACGAAAAAGTCAAACCGTACGTCGATTCCGTCCTCACGTTCGAGGAGCTTCAAGCCCTCTTTGACAGCAAGGATATGGAAATCACGTCCCTTGCCGAAGGCGTTCTCGACAATGCCTCCTATTTCGGACGCATCTTTGCTCGTTGCGGAGGACTCAGCGACTCAATCAAACAATCTCTCAAAGAGCAAAACATCGATTTCGACCTCAAAGGTTGCGCTTGCGACGGCATCGACGAGTGCCGCATCGCACTCCTCAAAAAGAGCAAAAACCTCTCCGACGTCAACTTCATCGAAGGTATGGCGTGCACCGGCGGTTGCATCGGTGGTGCCGGCTGTCTTACCCACGGCGAGAAAAACAAGGCAGAAGTTGACAAGTACGGTCGCGAGGCATTGGAAAAGACTATTACCGACGCCGTGTCGTTGCTGTAATATTAAAATCGGTTTTTTGAGAATAGCGTTTAAAGCACCCCTTGATTTGATTGTCAAAGGGTGCTTTTTTAACAATACGAGAGCAAGAGAATTTTGTAGCGTCATATTTCTCTTGACAAAACGGGGTTTCGGGCTTATAGTTTTCTCATCAAACAGGAGGCAGAATCGAAGTTTATGAACAAAAAAGTCGTTTTTGACAAATCAAATTCTTTCTCTTCTGCTTTCTCGGCAGTTTCTTTTGCGCGCGCTTCTCGATTTTTCGAGGGCGGATACTACTATTATTATTTTAGCGGTAGGGATACTTTTGGCAAAGGACGCTGACGGCTGATATTTCGGATATACGGAAAAAAGCGATTCCTTTGCGGAGTCGCTTTTTTTGACGATTGAGTGAATTTTGGACAAAGTTGATTGTTTTTTCAAAAAAATCGCTCAGAATATTTGAAAAATCGGACGTATTGCAAAAAAATAGGTGGATTTATAATCATAATTGATTATAATGGATGCAAAGAGGTAGTTATGCAAGACATCAAAGAATCGAGAAAAATCATCAACGAAGTGGACGAGCAAATGGCGCGCCTGTTTGAACAACGCATGCAAGCGTGCGAGCAAATCGCTCTCTACAAAAAGGAAAACGGATTGAGCGTGCGCGACAGCGAGAGGGAAGAACAAGTTGTCGCAAACAACGCAAAACTCATTCAAAATCCCGCGCTCGTGCCCTATTACAAGGACTTTATTCGCTCGACTATGGACGTGTCTTGTCACTATCAAGCGTCGTTTATGCGCAAAATGAGAGTTGCGTATTGCGGAACGAAAGGCGCGTTTGCACACATTGCGGCAAAAAGGATGTATCCCGACGCCGAATATATCGCTTTTTCAAACTTTCAGGACGCGTACGACGCCACGCAAAAAGGAGATTGCGATTGCTCCGTGCTTCCGCTCGAAAACAGCTATGCCGGCGAAGTGGGCGAAGTGATGGATTTGATTTTTTCGGGCGACCTTCACGTCAACCAAGTCGTCGACGTTGCAATCGCGCACAACCTCATCGCAAAAGAAGGCACTCAAATCGAGGATATAAAAACCGTTTTGAGCCATCCGCAAGCGCTTGCGCAATGCGAAGAGTATATCAAAAAACACGGATTTGAAACGAGAGCATACTCCAACACCGCTCTTGCCGCAAAATACGTTGCAGAGGCGCAAGACGCATCGGTTGCCGCGCTTGCGTCGGATGAAACGGCAAGGATTTTCTCGCTTTCGATAGTGCAACCGCACGTCAACGACAATCCAAACAACACCACTCGTTTCGCGGCGTTTTCAAGAGCGGAGAACGTACCCGTGTCCATAGGCAAGAGAGAGGACGAAAACTTCATTTTGGCATTTACCGTGCAGAACGAATCGGGCGCGCTTGCAAGTGCGCTCAACATCATCGGCGCGCACAACTTCAACATGCGCACTCTACGCTCGCGCCCGATGAAAGATCTTCAATGGAACTATTATTTCTATATCGAGGCGGAGGGCAACGTTCGCACCGAAAACGGCAGAGATATGCTTCAGGAGCTTTCCGCGCTCTGTGCAAAACTCAAACTCGTGGGTAGCTACTTTGCCGACAACGTGAGGTGATTATGATTTTGAAACGCAACGCAAAATGCCCCTACGATATAGTCGTTGACAGAGGACTGCTCCAAAACATCGGGCAATCGCTCGACCTTGACAGAAAAGTGCTTCTTCTCACCGATGACGGCGTGCCGGAAGAGTATGCCCTCGTTGTTGAAAAAGCGTGCAAGAAGTGCGTAACTGTGCGCTTAAAACAAGGCGAAGCGAGCAAAAATTTCGACAACTTCAAGTATATTTTGAGCGTAATGCTCCAAAACGGTTTTACGCGCAAAGACTGCGTTGTCGCACTCGGCGGCGGTGTTGTGGGGGATTTGGCGGGATTTGCCGCATCGTGCTATATGCGCGGAGTTGATTTTTACAATATTCCCACCACGCTTTTGTCCCAGCTCGACTCGTCCATAGGCGGAAAAACCGCAATAGATTTCGAGGGAGTAAAGAACGTCGTCGGCAGTTTTTATCAGCCTGCAAAAGTGATTATCGACCTCGATACGCTCAAAACTCTTGACGACAGGCAGTTGCACGCAGGGCTTGTCGAGGGTATAAAAATGGCTCTCACGTCAAACGGAAAACTGTTTGAATTTATCGAGCAAAGCGACGATTTGCAAAGGGATTTGCTTTGCATAGTGCAAAGTTCGCTCATCATAAAACGCGACGTGGTGGAGAAAGATCCGAAAGAGCAAGGGCTTCGCAAAGTGCTCAACTTCGGACACACCCTCGGACACGCAATCGAAAGCGCGCAGGGCGGAAAACTTCTTCACGGCGAGTGCGTGGGCATAGGTATGCTGCCGATGTGTTCTCAAAAAGTGCGACAAAGACTTGTCAAAGTGCTTGAAAAATACGATTTGCCAACAAGCGCAAATTGCGATAAGGCGGAACTTTTGAGGCTTATGTCGCACGACAAAAAATCCGAAGGCGACAAAATTTGCGCTGTCGTGGTAGACGCTCCGGGTTCGTTCAGATTTGTGGAAACGACCGCAAAAGAAATTCTTGAAAGAGAGGAAAATTTATGAAAAACACGTTTGGACAAAGCATATCTCTCACCGTGTTCGGCGAAAGCCACGGCGCAGGCGTGGGCGTTGTTCTCGACGGACTTTGTTCGGGGCTTGACGTAAACGACGCAAGCATAAAAACCGCGCTTTCTCGTCGCGCACCCTCTACGTCAACGGACACCGCAAGACGAGAAAGGGACGCGTATCAAATCCTCTCGGGCGTGTTCAACGGCAAGACCACGGGCACTCCGATTTGCATTTTCATACCCAACGAAAACACTGACAGCAAGGCTTACGAGTACGGAATCGCACGACCTTCTCATGCAGATTACGCTGCGTTTTGCAAGTACGGCGGATATGAAGATTATAGAGGGGGCGGACACTTTTCGGGACGAGTCACGGCGGGTATTGTCGCTGTCGGCGCAATTTTGAAAGACGCGCTCAAAAGACTTGGCGTGACTATCGGCACACATATTCTCGAATGTGCAAACTTGCGCGATAACGAGTTTAACGATATACAAAACGAGGTTTTAAGTCTTGATTGTGAAAAATTCCCCGTTTTGAACGAAGATAAAGGAAAGCAAATGATTGCGAAAATCGAGGATGCAAAAGCAAATCTCGACAGCGTGGGAGGAATCACTCAAACGGCAATCGTAGGTTTGCCGGCAGGGGTTGGCGAGCCTATGTTCGACAGCGTGGAAGGCATGCTTTCGCACGCTATGTTCGCAATAGGCGCAGTCAAAGGCATAGAGTTCGGCAAAGGCTTCGAACTCGGCAAAATGCTAGGTTCTTCCGCAAACGATGCTTTCGTCATCGAGGACGGAAAAGTCAAGACTTCAACCAACAACAACGGCGGCATAAACGGCGGCATCACAAACGGTATGCCCGTGCTTTTCAATTTGGCAATCAAGCCTACGCCGTCAATCGCACAAAAGCAAAATACGGTTGACTTCGTAAACGGAAAGCAAACCGAAATCGAAATCGTCGGCAGACACGACCCGGCAATCGTCAGACGAATTTGCCCCGTCGTCGACAGCGTGAGCGCGCTTGTGGTGTGCGACCTTCTTGCTCAAAGATACGGCACGGACGTTTTCAAAAAGGGTATAAAATAATGAAGTACGGACTTATCGGCGAAAAACTTGCGCACAGCTATTCGTGCGAAATCCACGCGCTCATTGCGGATTACGAGTACGAGCTTAAACCGCTTGCCAAAGACGAGGTGGGCGAGTTTTTGAAGCGTAAAGATTTTTGTGCGATAAACGTAACGATACCCTACAAGGAAACCGTCATACCTTATCTCGACGTTATATCCGAGGAAGCAAGGTCAATCGGCGCGGTCAATACGATTGTCAACAAAAACGGAAAACTTTTCGGCTACAACACCGATTTTTACGGCATAAAGGCACTTGTGGAAAAAGCAGACGTCGAAATCGCAGACAAAAACGTGCTTATTCTCGGCACGGGCGGCACGGCAAAGACCGCAAGCGCGGTTATGCGTGTACTGGGCGCAAAGAGCGTTGTAAAAGTGTCGCGCACGAAAAAGGACGACGCTATCGATTACGAAGAGGCAAAAGCAAAAAAGGACACGCAAGTGATTTTTAACGCAACCCCCGCAGGTATGTACCCGAGCGACGAGGGCTGCCCGATTGATTTAAGCGTGTTCGACAATCTCGAAGGCGTACTCGACGCAATATATCATCCCCTTTCCACCAATCTCGTTTTGCAAGCGAGAGAGAAGGGCGCAAAGGCTCTCGGCGGACTTTATATGCTCGTTGCGCAGGCGGTGTACGCATCGCGGCTGTTCCTCTCAAAAAGCATTGACGACGTAGACAAATACGAAATAGACGATACTTACGAGAAGATTTTGGCGCAAAAGCAAAACGTTGTGCTTGTGGGTATGCCGTCGTCGGGAAAATCAACAATCGGCAAGCGAGTTGCAAAAATGCTGGGCAGAGAATTTGTCGACACCGACGATGAAATCGTCAAAAAAATAAATATGCCCATTGCCGAGTTTTTTGCCAAATACGGCGAGGCGGAGTTCAGAAAAATCGAGAGCGAAATCGTTTGCGAAATCTCGAAGAGAAGCGCAATCGTCGTCGCAACCGGCGGCGGCGTAGTGCTTGACAAAAACAACGTGTCCGCACTAAGACGCAACGGCAAAATCGTGTTTTTGAACAGAAGCGTACAAAATCTCGTAGCGACAAAGTCAAGACCGCTTTCGTCAAACGCGAAAGACTTGAAAAATATGTTTGAACAACGCTATCCGATATACAAAGCGAGCGCGGATATAGAGATAAACAACGACGAAACCGTCGATATCGCCGTGCGCAAAATCGTAAAGGAGTTTGAAAAATGAAAATTTTGGTGCTGAACGGACCCAATATAAATATGCTGGGAATACGCGAGCCGCAAATTTACGGCAATCGCACATACAGCGACCTTGTGCGGACAATAAAGAATTACTGTGACGAAAAGGATATAACGGTCGAGTTTTTTCAATCCAACCACGAAGGCGCGCTCATCGACAAAATTCAGGACGCTTACTTTTCAAAGACGGACGGCATCGTGATAAATCCGGCAGGCTACACTCACACGAGCGTTGCGATTGCCGACGCGTTGAAGGGCGTGGATATTCCGTTTGTCGAAGTGCATATCTCGAAAGTCGACGAAAGAGAGGATTTCCGCAAAATTAGTTTTGTGAGAAATTACGCAACCAAAACGATTTCGGGCAAAGGCTTCGAGGGGTATATCGAGGCGATAGATACGCTTGCAAACCTCAAAAAGTGAGCGAAAAATAAGCAAATAATCAATAAAAATAGCGAAAAATACGCATAAAAACGGCATAAAAAACAATAGAAAATGAGAGTTAAAATCGAAAAATCCAAAGCGGTCGGCACAGCCGTTGCGCCACCGTCGAAAAGCATTGCGCACAGACTTTTGATTGCGTGCGCCTTGGCAAGCGGAAAAAGCGAAGTGAAGGGCATCTCGGACAGCGAAGATATGCTTGCCACTTTGGATTGTATAAAAGCTCTCGGAGTCGACGCACAAAAGGACGGCGACGTCGTGAGAATACGCGCAAATGCAAAAGCAAAAAATTGCGAGTGCGAGAGTAGCGTTTTCAACGATACGAAAAGCGTAAACAATAAGGCGATTTTCGATTGCCGAGAGAGCGGAAGCACGTTGAGATTCTTTATTCCCGTAGCAAGCGTTTTTTGCGACGAGTGCGAGTTTGTAGGCTCGAAAAGATTGCTCGAAAGAGGTGTGGGAATTTATGAAAAAACGCTGGGTGAAAACGGCGTGAGCGTGCAATCTCAAAAGGACGAAATCGTCGTGTCGGGCATGCTTAAAAGCGGCACGTACACGCTTGACGGAAACGTGAGCAGTCAATACGTTTCCGGGCTTATGTTTGCGCTTCCGCTGCTTGACGGGGACAGCAAAATAATCGTGCGAGAACCCGTTGAAAGTCGGGCGTATATCGACCTTACGACAGACGTTTTGAAAAAGGTCGGAATCGAGATTGTCGAAGAGCAAAAAAACGTGTTTTCGATAAAAGGCAATCAAAAATACACATGCGGACAATATGCCGTCGAGGGCGATTGGTCAAACGGCGCGATGTTGCTTGCGCTTGGCGAAATCGGCGGAAGAGTGGACGTTGTAGGACTTGACGAAAACAGCGTGCAAGGGGACAAAGTTTGCAAAGATATTTTCAAAAAACTCGATGACAAAAACGCGGTTGTCGATCTTGCGAATTGCCCCGATTTAGCACCGATTGCGTTTGTCGTGGCGGCGGTGAAAAACGGCGCGACTTTTACGGGAACAAGGCGTTTGAGAATAAAAGAAAGCGACAGAGCGACGGCTATGGCGCAAGAACTTGCAAAATTCGGAATTGTCGTAGATGTGCATGAAAACGACGTTGTCATGCACAAAAACGATATAAAAACACCGTGTTGTGACATTTGCGGACACAACGACCATAGAATCGTTATGGCGTGCAGCGTGCTTTTGAGCATGACGGGCGGATATATAGACGGCGCGGAAGCGGTGGAAAAAAGCTTCCCGAATTTCTTTGATACCATAGGCAGACTCGGAGTGAAATATGAAGTTGAATAAGAATATGAAAATTCTCATAGTCGGGCTCGGTCTTATCGGCGGAAGCTATGCCGAAGCTCTTTCGAAAAAGGGCTATGAAGTGGGGGCTATCGACCAAAAACAAGAAGCTATCGACTTTGCTTTGCACAAGGGATATATCGCAAGCGGAAAGACGAGCGTCGATAAAGACTACGTCGGAAAATTCGATATAGTCGTGTTTGCGCTTTATCCGCATGCGTTTGTCGAATGGATTGAAAAATATCAAAACTGCTTGAAATCGGGCGCGATTGTAACCGACGTTACGGGCGTAAAAGGCGGCGTCGTGTGCGACGTGCAAAACGCGTTGCGCAAGGACGTGGAGTTTATTGCCGCGCATCCCATGGCGGGAAGAGAATGTTCGGGCGTAGAGAACGCGAAAGCGGAGATTTTCGAGGGCGCGAATTACATCGTCGTTCCCACCGAGAAAAACACGCAAGAGGCAATCGAATTGTGCAAGGATTTGGGCAGAGAACTGGGCTTTAAACATATAAGCGAACTGTCCGTCAAACAGCACGACGAAACGGTGGGATTTCTGTCCCATCTGACGCACTGCATCGCCGTATCGCTGATGGTGTGCAAGGAGAGCGGACATCTTGCCGATTATACGGGGGATTCCTTCCGCGATCTCACCCGTATCGCAAAGATAAACGACGAGATGTGGAGCGAGCTGTTTCTTTTAAACAAAGACGAAATCGTCGAACAAATGAACCTTTTCGAACAGCATTTCGGCAAGCTTAAAGAGTGTATTCAAAACGACGACAGAGAAGGCATACGAGAGATGATGCGCCTTTCGACAAAGCGTCGTAAGGTTTTCGATAAATGCAACGAGGAGAACTAAAATGAATTTGGAATTCAAAAGAAAACTGCCCACATTGCAAGAGATAAAGGCAATGTATCCCATAGACGAACAACTCGCGTCGCAAAAAAAAGCGAGAGACGTCGCACTCAAAGACATTTTCGAGGGAAAGGACGACAGACTTGTTTTGGTGATAGGCCCTTGTTCGGCGGACAGAGAGGACGCCGTTCTGGACTATATTTCTCGGCTTCGCGACGTGCAAGAGAAGGTGAAGGACAAAATCTTTATCGTTCCGCGTATATATACCAACAAGCCGCGTACCACGGGCGACGGCTACAAGGGTATGTTGCATCAACCCGATCCGCATGCAAGCGAAAACATGCTCAAAGGGCTTATCGCAATCCGCAAACTGCATATAAAAGCGTTGCGTGAAACGGGCTTTTCCTGCGCGGACGAGATGCTTTATCCCGAAAACCACCTTTATTTGTCCGACGTGCTGTGCTATGTTGCGGTGGGCGCAAGGTCGGTTGAAAACCAATTCCATCGCCTCACCGCAAGCGGACTGGATATTCCCGTGGGCATGAAAAACCCAACCAGCGGCGATTTGTCCGTCATGATGAATTCAATCCGCGCCGCACAACATCCGCATACGTTTGTTTATTCGGGCTGGGAAGTCAACTCAAAAGGCAATCCGCTTGCTCACGCAATATTGAGAGGCTCGGTGGACAAAAACGGGCAGACTATCCCCAACTATCATTACGAGGACTTGCGCAAACTTGCCGATTTGTACGCGCAAAGCGGTCTTGAAAATCCTGCCGTTATCGTGGATACCAATCATTCAAACTCCGCAAAAAGATTTTTCGAGCAACCTCGTATCGCAAAAGAAGTGTTGCACAGCATGCGCCAATCGCAAGATATAAACGCAATCGTCAAAGGGCTTATGATAGAGTCGTACATCGAAGAGGGCGCGCAATCCCCCGACGGCGGCGTGTACGGCAAGTCCATCACCGATCCGTGCCTTGGCTGGCAAGACACCGAACGCTTGATTTTGGAACTTGCAGATCAGCTTTGACGAACAAAGAATATGAATAAAAAAATGCGTTTGGTTTTTCCAGACGCATTTTTTGTGTAATGCACCGAAAACGGTACTACAATTCGATTAAAATTAAAAAAGAAAAAGCCGTATTGATATTTATGTGTTGATATGGTAAAATTTAAAATATTAAAGGTTTAGAGGTGTATATGGGGATTGAATTGCAAAAATATTCTACAAACAGTTTGCCTGTCAGCGTATTAATTAGCCAAATTTTGTCAAAACAAATTGCAATTCCTGAGATTCAGCGTCCGTTTGTTTGGAAAGCAAAACAAGTGCGTGATCTAATGGATTCACTGTATAAAGGTTATCCCACAGGGTATATTATTATTTGGCAAAACCCAAACATAAAACTAAAAGATGGATCTTTGTCGGTAGGGAAGAAGATTATCATAGACGGACAGCAACGTATAACTGCATTGATGACAGCAATTGCAGGTCTTCCAATAGTAAACAGCGATTATAAGAAGTGCAGAATCAAAATTGCGTTCAATCCGTTTGCGGCATTGTCAGATGACAAGGATGCAGAAATATTTGCTGTTCAAGATTCTAGCCATTTAAAATCTAAAAAATGGATTCCGGATATTGCTGGAATATTCCAAACGGGATTTAATATGTTTGGATTTGTCAGAGAGTATTGTACAAACAACCCGGATATGCGCGATAGCGACCTTGGCGAAATTTTGTCAAAACTCTTAAATATCGGTAATAGACAAATCGGAATTATAGAATTGTCGGATCAGCTGGAAATCGACCTCGTAACTGACATTTTTATAAGAATAAACTCAAAGGGCACGTCTTTAAGTCAGGGGGACTTTGTAATGTCAAAAATCGCAGCAGATGAAAAATTTGGAGGGAATCAGTTGCGAAAAGCCATAGATTATTTTAGTCATCTTACAGTCGAGCCGTCATTCTATTCGATGATAAAAGAAGGCGACGAAGACTTTGTGCAAAGCGATTATTTTCCCAAAATGGCATGGCTAAAAACAGATTTGGAAACCGTTTTTGATCCCGATTGTGACGATGTGTTGCGTGTTGCGTTTATGCATAAATTCCAACGTGCAAAACTTGCAGACTTAGTCGGATTGCTTTCGGGGAGAGATTTTAAAACGCGTGAGTATAACGAAACAATCATTGAAAGCACTTATAAAGATTTAATCGATGGCGTAAAAAACGTTATTAACGAGAATAACTTTAAACAATTTATGATTGCTATAAAAGGTGCCGGATTTGTGTCGAACAAACTTGTTACATCGAATATGGCACTTGACTTTGCATATACGTTGTATTTAATTTTGAAGAAAAATGAATCGATAGCAGTCGGGGAAGTGAAACGTTTAGTCCAAAAGTGGTACGTGTTGTCTGTTCTCACGGGAAGATATTCTTCGTCACCTGAAACGGCTTTTGCTAAAGATTTGCGCGCTATAGCAGAGTTCGGTGTGGAAAAAGTATTGAGCGACATCGAAAGCGCAACGCTGTCTGACAACTTTTGGGATATCAAAATCGTTCAAGATTTGGAATATACATCTACAAACAATCCAACATTCTTGGTTTTTCTTGCTGCTCAAATCACAAGGAATGATATTTCGCTTTTATCAAACAATGTTTCTGTGCGCGAACTGGTTTTGCTCGGCGGGGATATACATCATATCTTTCCAAAGGATTATTTGAAAAAACTTGGACATGAAAAGAGTAGTTACAATCAAGATGCAAACTATGTCTATCTTGATAAGCCTGTCAATCAATCTATAGGCAATAAAGCACCGAATGTTTATTTTGAAGAAGCATTCAATCAATGCGATACCAAACAGATTAGAGTTGGCGCAATAGTCGATAAAAAGCAATTGATTGACAACTTGAATATGAATTGTATCCCTGAAAACGTCAGGTATATGGATGAGTCCAATTATGCTGAATTTTTGGAGCAGAGAAGAAAAATGATGGCGCAAAAGATAAAAGAATATTATTATTCGCTTTGAGGTTGGCGTATGCAAGATTTTGAAAAAATGGAAAATACAGTTAAAGCAGAATTGCCCGAATATAAACAGAAACGCATTCTCAACAAAAAACAATGGAAAGACGGCATAGCACAGATTGTAATTGTTGACGGCGTAAGCTGGGCGTGTTGCACAAGATGCAGCCATAAACTTGGGAAAATCAACAGTTATGAAGCATTGAAAGAGAGCAATTTTAGCATCGAAATCAAATGCCAATCGTGCAAATGGATAAATACGGTCTCAAAGCGTTCGATTCTATGTGCGGACGTTACTCAGACACCTAACATCAATGAACAAGAATAAACAAATATCCCGAGCGACCACACCCGGGATATTTGCTTTGTAAGAAGATATTTAAGGGAGAAAATCACAATGCTTTGAGCATTGACAATTTGTTTTTGTGCGTTGCTTTTTTCTTTGTGCCTTTATTATAAGCATACTATGCGATATAAGTCAATCAAAAATATGAAAAATATTTCACATTATTTTATCGGGCACGGTGAGCACTGAAAATCGAGAGGAATTTTTATTGACAAACGCCTCACAGGAAAGAAAATAAGCAATCGTTTTCTTAAAGTTGAACAAAACGCTTGTCAAACAGTTGGTTTTAGTGTAAGATATCAAATGTTCACGATGAATGCGGAGGCATAGCCCAGTTGGTTAGAGCGCTACGTTGACATCGTAGAGGTCATAAGTTCGAGTCTTATTGTCTCCACCACACGTGAACCATCCGCACATGTAGCACTTACATGAGCGGATGATTTTTCATTTTCTGACATTTGTAGTTTATCGGCAAACACAAATCTTTGTTCCTCTTTGTGCTGTATCTTATGAAAAAATGTATATTGTGGTTGTCAATGGTTATATCAAGCACTTGTTTTGTTCTGCTTCCACGGTTTACAGGTATTTCGCATTTGCTATAAAAAAGTCCCTGTTGATCATTGGGATCATCAGGGACATGGTGTGAATATTTGAAGTAGATTTCTATCTTATCGTCGTATACGATTATTTTGTCGATGAGATTATTTAATAGTATTTTTGGAGACGCTTTCAGCGATTTCCGCAGGTACTTTTCAACATCATCTCGAGATAAACTAAGTGCGAGTTTATTTTCCTCGTTTGCAATTTCTTTTTCAAGTTTTTCTTTCTCGCTTTCAAGTTGCTTTAATCGATCTTTCGTGCTTGTAGTAATTATTCCTTCTTGTAATGCTATCAAAAGATTGTCTATGGATTTTTTTGTATCACACAAACGGGCTTTTAATCCAGTTAATAATGATTCATCTTTTTGCCGCTTACTATGAACGTCTATGATTTTGTCTACTAAAAGCTTTATATTTTCATCCGTTGCAAACACTTTGAGAGTTGTTTCAAATATAAATTTGTCGAGCTTATCTTGACGAATAACTTTCATATCGCATATGTGTTCTTTGCGTCCAGAGCATTTATAATAGTGAAAACGCTTTCCGCTTTGTGAAGTTGACGAATCGCAGTGCATAGGACGGCCGCAGTTACCACAGAATACCTTTGCTTTTAACCATAATTCAGTGTCTTTACATATTCTTCCGGTTTTATATAGTGCCAACCTTTTTTGTATAGAATAAAACAGATTTTCGCTTATAATCGGAGGATATATATTTTTATATTCAACCCCCATATATTTGGTTATACCTATATATTTTTCGTTTCTTAATATTCTATATAACGAATTTTTTACAAAATCGCCGCCTTTATAAGTATATCCTTTTGCATTGAGTTCATTAATAATGTCCGGGATTATTTTGCCGTTGTTGTATTCTTGAAATATATAACGTATGATTTCGGCTTGTTCATCGTTTATTACTATATGCTTGTTTACTACATTATAGCCGTAAGTAAGACCGCCGCCGCAGAACAGTCCTTTTTCACGGCTTTCCATAAGTCCGCGACGTATTTTTTGAGATAATTCGGCTGAATAGTATTCCGCAAGACCTATATACATATTTTCGAGCAAAATACCGTCCAAGTTTTTGCTTCCGTCTATATTTGTTGATGTGCGTTGCGTTGCCGATATTAGATTTTTGCCGTTTTTGATGAGTTTTTGCTTGTTGATTGCAATTTCGATTGAATTGCGACCGAATCTGTCTATCGCATATACAAGCACAATATCCCAAGCGGTTGTACGTTCGGAATCCGCCAACATTTTTTGGAAAGCAGGTCTATTATCATTTGTACCCGTTGTTGCTCTATCTATATATTCGTCTAATATTGATAACCCGTTTTTTTCTGCGTATTTGTAGCACTCGTGTAGTTGACCTTCGATAGATTGTTCGGTTTGTCGCTCGCACGAGTATCTCGCATAGATGACTGCACCTTTCATTTTGATATAACCTCCGTGTTTTGAAATCCTTTTTATCATAGCGAATTAGAATTGGAAGCGTAACATACTCACCCGGTACTCTTTCTCGTTTTTGTGGTCATTTTCCAAGACTGAGCCGTACTCTTCCAAGACTTTTCCGTTATTTTTTGTACTGCGAACTTATAAATTCGCTTGCCGAAACCAATTTCGACAGCATCGAAACATCAGAAAAGAATGCAGCTGGTCAAGGAAACAGAAAACCAATATTGTTTTGGGCTTCTTTATATGGTTTCCAATATTAGTTTTCCCTTGACAACAAATGATTTTCTGATACTCTCACAAACCGAAACGCAAAACGACATTTAGTACGGTTTAGTCGAGAAAAAGTACGGCTGAGTCTTGATTGATGACTTGATTTGTCGGTTTTATATCCGGTTTTGTCCTTGTCAGTATGTTACGAACGGCAAATTATTTGTGTATAGTAAAAGAAAAAACGGAGGTGATGACCTATGAAAGAAGTCAAAGGCGACACAAGCATTTTGGATATTGAAACTTTTATAAACGGCTACCCAATTGTGAGCGAAATGCCCGACGAGTTTGTGCTTGTGCTTGCCAAAGAATTGTGCGAAATGATTGCTTGGGATTCAAAAGAATAAGAAATCTCATAGTTGTGTACCATAAATGTCGCATAACGATTAATGTCAAAAATTTCTTATGAAAACCCGTTGACTTTTGTTTTTGAATGACTATAATGAAAATTACAAAACGCAATAAATGTTGCATATTGTAAAAGGGGTATACAATGCAAGTAAAAAACAAAGAAACGATAGATAAGATTTTGAACATACTCAACGAGAGTTTGCGTGAGAACAACGGCACTCCGTCTATATACGAAATTGCCGACGCGATAAACGTAAATCCTTCCACGGTCAGCAGATATATCAACTATTTAGTGTCCGAAGGCATAATCGAGAGAAAAGGCAAGCATTGCAATCTCACTACATCGAAGTTTGCCAAAACAATGTCCAATGTAACAGCTTGCCCGATTGTCGGCGATATTGCTTGCGGCTCTCCGATACTTGCGGAAGAAAATATAGAATCGTATGTATCAATCTCAACCGAGTTCTTCGGTCCCGGAGAGTACTTCATACTGAAAGCGAAAGGCGAAAGTATGATAAACGCAGGCGTAAACGATGGAGATTTGGTTGTTATACGCAAGCAAGACACTGCAAACGAAGGACAAATAGTGGTTGCACTCACGGATGACGGAGAAGCTACGTTAAAGCGATATTTTTTGGATAAAAAGCACAAACTAATAAGGCTGCATCCCGAAAACGATGCACTTCAAGATATGTTCTATAAGAACATTCAAATTCAAGGCATAGCCGTAAAAGTAATAAAGGACTTGTTATAAAAGAGCAATATGGAAAAACAACGGACTTATCTTTGCATAGATATGAAATCATTCTTCGCATCTGTAGAATGTGCGGAACGTGGGTTAAGTCCGTTTGAAACAAACCTTGTCGTTGCAGACGAATCTCGCGGAAAAGGTGCTATAACTTTGGCAATTACTCCAAAGATGAAAGCACTCGGAGTCAGAAATCGTTGCAGACTGTTTGAAATCCCTAAAAACATAGATTATATGATTGCTCTCCCGCACATGAGTTTGTATATCAAATACTGCGCAGACATTTTTGATATATATCTCGATTATTTCTCGCCGGACGATATACATCAATACTCAATCGACGAGGCTTTTATAGACGTTACGGACTACTTGTCTATTTACAAACTCGAACCAAAGCAACTTGCAAAGAAAATCATAAACGAGATAGCCGAGCGCACGCATATTCCTGCGACTTGCGGTATAGGCACAAACCTGTATCTTGCAAAGATTGCACTCGACATCACGGCAAAACATTGCAAAGACCATATTGGAATGCTTGACGAGCAAACATTCAAAGAAACTTTGTGGGAGCATAGACCGATAACCGACTTTTGGAATATCGCAAACGGTATTGCCACAAGGCTCGCCCGATATGGAATTCATGATATGAAAGGCGTAGCAACAGCCCCGGAAGATCTCCTTTATAGGAATTTCGGTAAGAACGCTAAATTGCTAATCGACCACGCAAACGGCAAGGAAAGTTGTACGATTGCGGACATCAAGAACTACAAGGGTAAGTCAAAGTCTATCTCAAATTCTCAAATCTTGTTCAGCGACTACGCATACGATAAAGCACATATCGTCATACAAGAGATGGCATTGAGTGGTTGTCAGCGACTTCTAAAAGAACATTTGATTGCAAGCCACGTCGGTATTTCCGTCGGGTATTCAAAAGATGCTGCTCCGGCTACGGGCGGAACGCTCAAAATGGCTAACAGCACCAATCTCTATTCAATGGTTAAGGAATACGTTGATAGAATTTTTGAAGATACCACACATCAAGACGTTCCTATCCGCAGACTCGCTATATGTTTTAGCGGACTCGTGGACGAATCTGCCGAGGGCTATGATTTGTTTACGGATTTAGACGCATTGCAAAAAGAGCGCAATGTCGAAAAAGCGGTGTTGGAAATCAAAGAAAAGTTTGGCAAAAATGCAATGTTGCGAGGTTTCGACTTGCAAGAAGGCGCAACGCAAAAAGAACGCAACAAACTGATTGGAGGACACAATGGCGGTTAAAAACAATGACGATGTGAATCGCGCGGCTCAGTTCCTTCCATTCGATGCACTAAAAGGCTTGTCCGAAGAATTGCAAAGCAGAATCGAAAAGCGAACGCGCGTTCCCAGACACGAGTTTTCTGACGAAAAGAAAGAAGAATTGTCCAAAACCCTTGTGAGAGTGGACAAAGGAACGGTTGTGAGAATCAATTTCTATCTCAACGGACATTACATTGATATAGAAGGAACCGTTGCGAAAAACAACGTGGTCTATCATTATTTGACGATAGGTCAAAAGAAGATATTTTATGACGATATCTACCAAATCGATATAGTTTCCGAATAACTGCCCCGGTTTATAAGGAAATTGTATATAGGGTGCGCAAGATAGTTTTTCTGCGACGCGGGAGTGCCTAACCCGGTCAATGCAGTGGGCTAAATACAAGTCTATGTGCGCTATGGGCGAAGGAGGTGCTTTTATGGATAATGCTATTATCACGCAAGACGCTATTCCGATACGAAAACTGTGTCCCGAATGCAGAAAGTATTTTGTAGCGAGTGTTAAAAGTAACGGCGAAATCGTGGGGAGATGCTCACATTGTCACGCTAAGTACTTTGAGCAGAAAAAGAACAACGTGCGACTTATCAAAGTTGTACAAAGATAATCACTAAAAAGGAAAACTACATACGTCTATATAGGCAAATCAAGGTCGGGCTGTGACAGCGCCCAAGATAAATCCTCGTTCCCCGCTTTTATAGATAAGATTCGATAGGAGACAATATCCCCAACCCGAATGCGACGTGTTGAAAAAGGTCGCAAACCGAGTGGGGATATTTTTATTCTCCGCTACGGGAAAATCTATTTATAAGAACTAGGAGAAATTTATATGACAATGCAACAAATCAAGAATGACTTAAAAGACATTCAATATTATTACGCGCGCAAAAATGTGTTTGACAAAGCCTCTACCGAGGTTGGAAATTCAACAATACTCGAACTCATCAACAAATATCATACGGCAATATGTTCTGCGCCGCCTAAGCTTTACGACATTTATGTAAGTCTATATGTACACAACAACACACAAGAAACTTTGTCTGTTGAGCTAAACTATTCGCCGGACTATGTTCACAAGTTGAACGATAGGCTTTGCAAGTTTTTTCTGCAACAGTTATCGGCATAATCAAGGTGTGATATGGACATAAGAATTCCCGATTTTGCAGCAACGTTTTCAGACAATATTTATCGCACAAAAAATCATATCGTGACACAGCATATGAAGTACGAAAAAAGCGATATTTATGACAACACTTTGATAAGCCACGATACATATTATCGGCGCACTCCAAAGCGTGACAGCGAGTATAAAATGTTGTTTGAATACAAAGACAATATCGATGGTAAACGGATACCGTCAACGGCATATACGCGCAAGTATATTGACTAAGATTTTGAGAGAGATGGGCAACTGTTCATCTCTCTTTTGTTTTCACAATCAAATGTTTATAGTACGGTTTTGTCTTGGTAAAGTACGGGTTTGTATTGATTTTGAACTAGAAAAACGAGATTTATAACCACGAAAACGAGGTTGAGTATGTGGCGGACAGTCTTGCTTTTTGCTAAGATAAATGCGTAATCAATGAGTGCTCACAAATGATGCGACGCTCGTTTTTAGGACTTTGCAAAATAGGTGGCCACCTTCTGAAAACAGGTCGAAAGAAACGGGATGTTTTATTTGAAATCTCATTGAATTGCACCCTACAACTTAATATCAAAATTCGTGCTTTGCTAACGGCAAAACGGGCATCAAAAATCACAGTTGAACTAGCGACTTTACGGGTAAAGGAGAAACTATATTTATGGCAAAAAATTATAACGAAAGACGTTGGATGGTTCCCTCCAAAAGAGCGACGGGATATGCATCCGAACGTCAAGCAAAAGTGCACCAAAGAGGTGCCGACGAAGGCAAACAACTTACAGATTATGAGCTTGGACTCAGAAGCGGATATCTTTTGTGTCAATCCGACCACACCGGTATCTACAAGTACAAAGAGGCAATCAAAGCCGGCAAGTCCAAGACAGAAGCAAGACGCATTTCACGTATGAAAGGCAAAAAGAGCGCATAAGGAGGTATGACAAATGGATAAGAAAATCTTTGTAGAAAGAGAAACATACGAGAAAAACGGCAAGCAGTATTTTACATACTTCATCAAAGGCGTTGTGCGCGGCATCGAAGCAAGAGTGCAACTTATGCCACCGGACTTCACGGGCTACACGGTTTTGGATATCGTTTTCGGCAATGAAAACAAAGCGGAACTCGTTGTAACGCCCTATGAAATCAAGGACGAAAAAACAGGCAAAGTCGTTTCGGGCAACACCTATGGCGTACGTTCTTTTGACGAAGACGGCGAAGTTTACGAATGCAAGATTCAGCCGTTCAAATCATCGGACAGAGCATTGCTCAATATGCTTATCAGATAAATAAGCGTCACGGAATACGGCTTGAAATACAGCCGTATTTCTTTCAAAAAACATGGAGGATTTATATGAATCAAGAAAAGAAAAACAGTATCAAATGGATTGCGACACTTATGGCAATCATAGTCCTTTTTGCAGGCGTTGGCGCAGCGCTGGGGCTTGTAATTCAGCAAATGAAACAAAACAACACAGACACGCCTATTGCATCGGGTGATGGCAAGAATATGTTTGAAGGTCAAATATATGAAATGCCTTCCGTACTTGCATTTTCGGCAGACGCAACGACTGCGGCAGACTCCGGTCATACGGCATCCGTAACTCTTACTGCAACCGTCCTTCCTGTCGAGGCAACCAACAAACTCGTGGATTGGAGCGTTGCATGGGGTGTGACAAAACAACACGGAAGTGAAAACGTCACGGACTACGTTACCGTAACTCCGAAAAGCGATGGTAGCAATATCGCGACCGTAACTTGTAAGAAAGCATTCGGTGACGATGAAATCATTGTTACGGTTACGACAAGAGAAGGCGGGTTTACCGCAAAATGTCAAGTGCTCTACGTCGGTGCGCCTACTTCTATCAAAGTTACACCCACCGGAGCAAAAACCATCACCGATAGCAAATGGAACAACGCAAAAATCGTGGAAATTCAAAGTTCCAAAACCTACAACTTTGATATTTCTCTTGACAATGAGTTTGGACTTGTGGGCAGTACGTTCACTCCCGAATACAAAATCTCCGCTGTTTCTTATGGCGCAATCAAGGTTAAGAAAGAGATATACAAATCGGGAACACTTCAAAGCACCGAGTATGCCACGGTTAATTACGTTGTTCAAGACGTGTTTGAATCGGCAGGATACATTTGGACTTCGTTCCAAAAACCGGGTGGATATGTGAGCGTAAACAAGTTTTTAATTGAAAACGGCAAGTTGCAAGTTATCGGTGAAAGTATGCCTTCGTCTTACTACGGCATTTCGGCAGATCCTTCTCGCAAAGTCGTTGAGTCTTTTGACAGTTATGTGGATGGCAAACTTCCGTATGTCACCATCACGGTTACCGAAGTGAAAACGGGTATCAGCACCACTATCAACATTCGTACGGTATCCGGCGTTCAAAGCGTATCGCTCTCCGATTCAACGCTTTCGTTCTAATTAGAGGTGGAGCATGAAAAAGCAAATGAATGTTGGCAAGACGATTGCCGTAATCGTATGTGCATTGCTCTTGGTGCTTGCCGTCGGTTCTATTGCTTTCTTCACTAATGGTTTTACATCTGATTTCAAAACTTTTTATGTTGAAAGCGATGGAAAGCGAATGCTCTCGGACTATGACAACTACATAATGAAACAAGATGCGGAAAACAAATTCGTAGTCAAATACACTTTTGGAGCAGTCAATAAGGACATAAGCGGTTATACCTTAAAGATTGTTCCTAACGTATCGCACGACAATGATTTTGACTTCACGGTGGACGGAGAGATATACAGTTTCGGCGCGGAAGAAGATCTCACAAAAGGCTTTGATATTACCCAAAACGAGAACGACTTCGTTATCAGCGGTAACTATACAATGCAAAGCATTTTGCAAAGACTTTATCCCGACAAAGAAGTGTCTTTCAATCAAGACGACGCGGACAATTCCGTAGATAATTTCACTTTGCTTGTTTACTCCTACAATGGCGAAGCGGTGATTAAAATCAGTTTCCATAATTACGTTGCGGTGGAAGGTGTCACACTGCAAGAACAACTCGTATTCGAGGTACAGCCGGATGGCACAATCAAAGCGAAATAGCCGTTTGGTTATGGCAATATTCTTGGTCCTTTGCACCATCGTTTTGATGATGCAAGGGACAGAGCAAATTGCGTATGCGTCAAGTGAAAACTCGTTTGACACCACGAACGTTTTGGATGACCTTTTGTCATCCACCATAGACGGAAAACCTTTCGATTTGAAAGACTATCCGTACAACGAAAACGGGACGTTGCGCATTGTGAGTTTTATAGAGTATTGCTACTCGTTCAAATCCAATATGCGAGCAAATTACGGACTTTATCTGCTGATTTATAACCCACAAGCCTTGAATTTGTCAACAAACAGCAAACAGAACAAAATTCAAATGTCTGTAAGTTACGACAAAAACGGCACGCCTACAAGGTATGAAAAGTTTGATTTGCAGTTCTGCAGCAAGTCATCAAACGACTATAAAAATCTGTTCTACAAATACAAAATCGTAGATAGAAAAATAGCCGATAAGACCTTTGCGGAACGAGTAAATACCAATGAGCGCAGATACGAAATTTCTGGCATAGAACTCGTAACGTACGGAGATAAAAACGCTACCGAATACGGTGTCGGCGGAACGTACACTTTCACGGGATATTCGGAAGGATACGGCCCTGACGCCAATGCAAAATCTACGTTGAATTGCGTTGTGCAAGACCTTGAAACCTTAAAGCTCGAAGTGCATCACACATCGTTCAGAACCAATGTTTCAAGCAAAGGCAAAGACCATTATAACGAAGTCAACTCGGTGTATTTTTCTATCCCTGAACGCATCTATCAAGAGTACGGAAAGTTGCAAAAGATACGCGCGGAATGGTGGGAGTACAAGACCAAACTTGCCGCTATCACTTCCAACGAAACGTTCTATCAAAAGATGCTTGCAGGCTCAAAACTCAAAACCGAGAAAGATCAAAACAATCCGCAAATTCCATATAGACTCTTCACAGGTTACAAGGTTGAGCAAACATCAAATCAATTTCATGGCTATACATCGATTGAATATGATTGGTGTTTCAACGAGCGTACCAATTATGAAGAGACAACCGGCGGCGCAGTTTTCAATTCTACGAAAGTTAGCAAGGCAAACAGTCAGTCGGATATGATACCTATGGTTTTCTATTCGCCATACGTCGGTTTGGATGAAGTCTTTGACTTTCTCTTTTCAAAACCCGTTGCGGGCGACGTTGCATCCAACAGAGTTGCCGAATATATCTATGGATATTCCAACGAACTCGGCAACGGATACATAGACTGCAACGGACGAGAGATAAGCAAGGACTTGTTTGAATCTTTCGTTGACGAAGGCAGGCAAATGGGACACAACGACAAAACCATTGACCTTGCCGACACGTTCAATCTTATGAGCTATAACTCCAATCACTCGTGGTGGGATAAGCTCTGGGACTATGGTTTTTCGTGGCCTCAGACAAGCGGTGATTATAAAGACATCTCGCCTATCTATGAAGCGAAAGCGGATGACATGATTGCCGATGATTACGGCGTATCTCAAAGATTGCTCGTGAACAAGAACGACGTCGCAAGTTTGAGAGCGTTCTATGCAAAAGAAAGTGCGCTCAACAGACGAGTGGTATTGTTCAGATTTGCAAACACGGACTATTTCTCGCAAGCATGCGGACGAAGTGACAACGAAGGTAATTATGTTCCCGAGGACGAGGCAGACACTTATATTGCAAGCGAAACTATATTCATTGACTTTGACATCATAGAACTGACGTTCAACAAGGACGGAGTGTATCACGTCATTCCCGTTGTGTCCAGTCCTACCGACGTCATAAACGGTTTTACGGCTCCGGCACAGAGGTTGGAATGGTGGAAGATAATCATTGCGGTTATCATTCTCATCATTTGCCTAATACTTCTTGCACCGATACTGCCGTATATCTTCAAAGGAATTTGGCTCGTTATTTGCGCACCTTTCAAGGCGATAAAGTGCGCCAAAGAAAAGCGTAAAGCAAAGCATAAATCCACAAGTCGATAATAGTGACAAAACGCGCAAGGAGATACAATGAAAACAGTGAAAAGAATTGTGTGTATTCTGCTCATTATTTTGGTTGTATTCGCAGTCGGCTACTTGATATTTACAGGTAGCCGATTGCCTTCTATTACGACCGATAACGAGGCAAGAATACCCAATGTAGCAACCAATATAGGAGGCGGCTTATGAGCAAGAAAAACATAGCGTATATAGTGATAAGCGTGCTTGTTACAATAGCGTTTATTCTGCTCGCTGCACTTGTGTTCAAAACGTCCTATATTCGCATATTCGAGAGTTTAACCGACTTAATACACTCGATAAAATATTATTTCTGCAAACTATTCGGTATAGATGCAGAATTAAATCCGAGCATTCTCGACGGCTCAAACGCTATAAAATGGGAGTCTATACTTCCATACGACTTTGGCGATTTCAAAGTCAAATTCGTTGAGTTTTGGAGATTGTTTGCGAACCTTGACAACTTCATATTATACGGCAAAACCGTAGGCGAAAAAGTGGGCGTCGCGGCACAAATTCTCGTGATAGTTTTGCCCTTTGTGTTTGTACTATTCTTTGTTATAAAAAAGTTGTATTCAACTCCCAACACAAAGCATAACAAGGACTCAAAACCGCTACAAATTCACATGTCAATAGCACGAAAAATAACACGCCCAACAAAGCAATTTATCATAGGATATTTTGCGTTTTTGAGCAGCAAAAAATGGATACCGATTGTATGGGTGATTATATGGTTTTGCAGTCTGAATTTGACGAGTATCGTCATATCGTTCTTGGCATACTTTTTGTATTTCTCGGTGTCGTTTGACTTCGTTTCGATATACACGATTGCAAGAAAACTCGTCATAGATTTGCAAGTGATTTTCAAGCACTTTCCGTGGTGGAGTTTACTGCCTTTTGCGTGGCTCATTTTTGAGTATATCAGGCGCAAAATCGCAGTGGATATTTTATGTCATAAAGAGGCTCAAAATTGCGGCTTCATAAACGCCCTTCCGATAGTGTCTATGACCTGCGGAAGTATGGGTAAACGCAAGACCACAATCATTACGGATATGGCACTTTCTCAAGACGTTATGTTCAGGCAGAAAGCGCTCGAACTCTTGCAAAAAAACGATATGCGTTTTCCGAATTTTCCGTGGATTGCACTTGAAATGGAAGTGCGCAAATGTATGGAGCATCACGTCATCTACAATCTTGCGAGCATCGAGAAATGGATGAAGTTGAAGCGAGAACGTTTTGAAAAGCACCATAATGCAAAGTGGCAGTTGTACGGTTACGATTATAACCTATACGGGCTTACATATAATGACGAACTCAAAACATATTACCTTTTCGACGTATTGACGAATTATGTAAAGTTGTACTTTATATATGTCATAGAATCCAGCCTTATCGTGTCCAACTATTCCGTGCGAGAAGATAGCGTGCTTATGGACGGCGGAAATTTCCCGATGTGGAGTGCGGATTTCTTTGTAAAGAGGGATAAGACGAACAGCCACAATGCGCACATTCTCGATTTCGATACTTTACGACTTGGACGAAAGGTCATTGCGGACAATATAAACAACGGTAGTTTTGAGTTCGGCGTTGTGCTTATAACCGAAGTCGGTAAAGAGCGCGGCAACAACCTTGAATTGAAAGAAGTAAAGAAAGGCACGCTCGAAACAAATCAAAAGAACGACCTTTTCAACAACTGGCTCAAAATGTGTAGGCACTCGGCAACCGTTGAGAACTTCCCGTTTATAAAAGTTTTCACCGATGAGCAACGCCCTGAAAGTTGGGGCGCAGACGCACGAGATCTTGCCGACATTGTGACGATTATCTCTACCGGAGAAGCTCACGTTGCATTGCCGTTCTATACGCTTGAAGAAATGATAGCGGAAAAGGCGTTCAAGTGGTTTATAAAACTGTATTACGACCTCCGATATAAGCGTGGCGACAACACGCTGTTTATGCATACGCTCAAATGGTTTGTGAATTTGCTGTATCAGCGCAATTTGAAAATCTATAACAAGTATGGATACTCAACCGTGTTCGTGCAGACGGAGCAAGGCACTATGGACGGCAAGAAACATCGTGAGAGATACAATCTTATGAATTACAAGATTTATAAGGAGCGGTTCTCGACAGACTGCTTTTCCGATTATTTCAGCGATATGGCAATAAAGGCAAAGGTCGGTTTGAACGACTATATCGCCTATGCGACAGAGAAAGCGAGCGTGGAAGAACTAAAACAACAGCACAGTTATTTCATAGACGCGCTCTATCGTGACAGGGGGTGATGTGTATGTTTTATAAAGACGCAAAGGTTTATAGCGACGGCAGTCACTACATTGCAATACCGCATACGAGCAATCCGTGCAAGCGCAAGCGTGTCGTTGAAGCTCCTGTCGAAGTCACCGAAGATATGCAAACTATAAGCGTATCAAGCGACGAACCCGAAATGCAAGAAATTATGTCACAAGAAATTAAAGACGAATGGGATTTTACGGACATGACGCCTGTTGAATCAGATGATATGCCGTTTGATGTTGAGCCTCCAAAGCCAAAGAAAAAGTATGTAAAACGGAGTGAAGTCTTTGAAAAGTTATATGTCGAATCCGATGGTATGAGCAAGAAAGCAAGACGAAATTTTTTGTGCGAAGGTATGCGTCCGTATTTTTCCAAGGAGCAAGATGCCGACGCTTATGTTGGTTCCAAATTGGATGCCAAACTCAAGAGCCTTATAGCGAGAAAAACACGTTTTATACGCAAGGCATACCTTAATGATTTCAACTACTTCGTGACGTTCACATACGACGACTCTAAGCACGATGAAGCGTCATTTAGGAAGAAGTTGAGCATGTGTTTCAACACGTTTCACAAGCGTAAAGGTTGGCGATATATGGGCGTGTGGGAGCGTGCGCCAAAGACAAACAGATTACACTTTCACGGACTGTTTTATATACCTGAAGGCACTATGCCGGGCAATATGATTGAGAAGAAGGATTTTAATCTCAATACGCATAAAATGCAGTTAACGTTGCAAAGCGAATATTTTAACTCTCGTTTTGGACGAAACGACTTTGAACGCATAGACGATAATCTTGTGAAAATGGGAAACGCAATGGCGTACATTTTGAAGTATATTGACAAGACTCATGAGAAGATTGTTTACTCTCGAAAACTACCTGTGTATGTGATATCTGACATAGATGAAAACGATGTGCTATGCGGTATAGGCGTTGAAGAAAAGAAGTTGTTGTTGCAAGACAAATTTATGTGTTACAACGAAGGCGAACAGATTGGTGTAATAAGCCAAAAGACAAAATCGCGCCTACGAACTTCCAGCTAAAAACCACCGAAGATTCCGAGGCAAGACACCAGCAACGGCATGACGGATAAGCGAGGATTTCGCCAAGCGGGTTAGCGCGAAACCTCGCTCCGCTCCGTGCTGATCTGCCCGGATTCGGGTTTGTGTTTTAGAGAAGGCGTGCCGTAGTCTTGCGCGCGCGTACGCGTGCGCACTTGTATCAAGACTACGGCACGTCTAACAGGCAAACAGAAGTATCGAACATAAAATCGACATTAATTAAAGGATCTTTGTTTTACTGAGCATCGCCACTTCCTTTTTGCTTATTCCACGCACGACCAAAAAGTTCATTCCCATTAGGCGATAGTAAAAGAACTCTATTCTTTTTTATTATGTTTTTGGCACCATCATTCAAATTAGTTGTTCTGTCAATGGCTACGAAAACTTGTTTTCCGCTCTGTTCATACAGAGCAAAAGTGTTTTCGACTCGTTCATTCTCCATGCTTACAAACATTATTGAATCATGGACTACTATTGGTAACGAAGTAAGCTGTAAGACCGACAAGTCAAAAATAATCATTCCTTTATATTTTGTCCCCGTCCCCATATCATTAGGCGTTTCAAATATATATGATTTTGGATTGGGGATATAAAGAACCGGAGCAGCGGTCCCTTCTTTGTAAATAGAAGTATTGATTTCAGCCATTTTTGTGTTTATTCTATCGAGAAGAATTGCGATTTGTGACATATATCTTTTGTCAAGCTCCTCGGAGTTTTGTTTGACATCATTATCAATTTGCTTCTTTTGTAAATGATAGTCATTTTCTTTTTTTAAGCTTTCAATTCTCCTATCGATTTGTGCATAGGCTTTAAGAACAACCTTTGATACATTAGTTGTATTTTGTACTTGCTCAAGCTCTGTTTCATATTGCTTGATTGCATCCGAAAGCAGATTAATATTAATCCAAGTATCGTTTATTGCTTTTTTAAGTTCCTTTTTTAGGATAAAAGAAAGTTTCCTGTGAAAGTTTTCTACTTCTTCTAGATGTTCGATGTTCACATTGTTAAAGAATTCCGACAAGTCATTAAAATCCTTTTGGTAGTTTATTGGCTCGTATTCGGCATCCTTTTTATAAACATCTAACTTTGTGAACAAACGCGAACGTTGTCTTTTAAGAGTCGTAATCTCGCTTTTGATTTTTGCTATTAACTCTGCTTTTTCCGCAGGCAAATCAAGTATTCCTTTGTCACTTCTCTCCGCTAATTCCGTCGCTTCGGCTGTTAGCTGTTGTAGTTCAATTTTATTGGAATTATATTCTTTTTCAGTTATTTTAGGGATATACCGATATGCTTGCGCTTTATTAAACGCATCTTTTTTAGAGCACGCATCTTCATACTGTTCATTCAGTTCTTTGATTTCATCAAATAATTTAAATAACTTAATGAGTTCTGCTATTGAAACCCTTTCTGGCTCGTTTTTATGACAACGTAAAGGTAGTTGTTCATCGAGATTCTCTCGATTATAAACACGTATAAATCTACTTACAATTTGTCTAAAAGACAATCCTGATATTGGGATAGAGTACTTTTCTTTTAAAAACTCAGTAAATTCATTTAGTTTTAACACTTTTGGAATCGGAGTATAATCACTGTTACAAACGATAATCTCATTTGGATTATCAGTTGAGCGAGAGAAATGATATGTTTTATCAAATTCAAAAGAGAAGTAGACAGTATGAGCTCCCACATTGGCTTTAACATCTGGTAATTTTTCAATGTAATCGTTTCCGCCAAAGCAAAAATCTATAATCATTAAAAATGTTGATTTGCCTATAGAGTTTTTACCGGTATCGCTCCCTTCAATAACATTAAGTACGGGATTAAAAACTATTTTATTTCGTATTTTCCCATAGCTAACAAATTTGTCACAATATATTTCTTTCAACATAATACAAAACCTCTCCAATTAATTCTATTTTTCCCAAGATATAAAGAGCAACAAGGGTATCTTGATAATCTGAAAAGCTCATTTTATCTCGCACATCGTTATAAAGTTCAATGACCTCAAAACTTTTCGCGTTCAGTTTTTTTAGAAGAATAGGCATTTTTGATATAATGCTTTCTTTGTATGAAATAATTTTATTGGGTAATCGCATCAAACACCTCACAATTTTGAACAAAGAATGAAACAATTATTTGACAAGCTGTCCTATAGTTGTCTGACAACTCTAGTTTGTCCAGCATCCAATTAGTTATCTTATTGTAAATTTCCTCTTGCTCTAGTTCTTCTTGTTTTAGCTTGAAATAGCAGTTCTGAAAACTGTTGGCAATAATTTGGAATTCAATAGCTTTGCCATCAATTTGAATCAATGCGTCTCTTACGAAATAATAATACCGATTGACATCGTCTAAGATACGATCTCTTAAAATATCATTATTTTGGATTTTTTCGTTTATTTCTAATGGAATTTTCCTTAACTCCTGTATTTTGGGTGTCATTCTAATGTTTTTTAATTTTCTGAGGACGTCATTGATTTCTTCATCCAATGAAATAACATCTATTTTTTCTTTTATGCCATTCTTTTTTAACAACACCTTTTTCTTTTCAACCAACTTCTTATATTCAACGACTGTAGGGGAAAGCGAATAATGTGTTGCGCAAGTAGGGCAAAGACATATTTTATTTTGTTTTGCTTCAGGATCAACAGGTTTCGGTTTTATCTCGTTGAAGGCATCAACCAAATCATCCGCTAAAATACTAGGATATATATCGGCAACAACATAATTATACAAGGTCTTTTTCTTTGTCGTTTTATAAACCACGTTACCACATAAAGCGCATGTTCTATTTGTTTCGACTAAATACTCTATTTCGTCTTTTGGTGGAGTTTCTGTTGCTGTTACATTGGGCTTTTTGATTGCATATAAAAAAACACCTTTTAGGGAAACAGCTAATTCATCACTTTCATATGAATTGTTGAAATCTGCCTTTTTTGCTTGGCTTATTGACTCATCATTATTAATAAGTGTAATTAATTTTGATTTGAAATCCAACATTAATAATGGCGAGAGCTCTGGAATTAGCCAATCACAAATTCCAGTATATGTTCTCATTTGGGCCGTCTTACTTAGTCCAAAAGCATCGATTATTTCTTTGGTTAGTTCACGATTACCATTATACAAATTGCTTAAATATGGACGCTCATATATGTTCCCTACGGGCTTTCCCGCCATTAAATTTTCAAATGCGTCTGTGAGAAAAACAGATAAGTCATAGTTTTGCTTGTTTCTACAATCATACACCAAATGCATAAATGATGAAAAATTAAGCATCTATCATATACCTCCCCTTTGCCAATTGCGTGCCAATTCCGTGTTTACCGTAAAAATCTTTTTTTCATGTATAGTTTCATTGTAATTAAGAAGGCAAAAAGTGAAAGCAAAGAAATCTTTCATTTTAGATTTTGCTCGTTTCTTTATTGTTGGATTAATTATAACATATTATTTTTGCTTTTTCAACATATTGGTGTATGCAAATGTACAATCAATAAAGCAAATTAACGAACGTGCTCAATTCTAGGTATTGCGTGGGCACAAAAAACATTATAAACCAATCTGTCGCAATCAGAAAGGCGAACAAATTTGATGGAGTGTTAATACACTGCTCTCTTTTGTTGCGCTCATTTGCGACATATCGGGTTCAAAACATCTCCATCGAAAAAAAGAAAGGAGATGTTTTTATGTCTAATGTAATTCTAAAAAATGAATATGCAAGTGAAGTGGAATGTAAGAAAGCCGTTAATGAGTTTAATAAAGATAAAGCACCCGATGAGGAAATGCGATACTGTTCTTATTTCAATGAATTAACAAACAAGCGCATGTATGTCCCGTGCTCGATTAGCTACTTTTATGCGTGGCGCAACATGTTAGCAGAAGAACATAGAAAACGAGATTTAGAATCTCGGTGTTTAATCCCATCGGAAAGATATAGCTATCAGAAAAGATGCACAGAAGATTGCTCCCGTTGTCCTTATGGGAAAAGTCATCGAGAAGGAGGGACTTTATCTTTAGATAAAGCAATTGAAGAAAACAGTAATGGAATTACTGTGGCTACAACCAAAAGTCCTTATGATGTATTGCTCGAACTCGAACAACACGAAACGCTTGCATGCGAAATGAACCAACTTGATGAAACAAGTAAAAAAGTATTAGAGCTTTTCAACGAAGGATACACGGATGCTCAAATAGGAAAGGCGTTAAACATAAAAAGATCGACCGTTCAATATCGGAAAGCTATCCTAATTAAACGTTTGAAAGAAAAACTAGTAACATATTAATTTTTGGCAAATTTGTCTCGCCATCCCATTTGATTATTGAAGGCAAAGCAATACGTGTCTTCAAACATCAATACAGGAGGTGAAGTATGTGTCTACAGAAACGATAGCAATGATAGTTGGACTGTGTGCATCGGCATCAGGAATCATTTTTGCGTTTTTGAGCTTTCGACGCAACGAGCGGAATGATAACCGTGTCGCCGGGAAAAACGAAGGAACGATTTTAACCGACATTGCACACATAAAGTCAAGCGTTGATCGTATGGAAAAGAACATCAACAGCGTTGACGAGCGTTACACGAGTATGACGGAGCGATTGGCTCGTGTCGAAGAAAGTGTAGAAAACATTCAAAAGCGACTTGAAGAAATGCATGAAAAAGGAGGTGATTAGTAATGAATTTCGTAAGCGTCCCTATTATAGTTGTATGCTGCTATGTATTGGGAGAGATTTACAAAGTAATTTTTAGCAAAAAGACAAATGCATACAAGTTTATTCCAATTGTAATGTGTATTTTCGGAGGAATTTTGGGTATCGTGATGTTTTATACAAGCCCCGAAATGATTTTCTATGTCGATAATGCATGGATTGCACTTGGCGTCGGAATGGTAAGCGGAGTATCTGCGACAGGTACAAATCAAATCATTAAACAACTGTTTGGTAAAAACGAAGAATCTAAAGAAAAGGAGAAGGAAAATGATTATACTTCACAAAAATAACTATAATCCCAAGTTGGATTTCTTGATATGTAAGAACCTACTAAAAGAAACACCGAGAGATTGTGACGAACTCGATTTCAAAGATTGTTTTTTCGGAAGGAGAAAACCGTTACATTTTCATGAGAAGCAGATTGTAAAAGTAAGAAAATTTTTCAAAACACATAATATTCTTAAACTTTCGAGATGGGATATTAGGACGCTTTATCGAATTATAACTGGTAGCAAAGAGAAAATCTCTTTTGGGATTATTTGTCCTATTAATTCACCTGACGATATAGTCATCTTGGCAAATCTCGTGAGAAGTACAAACATTACGGATAAGTACACGCTTTTTAGAATATTGCTTGTTGAAGGCTATTGCCTTGCTACGAGAAAAGTTATCGTCCTATATCGCTGGATGTGTAAGAGAATGCTTGACAGTGTTGAGCTCGGTGACGACTCATCGGCATTAATGATATGGAAACACATTCACGAGAGAACGAATGAGTATTTCGAAAAGCACGATGCTAAAGAGAATGTTATCGCATTGAATCAAGTCGCAACTTTCAAAGACGATTTTCTTTCTTTTGTTTCTGCCGATAGGTTGATGCTGTTCGGCTCTCTCGCCATAGGAAAAGGAAATGAGTATAGTGATGTCGATTTGATTGCAATTTTTCCTGACGAACGAGATTTATATGACGTTAAGGCAGAGTGCAGAGGTTATTGGGAAGAGAAACTAAGCATTTCTTTCGATATTATAGTCATACACAAGTCTGAATTTGATGCTTTGTCCCGCCCGGCAATCAAACGAACATTGAAAGAAATCGGAGGTTGTTATGATGTCGCTTGATACTCAAAACAGAGAACTAATCGTCCGAAAAAGAAAGGCACAATTTATCGAAAAGGCATTGCAGTTTTGCGGATACGATTTTCGGCACGACGATTACAAACATGTAGTTTATGCTGAATCGGGATACAAAACTCAGAGTGAAGAAAAAGCAAAAAACTTATATGACGCATACTCGTTTTTGTTGTCAAATGCACAAAATCCTTTTTCTGCAAGTATGCTCAAGAGGTTCTTTTATATCTTGACGGGGAAAGAGACAGATGAAGCGTTGATAATACGAATGATTACTAGGTTTTTTGAAGGAATCGATATGCCGCCGCTTGAAAAGGCCATTGAATATCATTTGTACGTTTTTTCAGAATTGCAGTGGCTATCCTCTGAAGAGATTCTAATAGTACCGCTTATGTTCTTTAATTTCGTGTTAGTAAAAGGCGGAATCCCGACGATTTACTTTGTGCAACCGGTATTAAGAAGATATGTTGAATGTAGAAAGGCGTATTTCGACGGCGATAAGACGCAGATTTACGAGTTTTTTCTTGGGGAATTGCGGGTGGCAAAATTTCAGGATAAGAGTTTTTACAAAAAGCTCAAACCATTGACAACAAAAGAAATATGCGACCGTTTTTTGGAAGACAAAGAACTGTTGCAATCACGCTATGGGGTTGAGAGTATATGTATTTTCGGTTCGTTTTCAAAGGAAATACAGCGTCTTGATTCCGACATCGATTTGCTTATCCAATTTTCGCAAGATTTGTTTTATGAGCAGAAGAATCAATTGAAAACGGATTTGTCAAATCGATACTTTGATATTTTCAATCGCTATATAGATATTACCGAGATAAGCGAATATGTCAACGATTGGATTGTCAAAGAAATTACAACCTACAAAAAAATATTTTAATAACAAGGAGTTAAAAACAATGAATAAAGGATTAAAAAACTATACAAAACAAATTTCTAAATCACTGGACGGAACCGGTGAAGTTTATGTGAACATAAACAAAAATGATGCAAACGCACACATCGTTATTCCGCTTTTGACGAGTGTAGGACAATCCCCGATAAGCACGTCATTGATATTCGATTATCAAAATCGAAACGAAGTCGGCATGTTTGGTAAAGGCGTAAAACTGAACTGGTATGGTAAGGTTTCTAGATCGGCAAGCGGTGTGCATATTTTGAATGCAGACGGCTCGCAAGATACTTTTGTATACGAAAGTCAAAATACTTATGTAAATAAGGAAAGGCAAATGAGAGTAGAAGTCCAGCCATTGAGTGGTTATGCGAATGATGCGGACTATTTATTTTCGGATAAAAACGGCGGAACGATTAAGTACGTAAGTACGATGCTTGATTATCCAAAGACTGTAACGGCGAAATCGGGAGAGCAATATACATCGGATTTTATCAATGCAGTGCCGTATATTTCAAACGGGAAAGGTGATACTGTTGAGTTTACAAAGGTTGGAACAATGGCAACAAAAGCCGAATGGAAAAAGAATGGCGTTTCCCTTTTGTCTGTCGAATTTTCTTATGAAAACGGTTGCTTGACTAAACTTATTTACAAAAAAGGGAACACAGTTTTGTCGGAAACTGCTTTGGCTTTGTCGGAAACTGAAATCAGTTTGCGCGATGTAAAAACATGTCAATGCGTAAAATGCGATGTTTCTTCCGGGAAAGTAACGGCAATAAAAGATGGTCATAGTAGCGATCTTGGTGCAACGGTTACTGGTGGCAGCACAACAGCTATCACGTATGAAAGCGATACGTTATCATCAGTGAGTGACGAGTATGGCAATAAGTCGTATGTATTGTTCGATAAATCGGGTATGCCTATTTTTGGTAAAGATTCGCTTGGACGTGTTGTTAAAACATCGTTTGATCCGGAAACAAAAGCGGTTGTGTCGCAGAGTTCGCCTATAGACACATCGAACACTACAAGTGCAATCCAGCCGTCCGGATTTTCGTGTGACACAAACGTGAGTAGAACAACATCTTCTTGCACCGACTCGTTTTTTAAACCACTTGTCGGTGAAACTACATGCAAGTATGCAGCGTCTGACAATTCGAATAATATCAAAAATGCGACGGCATCATACACTATTAGCGGCATTGCTACGGACACCATTACTGCGATTATTTGGGCAAAGCAATTGACGCCTATGAGCAACGTTGGCAATACCGTGAAAAAAGGCGTTGTTGCAAAACTAATTGTCGGCAGTCAAGAATGTCAGGCGGTATTTGATAAAAAAACAATAGACGATAACTTTGATGTCATGATTCTAGGAGTGAATGCGAAAGAAGATTTTTCGAAAGTTGATTTGAAACTCTATTTTTGTGATAACTCGTCTCTTGAAATCGGCAAAATACAAATTTTGAAAAAAGAGATCGGTGCTTTTTATAAGTATGGCAAAGCAGGTAATCTTGAAGAAATGTCGCAAGGCGAAAACCAAACGATTATAGCATATGACGATGATAATCAGCCGATTGAGGCTGCCGGTAGCGACGGGACCGAATACGACTATGAATATGATGACAACGGCAACCCGACGAGAATCTGGGGGGCATACAATGTCCGTATTGACAACGAATACGATTCCGTCATCAAAACTAATATCAAGAAACAAATTGTTTCCAATGTCGACGAAAGCAAAAAGATTGTTACGAGCAAAGAGTATAACTCTTCTTTTAACAACGTGGCAAAGGAAACGGACGAGCTTGAAAACGAAACCTGTTACGAGTATAACGCTCTTGGAAACGTCAAAAAAATCATAGATGCTATGGGTGTTGTTACAGAGTTTTCTTATCAAAACGATACGATTATTAAAGATATGCTTTTGAAAAACGGTAATGCAACCGCAATGGGTGCGCATTATGACTATGATGCAGCAAACAGAATCAAAAAGGTGTCACTTGAAAACGGTTCGGTTTATGAGTTTGAATATGATTCGTGCAGCAATATTTCAGCAATAAAACTTAACGGTATCGTCGCGTATGCGTATGAATACGATTCGAAAGGCAGGCTTGTTTCTCAAATATACGGAAACGGAGATAAATATGTTTTCAGCTATGAAAACGAACTCATTAGAAGTGTAAGTTTTGCAAAATCCGGTACACAAGGCGAGGTAAAATTCTCTTATAAGTATGATGCTAATAAACGTGTTAGCAAGGTTCATTCGGGGGCAATAAGCGGCCCTGTTTTGACTGAATACACTTACGATGACAACGATAGAGTAATCAAACAAAGCGGAACGTCGTTTGAAGTTAGCAAAACATATGACAATGTAGGTAATATTGCAACGCAATTAAATACGGTAGACGGATATGGAGTATATCAGTCCAACGAACCTATCAGACATTCAAAATACCGTAATACAACAAGTGTGTTTGATTCTTTCAAGTATTCGAGTTTTGTAGGGGATTTCAGCAGAAACGCAAAACTGTCGCACGAAGACCAAAACATTTATCCTGTTACACACAGTGGTGACGTGCAGCGAAATATTATGTTTAAAAAAGAAAACGGGTTGCGCTATGTACGCATTGACAGAGCTCACTTGCTAAGTTATAGGCCAACAAAAGATTTTGCGGATGCTTTCGAATGCGGAAACGTAGAGTTTTGGTTTAGACAATCGCTTTCTGCCGATGCAGTTCTGTTCAGTTGTAAAGGGAGCGGTAAGAGTTATATTGAGGCATCATTGAAGCAAGGCCATATCGTCGTAAACGTTATTGATATGAACGGCAAGTCCTATACTGTTTTGACAAGTGAAGATGAGGTGATTGCAGGTTCGTGGAACTTCTTTGCATTGGATTTCCACAATCGTGACGACGGACAAGGATACGTAGACGAATGTCGTTATCGAATCATGCTCAACGGCAAGAGCCAGATGTATAGAAAGACAGATCCAAGACTTTACGTTGATGTCAGTGGCGATCCTATATACAATATTGGTCACGGATACAATACTTCTTTGTCAAACTCGGTATTTTCCGGCGATATAGCATGCTTGCGTATATTCCCGCGAGATTGTGCAACCGTGAGCCAAGAAACGCAGTTTTACAATTATAGCAAAGCGTATATCGAAGGTACTTTGACTCCTAGCTTGGGAAAAATCGAAGATCGTTCTTCGACAAGTTTGTTTGCACAAGAACAATCGGTTTTTTCAGGTTATGATATTTATCCGCTTCAAAAGAACGTTTATTCTCTAACGGGTAAAAAACCTATTTCGTTTGAAATGAGAACTTTTGGCAGAACAAATTCATATAAAGATGAAATGTTTGAGCTCGATGAAGATACCAAAAGATATGCGTATTTGGCAAACGGCAGTTCTCTTGTGTATCAGTTTGGCAAGAGAAGTTGTGGCACTGCCATTATTAGAGCAAAAACTTCGCAATCCGGATGGTATAGACAAATCTTTGAAAGTAAGGATACAAGTGGCAGCATTCTTGGCTTGTATTGCGACACTGACAACATCTTGTATATTGACCATGAAGGAACAAAAATTAAAACCGGTCTTGAATTTACGCCAAGGCAATGGCACACCGTCGGATTATCTTTCCGAGAAAGGGTGGAAGACAGCAGTATTATTTTGTCGTCAAGTGTGGCGCGTAAGCCTGTTCTTCCGATACAAATGTATATTGAAATTAGCGTCTTCTTGGATGGACAGAGTTTTTATCGCGAACGTCTTATCGGTGATACTTCTTCTCAGAGAAATGTTATGGTCGGAAGAAAATTTGCAAGGGCGAACACAAATGACAACAAACCGTTTGTCGGTCTTATGGAAACATTGGCAATTTGCGCAGATGATATCACGTTTCGAGAGTTTTCTCGCATTGCGGAAAAACTGGACTGCACTTCAAAGTCTTCAAAATATGATGAATTCGGTTTGTACAAGGGGCTTGAAATCAGCAAGAGCGGTGCAAGTATCCTTTCATCGGAGGTGGACTACAAGTCTTTGGACAAGACGGAAAACGGCAAATCGTTCAAGCAACTCTCGCACGTTGTTTCGGAAGAACGCATCTCTGCGGGCGGATCCGCTCTCACCACAAGAACGTATACTACAGATAAACTCGGCAGAGTAACCGGTATTGCGGATAGTAAATTCGGCAACCATTCGTATGAGTATGATTGCAGGGGATTCCTTGTCAAAGACGGAGATACGGTATATGAGTACGATGCAAACGGCAACGTAACCAAAATCGGCAACACCGTGCTTGAATACGACAGCGTTGTCAAAGACAAACTTGTCAAGGTCGGCGGCAAAGTAGTTGCCTATGACGCAAACAATCCGCTTGTTCCCACGTCTTATGACGGCAACATCTATACCTTTGAAGGCAGACGTCTTGCAAAGATCCAAAAAGGCGGAAAAGTCCATGATTTTGAATACAACGACCAGGGTTTGCGTATCAAAAAGACGGTGACGGAATCCGGAACTTCTGTTTCGACGAGATATTTCTATGACGGCACCAAACTTGTTGCTGAAATCTCACCCGAACGCAGATTGGATTTCTTGTATGACGAGAACGACAGATTGTACGGCTTTGTGTTGGACAAGACTGCGACGTATTTCTATGTGAGAGACACACTTGAGAATATTTTGGGCGTTATTGACAGTGCAGGCAACCTTGTGGTACAATACGCATACAATGCATGGGGTAAGATCCAAAGCATAACCGGCACATTGGCAACGACAATAGGCGAATACAATCCGTTCCGCTACAAAGGCTACCACTTTGACAGCGATACTGGCATGTACTACTGCCACACTCGCTACTACGTCCCCGATTGGTGCAGATGGCTTTGTGCGGATAATGCTATGTTCTTACAACCGAATTGTTTGACGGGATTTAATGTTTATAGTTACTGTTACAATGATCCTATAAACTTGGTTGATAAGTTTGGTCAGTTTGCACTAACCATCTCAATGATTTTAGTAGCAATAGGAATCGGCGCAGCTGTAGGCGCAGCAAGTGGTTTTATATCTTCCATTGCACAAGATGCTAAAAATGGGAAGATTTTTGACGGAGATGTTACATGGAAAACATATCTCGGAAGGACTTTAGGCGGTGGTGTTGCCGGGGCAGGAATTGGTCTGTGTACCATATTGGGTGCTGGTGTCGGTGCTGCTGTTATGAGTGGAACAGCATTAACAATAGGGGCAACAACAGTTTCAGGTGGAGTGGCATTGGCAATTGGTTTGGGCACTGCCTTTGTTACTGGTGGATTAGGATATGCTACACAAACAGGAATAAGCGATCAAGAAAATTTTGAATGGACCGACTGTTGTATTGAAGCTTCAGCCAATATGTTGAAGGGGCTTGTTTCATTTGGTTCAGCAATGATTGGCGGAATAACAGGCACAAAAATTCCCGGTGCGCGCTTTAAAGTGCGAAATGTGTTTTTGTTTCAATTAAGTTCAGCTCTGGTTGGTGCGCAAATTTACAAATATATTCTAATTCCTGGTATAAAGAAAAGATTAAAGGAGAAGTATTAATGTATTATCTTGAAAAAAAACAACTACAACCGCAGTTGATATTATTAAGCGTGTTTTTCTTGCCGATTATCTTAGCAATAGTCGTAACCTTTTGTATTAATCAAAGTAAAACGGCATTGATAGTCCTTTCGATCTTGTTATTTGTGTATGTTGTTTTGATCGCAGTCTTAGGCATATTGTCATTGCGAAAGAACAAGTATTTGGAAGTAAAAGGAGATATGTTATCTGTTCGTTATCCAAATATAAATTGTTGTAAAAATTGTCTGAAGATTACAAACACACAGATCATATCCATTGAGTATTATAAATTATCGTCTGTTAAGAATTGGCTTATGTTGTTCAATTACGTGCTGCCCAAAAGTGTATATATTGTATATATGGACGAGAACGATAAGCAGTGTTGTGATCTTATAGGTTATCTAAATATAAACGATGTAAGAAAAATATCTAAACAATTAAATGTATCATTGAATATTCATTAACCGATTGGCCAAAATTGCTTTTTAGAGTTTAATATTTGTATGATCGCTATGGTGCCTCGTTGATTTTAACGGGGCATTGCTTTTGTCATGAAATTGCTCTTTTAAGTGCAATCATAAAACGGCAAATCGTTCAAGCAGCTCTCGCATATTGTTTCGGCAGAAACTATCACGGCAGGCGGCACGACTCTTGCTGACAGAGCATACACCACAGACAAACTCGGCAGAGTTACGGGCATCACGGACAACAAGTTCGGCAATCATTCGTATGAGTATGACTGCAGGGGATTCCTTGTCAAAGACGGCAACACCGCGTATGAATACGATGCAAACGGCAACGTAACCAAAATCGGCAACACCGTGCTTGAATACGACAGCGTTGTCAAAGACAAACTTGTCAAGGTCGGCGGCAAAGTAGTTGCCTATGACGCAAACAATCCGCTTGTTCCCACGTCTTATGACGGCAATATCTATACCTTTGAAGGCAGACGTCTCACAAAGATCCAAAAAGGCGGAAAAGTCATAGACTATACGTATAACGACCAAGGTTTGAGAATAAAGAAAAACGTTACGGAAAACGGAACGTCTTTGGAAACTCGCTTCTTCTATGACGGCGCCAAGCTTATTACGGAGATAACACCAGAGCATAGATTGGATTTCCTGTATGACGAGAACGACAGATTGTACGGCTTTGTGTTTGACAAGACGGCGATGTACTTCTACATGCGGGACACGCTTGAAAATATTCTCGGTATTATTGACAAAAATGGCAATCTCGTCGTACAATATGCATATAATGCATGGGGTAAGATCCAAAGCATAACCGGTACTTTGGCAACAACCGTTGGCGAATACAACCCGTTCCGCTACAAAGGCTACCACTTTGACAGCGACACGGGTATGTACTACTGCCACACCCGTTACTATGTTCCCGATTGGTGCAGATGGCTTTGTGCGGATGGTGTTATAGGGCTTGATCCGTTCGGCTTGTTTGACCAAAATCTCTATTGTTATTGCGGCAACGATCCTGTAAACTACTTTGATCCGACAGGTCATAGCGCAATTCTAATTGGCCTTATTATTGGCGCAATTATCGGTGCAGCAGCAGGCTTTGGCCTTGCAACATATAAAGACTACAAAGATGATGGTAAAGTCTTTAACGGCAGTGTAGAGTGGTATGAGTACGTAGGTCTGACTATAGCAGGCGGAGTTATTGGCGGCGGATTAGGCGCTGGTGCCGGATATATTGCCTCGTCAATAGGCGCATCGTTCGCGGCAGGCGGTCTGTCATTTTCCAGTAGTGGAGCTGCTGCTATGCTTTCTTCGTGTCAAACAACGTTTGTAGAGATAGCGAGTGTTATTGGAGCAGGTGTCTTATTTGCTTCTACAAATCGGCCTGGTGACAACCGAAAACAGAATGAACAGTATCGTGAAGCAATGCGCCGATTGGGCTTCTCTAAAAATGACTGGCAATGGCGCTATGGTCATGATCATTTGCCACAAAAAAGCATGGGCTTTAAGGAACTTGTAGATTTCTTAAGGAGTTTGTTTAGTAAACTAAAATAGGGAGCATATAATGAACATACTAGATATCTTGGGAAATCGGAGTGTTTTGGTTTCAATATCTCGGATTTGTGATTTGATTAAACTTGATTTTCGAAATGAAACCGGGATGATATGCGTGCATATTCAAAGTGCACTTATGAGAGGACTTAAGAATGATAAACTTTTAATTTCATCAAACGATATCTTTTTGCCAAGTAAAAATTACAAAAAGAAACCATTCAAGAAATTCCAATGGGACGTGCCTAATAGTACATTGTTTGACGACATGTTATCAGATTTTAAAGATGAAATAATTGAAAAGGAGCTTTGTAGTGTCCAATATTTAGGCAAAGACTTGTTGTTGAAGTTTGAAGATAACTACAGAGTAGAAATTTTGGCTTGCACATTGGAACAAGATAGAGAGTTTTATAGAGTTTTTAAAAAAGGTGATCTTGATAGCCATTTTGTTGTAGAATCTTAATAGTTGGCATAAAAATAGGCAGATTCATATCTGCCTATTTTTATGCTATTTGTAAATTTTATGTCACAAGTGGAATCATGAATAGATTAATTATTTGATATGTAGAATTTTCCATTGATCTCTATTCTTCCATCATTAACGTTAGGCTTACCCAATGCGCAAGCGCGAAGAATTATTTTGTCTGGTAGCGGCTCGGATTGTCTTTCTATATTGCCGTCCGTAAAGTTATCTTCTTTGCCGACGGCGATAATGTCGAAGTCTTTTTTTACAAGAAAAGCCGAGAACTGCCATAGTTTCTCAAACATGCCGTAAGAGTCCATAATAACGGAAATATCCTTTGCGGGGTGATATGCGGTGATTCTGTAATAATTTGCCATAGTGCTTTCTCCTTTATGCAGCGAGTTTTTTGATTTGTCTGTTTGCAAACGGCAACCACTTTTTGTTTACAAACTCAAGTATGTTGTCGTTCGGGGTGCTGTCGTTCTTTCCGTAACATTGAAGTATTTTCTTGCGAGAAGGCGAGTATTCCACTGTTACAAGCGGGGTGTTTGGGGCGTCTTTTGTGCGGATAAAGAAGATAAGAGACTCTTCTCGCACAAACTTTTGGTCATAGTTCATTCTGCCTACGCAATGTTCAAGGATTTGACCTTCTCTCACAAGGTCGCTTGGAGATAGGGCGATGATTGCAACGTAGTCGGACTTTCTGTCATATTGCAAGCCCAAATACTTCTCGGCAACCGTTGCGAACTTTTTATAAAAATAATCACGCTTCTGTTCGTCGTCCATTGCCATCATTGTGTGGTATTCGTCAATGCGTATATCGTGCCAACGTTTGAAATCGTGCGGGTAACGATTTTTCTCGTCGGTCATATTCAGTCCTAAATAATTGCACGCATTCCAATAGTCAAGATAACTGTGCGTATTGGTGTTTTGTTTGGACAAGTAGTGATATAATTTTTCTCGCTCGCGCTTGAATGCGTCTCTCAAAGGAGCTAACGTTTGGTCTTTGTCCATAGAGAGTTTTGCTTTATAATATGACTGCAACTCAAGTACGTTGCGATTCTTTTTGTATGCCTGCAAAACAACGGGAATATACAGAAAAGACTTGTTTAACGTGCTTCTGTTTTGAGCGAGCCATTTGCAAAAACGCTTATCTTGTCCGCACAATTTTAATATCTGTTTTGACATAGCGAGATTATGCAGTCCGAGTTTGGTGAGATATTCGATTTGTGGATATTGTTCATAAAGTCGCAAGTATTTGAAAACGTCAACCCCTGTGTATCTGTCTATTGCGCTGAACTTGTATTCCGGGAAGTGTTCAAGGATATATTCGCGGTTGATTATCGGGGCATAGGGATCGTACAAATTGTCAACCGTCCAACCCCATTCGCTGTATTCGTACCAAGGCTTATATGACGTCAATCCCTCGGCATGCCAGCCAACAGAATATCCGCCAATGTAGGTGTAATACATATCCTTTACAAAGCATTTGTCCGAGTGAACGCCGTGCACCGCAACTTGCTTGCAATACCAAACGCCTTTCTTGACTTTGACCGCGACTGTTACTTTGACAAGCTCGCCATCGTTTTTTGTAAGGTAGGAATAGAAGTGGTTTCTTGCATAAGTGCCGTTGTAAAACTTCTTGTCGTATTGGTGTATTTTCTCTCTTATGTATTTTGGTGTGGGTTTAATCTTCTCGATTTTCATATTATTTTACCTCCAGCATGTTTCCGAAAATGTCAAATAATTTGTCATAAACGGCATTATCGGTTTTTTTGTTTTCATCACTTAATATCTCGCCCGTTTCAACGTCAACAATGCGCTGACGTTCGGGTTTTGTTTTTGAGATAATCCGTGTTTGTCCGTTGGTTTCAACAACCAAAATATCGTGATGGTCGGAAACTTTATTGAAGTAGATTTCGGCAGCGTGATAAGGGAATCCAACCAATGGCACGCGCTTTTGTAAACCACAATCTCGACTTGTCAAAGTTAGATCGATTTCTCTTGCGATTGCCACTGCCTTATCACCCAAAATCTCATAGAAGTCACCGAGCCTGTAAGCGATAACATAGGCGGGGTTTTGTTGTTGCAAAGCCTGATATTTCTCAAAGAAAGTTCCGTTTGGTGTGTTGCTTACAACAGGTGTTTGCTCATCGTTTCCGTTTTGTTCAATAACTTCATTTTCTTCCATATCGACACTTGAATTGTCTGTTTCGTGTTCTTCAACTTCTTGTTCTGTCAAATTGTCAAAAAATGAGAATTGAACGTTCTCTTGCTTTTTGGGTTCGGGTTTTGCTTTAACCGCGTTGGATTCGACACGTTTAACTGTGGGTTTATATTCCGCGCCGTCTATTGTGTAAAGCGTTCCTTCAATGCTTTCTTCCTCGAAATAATGTATTGCCCAACCGTAAACGGTAGCGTCGTCAATACAAGCAGAATTAGCACCTTTCTCGGCAAGTTTTCTCGCCTCGTCGCAAGCGTATTTCATAAAGTCCGAAAGCGTCTTTTTGTTGGTTAAAGAATGACCGTCTTTTTCAAACGGAGTGCCATTGTTTATCTTGTCTGCAAGGGTTTCGCTCGCATTATCTTGAAGGTATTTCAAGACAAGTTCTTCTTGCTTATTTTGAGTAGTTAAATTCAGTTCCATATTGCCTCCTAAAACGGAAAATCTTCAAGAAGTTCCATTGCTTTCATCTCAAGTTCTTTGAGTGTTGTGCGGTGGTTGAATCCGCCGTAATAATCTTGCTCGTTCTTGGCTGTGCGTATCAAAATGTTGCTGTACCATTCGTTGGTGAAAAACCTAACGTCGCTTATGGAAACGTAAACGCACCTGTTTTCCGCACTCTTGATAAATGCCGAAAAGCAGTAATGATTGCGTCCGACGTTCACAAGCTGCCAATGATTTTGCTTGCATATAGAACGCAAGAAGTTGATGTATTTCGTTTGAAAACTTTTGTAGTCATCTCCCGTGTAGCAACCGGAAGAAAACTCATAACCTATGTATTTTTCCAAGTCTTTAATCGTTGCCATTGCTGTTCTCCTTGATATTTTTTTTGTAAATGTCGTAGTTCTCGTTTCTCTCGTCCACGATTCCGTATTTGTCGTCAACGTAGTATTCGCCTACAAACAAGTTCATAATGCCCGTGCAAAGTTGGCTTCCAACCTTGAAAACGTAAGAGTTGGTTATAGGTCTTGCAAATAAATAATTAGGACCGAGCAATATTGCTCGGCCCGTCTTTCCGTCCATTGAGTTGAGATGTGCTTTTACTTCTATCGGTTTCATATTTTTCTCCTTTATGCAACGCGTTTAATTCCACCGGCGAAAGCGCGGATTCCAATCGTGCCGAATTCCGAACACCATTCACAGTCTTTGTTCCAAACGTAAGCGAGGGCAAGGTACATATTGCCTTGATTCTCGAGAACAAAATCCCAATCTTCTTTGTAATCGGGGATATAGAGAAAGTCATAACATTCGCCAAATTCCAAGTATTCGTGCGTAACGGCATATACAAGGCAGTTGTGTTCCTTCTCGAATGTCTTTATCTTTTCCATAAGTTCCGGCTCTTGATAAGCCCAAAATCCGCCAAAGCCTTCAAAAAAGCAAACGTCGTTGTGCTGCTCAAAGCCTTTGATGTATGGCTTGTAAAGATTGAGAGTGTTCATAAGTTCGATTGCTTTTTGTTTCTTTTGTTCAATGGTTATGTTCATAGGTAATTCTCCTTTTAATAAATTTCAATTAAGCCGTTTTCGCATTCGTAAACGTTGTAATCGCCACAGTATCTGCCGTAGCGTTCAAGGTCAAAAAAGTCTAATAAATGTTCAGGGATGTTATATCCGCAACAGTCCAGCATTTCTTTCCCGTAATCTTCCCAAGAAAAGCCACTCCAAAGGTTGACGTTATCGTCCCAATTCTCACCGCGGTTTTTTACAAGTTCTTCAAAATCGTCATAGTTTTTAACTTCAAGGAAGGCGCAAAGTTCTTTGTATTTATAGTTGTTGGTAAGTACGCCCGATTCGTAAAGCGTGTTGAATAGGTTTTCGGGATTCATATAATCCCAATTGACAGAACGGTCTGATATGCCTTCGATGTCTTGAATAAACAATTCTTCGTCTATGCCGTCAAGTTCAAAGCCTTCTCGTTTGAGTTCTTCAACGATTTCTTCCCAATCGTTGTAGTCCGATAAATCAAGCCATTTCGAACCCAATGCTCTTTCGTTACATTCGTTGTACGAACCCCAAGATCCGATAACTATACTTACGTTTCCCATTGTCAGTCCTCCGAGATATAAATCTTGATAAGCGTGTTTCCGTATTCGATATAATGACCTTTGTCATCTTCAAACACGTCGTAAGTGATAACGGAAATCTTTCCGTTGTTGGTAATTGCATAGATGATTTCGTTTCTGTCAGGGAAATAAGCAACGGTATCAAATCTGATAAGGCTTTCACCGTCATTGAAATCGAAACCATCTTCATCGAAGAATGCAATTTTGTTGAGTTCAATCATTTTTCTAACTCCTTTTTATTTGATATTGCCGTTCGGCAGTGGGCAAGGAGCATAAGCCGAAACGTTTCAAATGCGAATACTGTTGCAATGGAATATGTCAACGGCCAAATCCGTTTGAGCGAAAAATAGTATAAAAATAAAAAGAGCCAAACTTCTATGAGTCTGACTCTATAAAATGGCTCTCTAAACATCCGCCACTATTTTTCCGTGCCGTTGATATATTCGCTGACTTATGCGACGATAACCACCACGAATGGCAAATTAAAGAATTGCATGAGTAAGTTCCGTAACCAATGTAAATTGCTCAAATTTTATGTGGCATATTTAATAAACCCTAGACATATTGAACGTCAACCGACAAGCATTTACAAAAAGATAAACCGTGTTTTATACTTTTTTCATACTATTAGTTTATTTGTTCATTTTTTATATCTATGACACAAATTATTGACTTTGTATTTAAAATCTATTATTATAATAAATGTGAGAAAAAATCTCATAATCAGGTTATAAGCCCCATACTTTGAGGAATAATTAGTCAAAGGAGATATAATTATGTTGTGCCAAGTTACAATTTCTAATTATAAGTGTTTTAGAGATAGTTTTACGCTAGACTTACAAGCAACTAATATTTCAGAACACGAAGATTCACTTTTAACAAATGTTGACGAAGAAAAATTTTTGCCATTAAGCGTTATATATGGACCTAACGGTTCTGGAAAATCCACGGTGCTGGAGGCTATTTTTGCTTTAATTTGCAAAATAATGAGACCGATTTGTGCAGTTTCTTGCGGGAATGAACAATGTGGGAAAATGGATGATAGCTTTCTTATTGTCCCTTATAAATTTAGGCCGAACTATAAATCTAAGCCTACCCAATATGAGTTGTTTTTTAGAACAAATATTGCTGAATATCAGTATAATATAGAATTTATAGAAGATAAAATAATTAATGAGCGCTTAAATAAAAAAAGATTAGACGGGAAAAGATATACTTCCGTCTTTTCTCGAAATGAAAGGCAGATTGACTTGAAAGGTAGTCTAAAATCATACACTTGTTCTGACATCTCTGACAACCTTTCTTTGTTGTCTTATCTTGGAATTACACATAGGAGAAATTCCACAATAAAAGACATTATAAAATGGTTCGAAAACGGAATTCATTATTTGAATTATGGCAATCCTTTTAGAGAAAGTAGAATTACCGTGAATGATCCTTTGAAACCAATTATTCTAAAAATGTTAAAAGAAATGGATATTGACATTTCTAATTATAGAGTAGAAGATAAAAATAAAAAAATTGAAGTATTCACGCAACATGAGGTTAATTCTGATACGTACGACTTAAATTTAACTGAAGAATCAAGCGGAACAATAAAATTGTTTGGGATTTTGCATTATATTGTTGATTCATTAAAGACGGGTGCAACTCTTATGATTGATGAGTTGGATGCAAAGATGCATCCTGTGTTGTTAAAATATATTGTAAAACTATTTACTGATAGCGAAATTAACAAAAAAAATGCACAACTAATCTTCACTTCTCATGATTTGTCTCTAATGGATAACTCTATTCTTAGAAGGGATGAAATTTGGTTTACGGCTAAAGGAGACGAACAGAATTCCATGCTATACTCATTGGTTGAAATTAAAATGGCAGGGGCTACTGAACGTAAAGATGGAAAATATAGTAAAAGATATTTAGAGGGTAAATATGGAGCGGATCCGTATTTAAAGAAGATTATTAATTGGGAGGAAATATAAATGACTTCTCAAAACAGGAAAAGACCTCGCAATATTGATTGTTATAAACCTGCTGAACAGATTTACATTTTTTGCGAAGGAGAAAAAACAGAACCACAATACTTTCAAGAATTCGCAAATGCGATCAGAAAGAATCCCATCTATAAAAATAGCGTTTCTGTTGCCCCTATCGGCGTTGGCAAAAGTACGTTATGCGTGGTTAACGATGCTCAAGAATACGCGGAGAAAAACAATATAAAAGGAGCAAATATATGGTGTGTCTATGATAAAGATGACTTCCCTGAAGACGACTTTAATTCAGCAGAACAAAAGTTGACAAGTTTGCGTGAAAAAGATAAAAATAAATACTATGCTGCTTGGTCTAATCAATGCGTAGAATATTGGTTCATATTACATTTTGATTATTACATAGCAAATAATCATAGGACCGACTATATAAAGCATTTAAATGATAAATTTTCCAATATTGGATTAGATAAATACAAAAAAAACAACAAGGAATTATTTGATATCTTGTTGAAATATGGTAATCCAAAGCAGGCAATAACTTGGGCAAAAAAACGTATGGAGAGTTTCTCGGGTTGCACACCCTCAAAATCTGCTCCTGCAACAAAAGTATATGAGTTAGTGTTGACTCTTGCAGAGTATTTGCCAAGTTCAATAAAAGACAAGTTTATCTAAACAAATATATAGTGTATATTGACCTATCACAGTATTACTTGATTTATAACTATCAGTGTTTAGATATACTGCGATGAAAGCTCTGAAATAGATATGCGATGACGCAAACTGGTATTAAATTGGTATTATTTTGGTATTAAAGTTATTTGAAGATATGAAAATTTTCTCAAATAATACCAAAAAATAAGCGATTTGAACGCAAAATATTGCTTAAAACAGTACTAAATGCAAGAAATTTGCCAGTTTTAACAACACTTTGCAAGGCAAGGCGAACTCCTAAGCGAAACGCCGTTGGTTCGACTCCAATCACGGACGCCAGAAAAACCGCAAGATATTGTGGTTTTTTCTATTTTTACATCAATATATTGATTTTGAGTTGCGCGGAAAATCCAAAAATTATTAATACCAATTTAATACCAATTTCAATTTCAGCTTATTTTGTAAGGTTATTAAGGGCAAACACCGCTTTTCCCTGAGTGTCCGGGATAAAGTGGCAGTAAACTTCGAGCGTTACCGTCGAATCGCTGTGTCCCATATATTTACTCACGGTCGGAATAGGCACGTTTTGCGACAAAAGCAAACTGCAATAGGTATGCCTAAGTCAGTGACAAGAAACGTGTTTGAATCCGTGCTTTGCTTCAAGTTTAGTGAGCCAATGTCCCATAGTATGCGGGTATAATGGCTGCCTATCGAGTCCGACCGCAAGATAGTAGTCGTCTTGCTTTTCGTCAAAGTTGTCATCGGCAAGTCTAAACCAGTCTTTATAGTGTTTCAAATCTTCCACAAGATTATCCGGCATAGGAATATCTCTTACTTATAATGTTTCTAATCAAGCGGCTTCTTTAATGTAAGCGTTTGCGAAAGATTACATAACTTACAAAGCTTATCTCTTAAGGACGTTGAACATTTATTATAATTCAAATAATGTCCTATTATAGAATCCACAATTTGGGAAGCAAATTTTTCGTCATTTTCATCTAACGCTTTTTTTAGACTTGAGACATCTGGATAACTCACTGTGTGTAAACAATTAATTTTTAATGATAAAAGTACCAACTTAGCGGAAATTGTTGTATCGTTTTTAAACACCTGTTCCGCAGCAGGCAAAACATATTTATTATTTAAAGAATCGGCAATCTTATTAATCATAGCACTAATCGTGCTAATTATAAAAAGATTAATTATATGTTTTGCCGCCAAAACAGTTTTTTCTCTATCAAAGTTAGTATTTCTCTGTGATTCTCTATCTACAACATATTCAACAAAATCATTTTCTATTGAATCTAACATATTAATAAGTGCTTGGCTAGTTCTCATACCCAGTTTTTGCAATTCTGTTATAATTGTCTTTTTAATCTCTCCTCTAATATCTCCAGGATAATTTTGAATTATTTGTCCAAGAACTTCCATTGTTTTGAACGACGCTGAAATAGAAGCTATATCTTTATCAGCCTCAGTGATTTCTGTGTCAATCGTATCATCACATTCCTTGACGCTCCCATCAATAATGCCCGCATTATCCATTTGTATTAATTTAGTATTTTTATTTTTATCTACTTCAGAATTATCAACGATATTTTTTGGAACTAAGCATTCAATATCATTATGTATTCTATCAAATATTCCATTCGACTTGGAAAAATCAAATGGCTCATAGTCCTCTAATGTAACCAAAGCACTTAATATAATATCGTTTATGATCTCTTCATTATTAGTAAAATGACAAACAAATATAAGCACATTGCCATATATCTCATTGTACAATTTACTGCTCAAGTTATTAACTATAACCTTAACTTTTTCATTTTTCAAGTTATATGCAATATATCTGCCTGCAAAATAATAATACATATATGGATATTTAAACTTATAGTCATCGCTTTCAATATCTTCCTTATCAAAAATTTTAACATCATAAAAACGTGATAATAAATCAATATTAGATAATTCTACAAGTTGTTCTTCGCAAAACTCATTTACTATTTGATTAAAATCACCTTTTTTAAAATAGGTTTTTTTGTTTTCCAACATATCAAATGCCAATTTCGACAAAATATTTATATATATATTATATTCGCCAGTATGAATAGACTCATTGGATACTTTTGATATGCAACTCAAAATTAAAGACT